>Ga0068860_100002118_pt1 | contig 20935 bp, 18 predicted proteins | sample KBSSwiS32_FD_66597 | JGI IMG/M metagenome (GOLD analysis project Ga0068860, IMG submission 66597) | Switchgrass rhizosphere microbial communities from Kellogg Biological Station, Michigan, USA - KBS Switchgrass S3-2 | ecosystem: Host-associated > Plants > Roots > Rhizosphere > Soil ...
TAAAAGGCAAGCATTCTTCCGATACCAGGGTAGAAGAGATTATGTCGAAAGGTCTTCCCCGCATTACGCCAGACAATTCCATTGAAGTATGCATGCACCTGATGAGCGAAAACAATATCCGTTACCTGCCGGTATTTGAAAACGACAATATCTGCGGCATCATATCCATCAACGATGTGGTAAAAGAAACCATACTTTCACAGGAAGAAACCATTTCACAATTAAAGGATTACCTGCACGCAAGCATGTAAGACGCGATCCTTGGTCGGTGTCCCACCGACCAATATTCCGTTACTGACACACCGACCGGGGAATTAAGCTAAGGGCGATCGCATTCAGTAATAAATTGTATTAACAGGCAGCAATGCAGATGGCAGCATCGTTGTGTCACTCACTTGTGCGGCAAACCAATACCGACCGGACGATCGTTCAGCCCTTTGATCTTCCGATCCTTGGTCGGTGTCTCACCGACCAACATTCCGTTACTGACACACCGGCCGGGGATCAATGAGCGGGCAAGACTACTCCGCAATAATCCAACTGCAGGCACCAAAATTATTTCTCTGCCTTCATAAACTTTTCTAAACTTCTTGTTGCCGTACGATGCACTTTGTTTTGTATAAAGCCGCTCCAGCCCAATAATAAACCTGGTATGCCCAATGCCTGGCGGCTCCATTTCCATAGATCAAATTTGTCGGTATGTTCAGTTATCTTTCCCTGCCGGATACGCATGTGGGCTTTGACGTTATTTACCACCGGTCGCCCTGTTTTCGAAAAGGTATAGCCAGCCACCCATTTACAGGTAGCGTATTCTTCATCCAGCAACTGGATATCAGAAAAGTCAAGTGAAAAATTCTTTGCGGTTTTGCAAAGCATTTCCCACATGGCGGGTATTTCTTCTCCCTGCAGAAGGCCAAATACCGGGTCGCTGAAAACGGCATCAGTGGTATAGCAACTGTTCATTGTAGCATAGTCCAATTGCTGAAAGGCTGTATAAAAACGCCGGATTACGGCTTCATTCCCGTTCATAAACTGATTATTAAAAGTTGAAGGCTTATTCAGTAAATTAGCTTCCATTTCCAAAACTAAAATTACATGAGAAAAGTTTCCAGCCTGTTTTTATTATTGAGCGCGGCCTTGTTTGTACAGGCACAGTATGCTCAGGATTCTGCCTGGATAAAAGACCATTATTACAAAATTGAGAAATACATTCCGATGCGCGATGGAGTTAAACTTTTTACCTCGGTTTACCTCCCGAAAGATACCATGCAGAAGCATCCCATTTTGCTAACGCGCACCCCTTATTCCTGCGCACCCTACGGGGAATCGAATTTTAATCCCAATCTCTGGAACCGGCATTGGCGATATTATGCAAGGGAAAACTATATTATTGTAATGCAGGATGTGCGGGGCCGCTGGATGAGTGAGGGGACATTTGTAGATGTACGGCCTTTTAACCCTGATAAAAAAGGAAATGATACAGATGAGGCCAGTGATACCTATGATGCAATTGACTGGATGGTAAAAAACCTGCCCAGCAATAATGAGCATGTGGGCGTATTTGGCATTTCTTATCCCGGTTTTTATTCTACAATGGCGGCTTTAAGCGGCCACCCCGCACTAAAGGCCGTAAGCCCGCAGGCACCCGTAACCGACTGGTTCCAGGGAGATGATTTTCACCACAACGGCGCGTTTATGGTGATGGATGCTTTTTCTTTTTATGCCGGTGGTTTCGGTTACCCAAGACCGAAACCAACTACCGCCGGGCCTGCATCTTCGCTGAAAATACCGGAAGTGGATAACTACAAAACCTACCTTGATATTGGTGCGCTCAGCAACTTTAAAAAACTCGCAGGAGACAGTGTAAAATTTTTTACCGAGCTCTATGAACACCCTAACTATGACGCCTGGTGGCAGGCACGCAACCCGCGCAATTTTGTAACCGATGTTAAACCTGCGATACTGGTAGTGGGTGGATTGTTTGATGCTGAGGACTGTTTCGGCGCCTGGAACCTGTATAAAGCCATAGAAAAGAAAAACCCCGCTGCTCATTTTAATAAACTGGTGATGGGGCCCTGGTACCACGGTGAATGGTCTTCTACCGACGGCACCCACCTGGGTAACCTGCGCTTTGGCTCCAATACTTCTTTCTGGTACCAGAACAATATTGAAATTCCTTTTTTTAATTATTACCTGAAAGGCGAAGGAGATATCAGTTCACTGGCTGAAGCCACTATTTTCTTCAGCGGTGAAAATAAATGGCATCACTATGCGCAATGGCCACCTGCAGCAAAACAGGATAAAGCCCTTTATCTGCAACCGAACGGAAAATTAGGCTGGGAAAAACCAGCGGCTGACGGCGGCTATAGTGAATATACCAGCGATCCCGCGCATCCTGTTCCTTATACAGAAGATGTGCATTATAGTCGCACCAGGGAATACATGACCGATGATCAGCGTTTTGCCTCAAGGCGGCCCGACGTATTAACTTTTCAAACCGATGCGCTTGATAATGATATCAGTCTTGGCGGACCGGTAGTAGCAGACCTGCTAACCAGCATATCATCTACCGATGCAGATTTTGTAGTGAAAGTAATTGACGTATTCCCCGATGATTTTAAATACCCCGATGCACAGCAACAGCAAAGACGTACCGCCGGTGGCGATTATCCAATGGGCGGTTACCAATTACTGGTAAGGGGTGAGATTATGCGCGGCCGTTTTCGTAATAGCTTTGCCAAACCGGAGGCTTTTAAACCCAATAAAACTGAAAGGGTAAAATTTGAACTGCCCGATATTGCGCATACTTTCCTGAAGGGTCACCGGATAATGATACAAATTCAAAGTAGCTGGTTCCCGATTGCCGATCGCAATCCGCAGAAATTTGTAAACATTTACCAGGCAACAGCGGCCGATTTTCAAAAAGCCAATATCCGGATCCTGCATGATGCCGGCAATAGTTCAAATATTATTTTACCTGTTATCGGACAATAGGGCCTGCCCCGCCGATCACATGAATGTGCAGGTTTAATAGAGAATAAAAAAAGGGGTATTTTGCACAAATACATTGTAAGTAACCAATCACAAGTAAATAAATTAAATGAAAAAGATTTTTATCGCATTTTTTTTCTTTGTCTCTTTGTTGTCACAGGCTCAAACCATCAGCATTATACCGCAGCCGGCGGAAATAAAGCAGCCTAAGATAGCGGCTGATTTTTATATTACCCCTGCAACACAAATTCTGCTGGAAGGAAGCGGAATGGATAAGTCTGTGAATTTCCTGAATGATTACCTGCAACGTTTTTATCATTTCAAATTAAAAACGGTTAAGAAAGCAAACTCAAAAAATGTTATAGCGCTGAATTATGAAAGAATGGATGGAGCGGTTGCCGGTGCTTATGCGTTGACGGTTGCTGGCAAAGGCGTTTATATTGCCGGTGACAATGAGATCGGCGTGTTTTATGGTATTCAAACGCTCATACAATTACTTCCTGTTCCTGCTGCTGCCGGCCAAATTGCCAATTCCAAATTACCAATTCCATATGTTGCGATAAAAGATTCACCACGCTTTGGCTATCGTGGCCTGATGCTGGATTGCGGCCGCCATTTTTTCCCGGTTGAATTCGTAAAACAATTTATTGATTATATCGCGCTGCATAAGATGAACTATTTCCACTGGCACCTTACAGAAGACCAGGGCTGGCGCATTGAAATAAAGAAATATCCGAAGCTCACTTCCATCGGCGCCTACCGCAACGGCACTATTGTAGGGCATTTTCCGGGCACTTCAAACGACAACGAACGGTATGGTGGCTTTTATACGCAGGAGCAAATCAAAGACATCGTGAAATACGCCGCCGACCGCTATATAACGGTGATACCTGAGTTGGAATTACCCGGCCATAGCAGTGCGGCCATTGCAGCTTACCCGCAACTCAGTTGTTTTCCTGATTCTGCTACCGTGGTTCCAAAGGGCATGGGCTCAGCGGGCGGTAAAGAACAACAGGCCAATGGCCAACCGAAAATAGTGCAGGAATCATGGGGTGTTTATAAAGACGTGTATTGTCCCAGCGATTATACGTTTAAATTTCTGCAGGACGTGATTGATGAAATTGTACCATTGTTTCCTGCGAAATACATTCATATCGGTGGCGATGAATGCCCCAAAGATGCCTGGAAACAATCTGCTTTTTGCCAGGCACTGATCAAAGAAAAAGGATTGAAAGATGAACATGGCCTGCAAAGCTATTTTATAGGACGCATGGAAAAATACATCAACAGCAAGGGTAAATCAATCATTGGCTGGGACGAAATTTTAGAAGGCGGGTTGGCACCCAATGCAACCGTAATGAGCTGGCGCGGTGAACAGGGCGGTATTGATGCGGCCAAACAAAACCATGATGTAATTATGACGCCCACCACGTACGTTTATTTTGATTATGCACAGGCCAAAAATGATGATTCGCTGATGATTGGCGGTTTTCTACCCCTGGAGAAAGTGTATAGTTATAATCCCATTCCGGCGGTACTCACTGCAGAGCAAGGCAAGCATGTACTGGGCGGCCAGGGTAATCTCTGGACAGAATATGTTGCCAATGGTAAAAAAGCAGAGTATATGCTTTTCCCGCGGGCAGATGCACTGTGCGAAGTACTCTGGAGTCCATTGGAAAAAAAGAACTATGAAGATTTTCAAAAACGGCTGCAAACCCAATTCAAAAGATATGATTTATGGGGAACACACTATTACATAGCGCACTAATATTTTAAATTATAAATTTTGAATTTTGAATTGTTGCAACATACAATTGCATCTCATCTTTGAATTTAAAATTTAAAATTTATAATTTATAATTTGTCAGGCATTCGCCAGCGCCCGATCCAAATGCACATAACCACCATCTACATGGATCAGTTGCCCGGTGGTATGACTGGAAACCGATGAGAGTAAAAATGCCGTTGCATTGCCCAGTTCTTCTGCGGTGGTCATGCGGTTACCCAATGGTATTTTAGCTTCAATTTCTTTCAATTTTTCCTGCGGATTGGGCAGCGTCTTGATCCATCGTTCATACAAGGGCGTAAAGCATTCCGCTACAACAATTGCGTTTACCCGAATACCGTATTTTAATAATTCAACGGCCCATTCGCGGGTGAGCGCATTACGTGCTCCGTTGGCGGCTGCATAAGCGGAGGTGCCGCCCTGCCCTGTTTCGGCCGTTTTTGACGTAATGTTTACGATTGAACCTTTTGCCTTTTTCAGTTCGGGCAAAGCATGATGTACCACCAGGTAATAATGCACCATGTTTTTGTGCAGCGAAGCTATAAATGCCTCGTAATTGCCGTTCTCCAGGCCTACCCCATCGTTGGCACCGGCGTTGTTTACCACCCCGTCTATGCGGCCGTATTTTTCTATTACCGCTTTCACGGCTTTTTCACAGGCAGCAGGATCCATTAATTCAGCAGGCGTTTGCCAGCATTTGCCTCCGCTGGCTTCAATGGCAGCTACTGTTTCCAGGTTGTCTTTTTCATTCCGGCCAATGATCACGGGTATAGCAGCTTCTTTTGCCAGCACTTTTACAATGCCCTCGCCAATACCTTTTGCACCACCGGTTACGATAATCACTTTGTCTTTTAGTTGTAAATCCATCAGCGCTTATATTAAATGATAAAATGTTTCAGCGTTCTTTCCAAAAAACAATTGCTGCTCATGAGCAGAAAAAGCTGCAAAATATTTTTTTACAATATTTATTACAGATTCATACGAGCCGGCCGCCAGGCATACCGGCCAATCGGACCCATACATGATACGATTGACACCAAACAATTCCGTTACGGCATCAAGATAGGGTTCAAAGTCTGCCTGTTTCCATTTGCGCATATCGGCTTCCGTTACCATACCGCTGATCTTGCAATGCACATTTGGGCAGGCTGCAACAGCTGCCATGTCTTTTTTCCATTCATCTATCAGGCCATCTTTGATAAATGGTTTGGCAATATGGTCAATAACAAAGGGTTGGTGGGGAAATTTTTGAACCAGTTGCAATGCTGCGCCCAGGTGTTTCGGGTAAACCAGGATATCGTACGTAAATTGATATTTCTGCAGCAGCCCTATTCCCCTCACAAAATCCGGCTGCAGCATGAACGAAGGTTCTTCTCCCTGCAAAATATGCCGGAAACCTTTTAATTTTTTACGCGTAATATAATGGTCCAGCCTTTCTTCCAGCCTTGCTGATCTCAGGTCTACCCAGCCTACAACGCCTTTGATAAAATTGTTTTCCGCCGAAAGCCGCAGCAAAAAATCAGTTTCATTTTCCGTTTGATCGGCCTGCACTGCCACGCATCCTTCTATTCCATTTGCCTGCAACACCGGTTCCAGATCGGCCGGCATAAAATCTTTACGGATGACAGCCATCTCATCATTTATCCAACTGTGCTGTACGGCATTATAATGCCAGAAATGCTGGTGGGCATCAATGCTACCCGGTAAAATAGTAGTGCCGCTCATCGATGTTATTTATGCATCCAGTGAAAATATCTTATCCATCATTACCCATTTTTCTCCCGGTTTGGCCCAGGGAAGCGCTAATTGAAATTTCCACATCAATTGCTCCCATTCCTGTACTTTGGGGTTGCTGCCATCCATGGCGGCTTTTGTTTCAAAGCTGAAATCAGCGCTTGTTTCCATTATCATAAACAGGCGGTTGCCGGTTCGGTAAATTTCCATACCCATAATACCTGCGCTGGTAATACTTTTCTTTATCTCCGGCCATACATTTCTATGAAAAGCCTCGTATTCTTCAATGAGTGCTTTGTCATTATGTAAATCAAGTGCAAGGCAAAAACGGGGCATATATGGTATTTAGATTATAGTATTTAGTATTGAGACTTGACGGTTTATGTTTTCTTAATATTATGTCAGTCTGAATGCGTTTTTTGCATAGTTTCTTTTTGTCGGGATCTCTTAAACTATCATAGTCTTCAAAGACTACGGTAGTTTAAAAAAGGACTGTCTCAATACTGATATCTCAGTACTCAGTACTATCCTATAACAGCACTTCTACTGCTTTCTCTTTATGTTTATGTCCCTTCCAGCCAAAATAACACACTACTGCAAAACAAAGCAGGGGAACAACATAACCATATTGTATATTATTGGTTTTGTCCGCTATATATCCAAGTATGGGTGGCAACACAGCGCCACCAACAATAGACATAATGATCAGGCTCGAACCCGGTTTGGTGTCGGCACCCGTATCCTGTATGCCCAATGCAAAAATGGTGGGAAACATAATCGACATAAAAAAAGCCATCGCTATTACAGCATATAAGGTGATAACGCCTTTCCCAAAAATGGTTACCAGGCACAGCAGCATACAAATAACCGAATAAATGGTTAACAATTTTGGTGGTTGAATAAACTGCATAAGGAAAGTGCCGGCAAATCTGCCCAACATAAATGCGAGGCCGGCAAAGCTTGAATACAATGCGGCCTCGGTTTCAGGTATGCCGGCCGCTTTAGTGGCAAATAAAATAAGAAAACTGAGTATGCATACCTGCGCACCTACATAGAAGAATTGCGTTATGACACCCCATTTCAACTGTTTGTGCCGAAAGGCGTGTAAAAAGCCACCTTCCGCTTTCTCTTCGCTGTCTTTTATATCGGGCAGTTTTGTAAAAAGAAAAATAGCTACCATTACCAATATAGCGCAACCCAGCACGATATAAGGCATTTTTACCGTGGCTGTTTCTTTCAACAGGTAAGCATTCCGCTCCTGCGCCTGCATGGCGGCGATGGTTTCATGACTAAGAGGATCTTTGGTAAGAATAAATTTCCGGCCAATCAACGGTGCAAGAAAAGCGGCCAGCCCATTAAATGACTGCGCAAAATTCAATCGTTGAGTAGCCGTTTCCGGTTTGCCCAACACGGTTGCATAAGGATTGGCGGCCGTTTCCAGTATGGCCAGGCCGCAAGCCACAATAAAAAGCGCTGATAAAAAGAAAGCGTATTGCATGGTATTAGCAGCGGGTACAAACAGGAAACAACCAATGGCAAAAAGACTCAGGCCAAGTAATATCCCGGTCTTGTATCCATATTTTTTCATGAGAATGCCCGCGGGAATGGCCATGATAAAATAGCCGAGATACACCGCCGAGTCTACCAGCGAAGCTTCTACTGTGTTTAAGCTGAATCCCCTGCGCAGGTGCGGAATCAATGCAGGATCCAGGTTATGAATAAAACCCCAGAAAAAAAACAAACTGGTGACCAGTATAAATGGAAACAAATAGTTGTTCTTAGAAGCAGCGCCGGGTACGGATTGAACAGTTGTGGAATTTGAAGGCAAGGCCATAAGCTTAGTCGTTATTTGGTTAAATATACAATGATCGCGCAATTCCTAGTTCTAATCCACGCAATTCTGCCAATCCCCGCAATCTGCCAATAGCCGAATAACCCGGGTTGGTTTTCTTTTTCAAATCGTCCAGCATCTGGTGTCCGTGATCGGGACGCATGGGAAGACTTATTTTCCGCTGCTGCATCAATAAGATCACTTCTTTCATCACGCCGTACATATCCACATCGCCTTCGAGGTGATTATCTTCATAAAAATCGCCCGCTTCATTTCGTTTGGTGGAACGCAGGTGCAGGAAATGTATCCTTTCGGCGAACAATTTTACCATCGCAGGCAGATCATTATCGGGCCGCACGCCATAAGAGCCCGTGCAAAAACAAAGGCCGTTGTTAACTGATGGAACGGCTTCTATCAGCTTATTTACATCATGGGCTGTTTTTACCACTCTCGGCAACCCGAATATCGCAAACGGCGGGTCATCGGGGTGAATGGCCATTTTTATACCTGTTTTGTCGGCCACCGGGATGATCTGCTGCAAAAAATAAATTAAATGCTGGCGGAGTTTTTTTTCGTCTATACCCTTATAAGTATCCAATGCCTTCTGGAATTGGCTGACGGTGAAAGATCCTTCACTGCCCGGCAAACCGGCAATAATATTGCGCTGCAGCAATTGTTTTTCCGAATCATTCATTTTTTCAAACAGTTCTTTGCCGCTCTTCAACTCGTTAGCGCTATAATCTGCAGATGCATTTTTTCTTTGCAGCATATATACATCAAAAGCAACCAGGGCAGCTTTTTCAAATCGCAATGCTTTGGAACCGTCGGCCACGGTATATGAAAGATCAGTACGCGTCCAATCGAGCACCGGCATAAAATTATAGGTAATCACTTCAATGCCTTTTGCTGCGAGGTTATGAATGCTTTCTTTATAATTTTCAATATACCGCCCGAAATCGCCGCGTTGGGTTTTTATATCTTCGTGCACAGGTACGCTTTCCACCACTTTCCAATCCAGCCCGGCGGCATTGATCACCGCCTTCCTTTTTTCAATCTCTTCTTTCGTCCATATTTCGCCGTTAGGGATATGGTGCAGGGCTGTTACCACACCGGAGCAACCTGCCTGCAAAATATCACTCAAATTGACCGGGTCGCTATCGCCATACCAGCGCATGGTGTGTGTGAGTCTCGTCATATATTACCATTCAAAAGATGAAGAAATGTTTACAGAGATAATACAAGCAAGCTTAATAAACAAATCCTGTTTTACATACATCATAAAGTCCCAGGTCCGACATCATACATCTTACATCATACATCATCCCACAGACTTTTACTAATGCCCATTTCCAGCCCCCGCAATTCTGCCAGCGCCTTCAGGCGTCCAATGGCCGAATAGCCCGGGTAGGTTTTTTTATGCAGGTCGTCCAGCATCTGGTGACCGTGATCGGGCCGCATGGGTATCGACAGATTTCTTCTTTTCATTATCAGCAGCGCTTCTTTTACAAGGGCGTACATGTCTGCATCGCCTTCCAGGTGCCTTGCTTCATAGAAATTTCCGGCGGCATCCCGTTTGGTATTGCGGAAGTGTAAAAAATGAATACGATCTCCAAATCTTTTGAGCATGTTTACTAAATCGTTATCTGGCCGGGCGCCAAAGGAACCCGTACAGAAACATAGTCCATTCGCCATTGACGGAACAACTTTGATAATATCCTCCACATCCTGCGCCGTACTCATTACCCTTGGCAAACCCAGCACTGCATAAGGCGGATCATCAGGATGGATAGCCATCTTCAACCCATTGGCTTCTGCCACCGGCACCACCTCCTGCAAAAAATAATAGAGATGTTTTTTTAACTGGTCAGCATCTATCCCTTTATATTGTTCCAGCGCAGCCAGCACCTGTCCCGGCGTAAACGCTTCGTCGCTACCAGGCAAACCCAGCATCGCATTGCGGAATATCCTGTCTTTATCTGCATCTTTCATACCGGCAAACCTTGAACGCGCTATCTCCATTTCGACCGTGGTATAATCTTTTTCAGCGCCGGGCCTTTTTAATAAAAAAAGATCAAAAGCAATAAATGCTGCCCGCTCAAAATACAGTGCCTTGCTGCCATCGGGCAACACAAAATCAACATCGGTCCGCAACCAGTCCAGCACCGGCATAAAATTATACGTAACCACCTGCAAGCCGCAGGCAGCCAGGTTTCGAAGGCTCTGCTTGTATTGCTCTATATATAATTGGTATTGTCCCGTTTGCTTTTTGATATCCTCGTGCACGGGGAGACTCTCTATAACATGCCAGTCCATACCAGCTGCTTCAATGCTGTCTTTTCTTTGTTTGATTTCCTCAACGGTCCATACCGCCCCAACGGGTATATGATGCAATGCGGTAACAACACCTGTACAACCTGCCTGCCGTATATCGCTCAGATGAACCGGGTCATTCGGACCGAACCAACGCATGGTTTGTATTAAATGATTCATATTGATAGCATATCGTAAAACTACTTGTATCTAACGGGATGCAATCTAACAAAAATCGAAGTTGCATCAACGATTTATTGTCCAAAGAACTATCATTTTATTAAAAGCTGCACCGGGTAATAACCGACCGATTATACTAACGAGCAAGCACAGCAGCTTTATTAGTTTCAATGATTAAATATTTTTTTCGCATAATGCAGGCACCTCATTTTGTTCCGGCTCATCCTGCTACAAAATATAAATATATCTGTGGCAGGATACACTTAAATATATTAACTTACATATACCTTTGGTTATTGATTGGAATGCCCAGTTCGTTCACATCATTATTAACCTTGACCAGTTAGATTTTTTATCAGAAAAGATTGAATAACCCCGTGATGGCGCCAATACAAATATTAATAGTAGACGATCATACTATGATGCTAAATGCGTTAAAATCTTTACTGCCGCACGATAGCAGCATCAAAGTTGCCGGCACCGCAACATCGGGTCCCGAGGCGGAAAAAAAATACGAGCAACTACACCCCGATGTGGTGATAATGGATGTTTATATGAAGCCTGTTACCGGTATTGAAACTGCCAGGAACATTATACAACAACACCCGGAGGCAAAAGTGCTGGGGCTTTCTAATTCCTATTCCGCAGAAGATTCCCAGGAGCTGTTAAAAACAGGCGCAAGAGGCTATATTATAAAAACGGCACCCCTGGATGCAATCGTTTCCTGTATTAAGAAAGTACATGCCGGAGAACTATGCTTTGAGGGAGATGATTTTGCTCCTTAGCCTTCATCGTTTAATTAATCCCCTGCTGGTTTTTCCTCTTAGCTTTTAATCATTACTTTGCCGGATGAAATTTCAATTCTGGTCGCTCGGCAAGCCACATGAACCTTATATTAAACCGGGTGTTGAAAATTTCACCGGCCGGATTGCTAAATATTATCCGGTCGATTGGAACATTATATCGCCACCAAAAAATGCCGGGCTGTTGAGCGAAACCGCATTGAAAAAAAAGGAAGCGGAAATATTACTCGCTGGTTTATCAAAAGAGGATTACCTGGTAGCCCTCGATGAAAAAGGCAAACCCCTGGGTTCAGAACAACTGGCAGTCTTTATACAGGCAAGGGCCAACGAGAGCACACGTCAACTCATTTTTTTAATCGGGGGTGCCTATGGCCTGCATGAAGACATATTGAAAAGGGCAAATTATACATGGTCGTTGTCTCTTTTAACTTTTCCGCATCAGCTGGTAAGATTAATTTTAGCCGAACAGGTGTACCGCGCCTGCACCATCATCAGGAATGAAAAATACCATCATCAATAATATAACGTGCCCATGACATTGTCAATAACCATTATTATTATTATCATTACCTGTATTATTTCTATTACAGCTTTCAGCAACGACAAGGTTTTTGACGACCTGATATTTTATCCGCCGGCGATTGCCAATCAAAACCAGTTTTACCGTTTTTTTACCTGCGGATTTATACATGCCGATTATGCACACCTGTTTTTCAATATGTATTCACTTTATATGTTCGGAGGATTGGTGGAAACCCAGTTCATTTTTGTATTTGGCAGCAATGGCAAATGGCTTTACCTGCTGATGTACCTGACTTCACTATTTTTCTGCCTGTTACCCACCTACAATAAAAATAAAAACAACTATCATTACCAGAGTCTTGGCGCTTCCGGTGCCGTTTCTGCTGTAGTCTTCGCTTTTATATTTCTTGATCCCCTCCAAAAGCTGGGGCCTATCGGTCTGGGCGAAAGGTTTATGATACCAGGCGTTGTCTTTGGTATCTTATACCTGGTGATATCTTCTTACCTCGATAAAAAAGGCAAGGGCAATATCAATCATTCGGCCCATATCTGGGGCGCATTGTATGGCATTGTATTCCTGGTTATAACAGGGAGTTTTTTAGCGCAGCACAATCTCTTCTTATCGTTTTGGAGACAGGTACAAACATTGTTTTAGCTTTCCAGTTGCAGGTGCAAAATTGATTGGGTGCCGGCTGTCAGTTTAAAACGATCATCGATGCGCAAGCCGGGGATCCAGATAATTTTTTTATTGGATTCCAGAACCCATATTTTTTCCTTATCAGTCTTGGATAATTTCTGATCGATGAAAAAACGGGAAAGCTTTTTCTTCTTTTGCATGCCCAGCGGATAAAAATAATCACCTGCCTTCCATTTTCGTAACAGCAAGGGAAATACAATGTCCCCTGCATCCAGGAAAGCTTCGGCAGCCGAACGGGAGCTACCTATTTTATCATGGCAACCAACCAGCGAATCCAGTTTTAGTACGCCAGCTTCAAACAACACTTTCTTTTCCCCGGGCTCGATTAAGATGATGCCCGCATTAAGGCTATTTACCGGCGAGATGATGAGCCAGTTCCGGTTTTTTATTATTCGATGGGTGGCAGATTGAATGTACTTCCCGGTTTCACTGTCAAGCAAACCGATTGCTTCCATTGCCTGGTCGGCACTAAAACCATAATCCCTGGCAATTTCATACACAATAGAAATTTGCGGTACCGCCTTTTTTAATTTCAATACCGGCATATGTATTTCATTGCCCTTGTATTCCAGTAGTTTTTTTTTGTGCAGGTCAATGGCCTGCTGGTATAGCAATTCAATATCCCTGAACCGCTGAAGGTTGTGTGCCAGGTTATTTTCCGCTCCCGGGTATATGTCTTTCAGCAGTGGTATAAACTGATTGCGGAAATAATTCCGGGTGTATTTATCTGATTGGTTTGAGCTATCCTCGACCCAACTGAGTTTATTTTCTGTTGCAAACTGCAGCAGCATTTCTTTCTTTGCAAACAACAAAGGCCGCACTATTTTTCCCTGTTTTGGCAGCATGCCTCTTAAGCCGGCAACGCCCGTTCCCTTAAAAAAGTTCATTAGCAAGGTTTCAATATTATCATCCAGGTGATGGGCAGTGACTACGTGAGTCGTGAGCCGTGAGGCGTGAGTAGTGAGTGGTGAGTGGCTTGCGCCAACTGTTTGCGCAGATTGACTATTGACTATCGACTGCGGGCTACCGACTAATTCAAAGAACCATGAATAGCGAAGCTCTCTCGCCGCCACCTGTATGGAAACCTTGTGCTGCAACGCATATTCATTCGTTTCAAAACGTTTTACCAGCACTGTTTTATTATATTTTCCGCCGAGCATCCTAACAAATGCCTCATCGCTGTCGCTTTCTTTTCCCCGCAATTGAAAATTACAATGCGCTATCACAAAATCATAGCCGGCTTGTTTGCAAAGTTCGCACAGCACAATAGAGTCTATACCGCCACTTACCGCCAGCAGCAGCACGTCTTTTGATGAAAAAAGATGCTCAAGCTGAATAAACTCTTTAAATTTTTGAAGGAGATTCATGCATTTGCGGTATATGGGAAACAGATTTATTTATGCTGCCTTTCTTTTTACTTCGTGCCGGCAACACAACAGTTCGTTCAATTTATTATAATTATCGAGGTCTGCAATACCCCATGAACATGCAACGATGCTATCTTATTACTCAACCGATAATGATCAGAATTTACTTGCTGAATAAACGCTCCCACTATTCAACCAATCAACTAATCAACCAAATCCTCGTACGCTGCCCGCAATTCCCCCAACGCGTGGTTATCACCTGCCGTCCTCGCCGCCTTCATGCCTTTTTCATACCATTCAATGGCCTTTTCTTTTTCACCGGTTCGTTCCAGCAGTTTTGCCAGGTGATAATAAGAACCGATATAACCCGGATCATGCGCTAAAATATTTTCAAACACCTGCCTGGCGTTGGCATCGTTGCCTATTTTTTGGTATTCAAGCGCCAGTGCATGTTGCAAAAAACTATCTTGCGGGTTTGCTTTCAGCATGTCGGTAATGCGCTCTAACCTGTTCATCAATTCTCAATTATTTTTTGCAAGATGTTTGAAATATAGCCGCCCCGCCTTATCTTTGTTTAGTTGCATAAACAACTTTTCGGACCTTTTTTACTAAATCTAAAATTGCCCCCAATGAAGATACTGGTCTGTATCAGCAAAACGCCGGATACCACGGCAAAAATAGCCTTCACTGATAACAATACGAAATTCGCCGAAGCGGGCGTACAATGGATTATCAATCCTTACGATGAATGGTATGCTCTGGTACGTGCCATCGAACTAAAGGAAAAAGATCCGGCTACCGTTATTCACCTGGTTACTGTGGCAGAAGCAGATGCGGACCCCATTATCCGTAAAGCCCTTGCGCTGGGCGGCGATGAAGCCATCCGCGTTAATAGCAATACCCACGATAGCTTTGTAATTGCGTCCCAGATTGCCGCCGTGGCAAAAGAGGGCAGTTATGATTTAATTTTCACCGGTAAAGAAACCATTGATTATAACGGCTCCTCTATTGGCGGTATGGTAGCCGAATTACTCGACCTGCCCTTTGTATCTCTGGCCATCAAATTTGATATCAGCGGTACCACGGCAACCATTATACGCGAAATTGAAGGCGGAGAAGAAACCTGTGAAGTGAGTGTGCCCCTGGTTGTTAGTTGCCAGAAAGGTATGGCAGAGCAACGCATCCCCAATATGAAAGGTATTATGGGCGCCCGTACCAAACCATTGAAAGTAAAGGACCCGGTGACGGCTGATGCGCTGACCAGCGTGGCAGGCTTCGGGTTGCCCCCTGCAAAAGCAGGCGTAAAACTCATTCCGGCAGATAACCCTGCCGAGCTGGTAAGGCTGCTGCATGAAGAAGCGAAAGCAATATAACCCCCGCCCCATAAAGGGGAGGCTGGGTGTAAACCACTAATTAATCAATAGCTCTTTTTATTTATTAACTATAAAAAAATCCTTTGTCGGAGGCTAACTAATATAAGTTACCCCCCTGCAGGGGGCAAGGGGGTAATATGTCAGTTTTAATATTCATAGACCAGGCAGAGGGCCATGTAAAAAAAGCTTCGCTGGAAGCCATTACCTATGGGGCAGCAGTAGCAGCCCAATTAAATACCACGGCAGAGGGCGTGGTATTGGGCGTCAGCAATGAAGATCTTCCGGCCCTGGGTAAATACGGTGTAAAAAAAATACATCATGTAAACAACGAAGCGCTGAATCATTTCGACGCACAAGTGTATACCAAAGTAATTGCACAGGCGGTGGAAGCCAGCGGTGCCACGGTTGTCGTTTTTTCCAATAATGTAGATGGCAAAGCCATTGCGCCCCGTTTATCGGCCCGCCTCAAAGCAGGACTGGTAGCCGGCGCCGTTGCATTGCCCGATACCAGTAATGGATTCACGGTAAAGAAAAATGTATTCAGCGGCAAAGCTTTTGCCAATGTGAGCGTAGCCACGCCAATTAAAATAATCTCGCTCAATCCAAACGCCTATAAAACGGTGGCTACTGAAGGAACAGCAGAAGTAGTGGCCCTGAATGCAACGGTGGATGCGGCAAAAGTAAAAGTGACAGCCGTAAGTAAGGTCAGCGGCGAAATTTCGCTGGCCGAAGCAGAAGTGGTTGTAAGTGGTGGCCGGGGTTTAAAAGGCCCCGAAAACTGGGGCATGATTGAAGAGCTTGCCAAACTTTTGCATGCGGCTACAGCCTGCAGCCGCCCGGTGGCAGATATTGGCTGGCGTCCGCATCATGAGCATGTAGGACAAACAGGCCTGGCCATTGCACCCAATTTGTATATCGCGGTTGGAATCTCCGGCGCTATCCAGCACCTGGCCGGCGTTAACCGCAGCAAGGTTATTGTAGTAATCAACAAAGATCCCGAGGCACCTTTTTTCAAAGCTGCAGACTACGGAATAGTAGGCGATGCATTTGAAGTATTACCCAAAATGATTGAAGCCGTAAAACAGTTGAAGAAATAACTGTGGTTGCGGGCGGTGAGCCCTGCAAAAATGCGTGGAAAATATTTCTTTCGTCATGGCCAGTATTTTCACCGGCCATTTTTTTGTCGTCTACCGTTTTCAGCAACACGCTGCGGATGATCTTTTCGCGCAGCGGACGGTGTCTCATGCCGTACTCGGTGTCTTCACGCCGTGGGCGGTGTCTTCACCGTCCACACATTCATCAATTCACTTTGTTACCGTTTACAATTTCATTTACTTTGCGCCTGGATCGGACCCGGGCTTTTATAATATTATTACACATTCTTGCCTGCCTGTGCGGCAGGCAGGCGTCGCACACTTGTACAAAAAATCATTATCCAACGCTTCATTAATAATTTCAGTTTATGTTTCCAAGGATCAGTCCAACCGGCACAGCAGCATGGCAGCAATTACAATATCATTACAACAACGAAATGATGCAAACCAAACTGCGGCAGTTGTTTGCGGCAGACGCTGATCGCTTTAACAAATATTCCCTTCAGTATGGCGATATCCTTTTCGATTATTCCAAAAATATTGCTACCGAAAAAACATTGCAGCTGCTGCTGCAACTGGCCGTTGAATGCAAATTGCCGGAGGCCATCAGCGCCATGTACAGCGGCGAAAAGATAAATGAAACCGAAAAAAGAAGCGTATTGCATGTTGCATTGCGGAATTTATCCGGCAGTTCCATCTACAGCGATGGGAAGGACGTGATGCCCGATGTGCTGAAAGTACTGGCACAGATGAAAAGTTTCTGTGCCAAAGTTCATACCGGCGAATGGAAAGGCTATACGGGTAAGCCTATCCGTTATATTGTGAACATTGGTATCGGTGGCAGCGATCTGGGACCGGTAATGGTAACAGAAGCACTAAAACCTTACTGGATACAAAGCATACAGCCATATTTTGTATCGAATGTAGACGCCACCCATATTGCGGAAACACTTAAAAAAGTAAACCCCGAAGAAACACTTTTTTTGATCGCTTCCAAAACCTTTACCACGCAGGAAACCATGACCAATGCCAATACGGCCAGGGACTGGTTTTTAAAAGCGGCCAAAGAAGAACAACATATTGCAAAACATTTTGCTGCCCTGTCCACGAATGAAAAAGATGTGGTAAAATTCGGGATTGACAAGGCCAATATGTTTGAATTCTGGGATTGGGTAGGTGGCCGTTATTCGTTGTGGAGCGCCATCGGTTTGTCTATTGCGCTTACTATTGGCTATGAAAATTTTGAAGACCTGCTGAAGGGAGCACATGAAACCGATAATCATTTTAAAAATACTGCTGCGGAAAAAAACATACCTGTTTTGATGGGCCTCATTGGCTTATGGTACAGCAACTTTTTTGGTTCGCAGAGTGAAGCCATTCTTCCCTATGATCAATACATGCATCGCTTTGCTGCCTATTTTCAGCAGGGAAATATGGAAAGCAATGGTAAGTATGTATCCCGGAACAATGACCGGGTTGATCATCAAACCGGTTCCGTAATATGGGGAGAACCAGGCACCAATGGGCAGCATGCTTTTTACCAGCTGATTCACCAGGGAACGGTTTTGATACCCTGTGATTTTATAGCGCCGGCCATTAGCCATAACCCGCTGGGAGATCACCATAATAAACTGCTGTCTAATTTTTTTGCGCAAACACAGGCGCTGATGAACGGAAAAACACCGGAAGAAGCCAAAGCCGAACTGGAAAAAGCAGGCATGGCGGCAGCCGGTATTGAACAGTTATTGCCGCATAAGGTGTTTGAAGGTAACCGGCCCACCAATTCATTTCTTATAAGAAAAATAACGCCCTTTACACTCGGCCAGTTAATCGCTTTGTACGAGCATAAAATATTTGTGCAGGGTGTTATCTGGAATATCTTCAGCTTTGATCAGTGGGGGGTGGAACTGGGTAAACAGCTAGCAGGTAATATTTTACCGGAACTGGGTAATGATGCGCCCATAAACGGTCACGACAGCTCTACCAATGGGTTGATAAATGCTTTTAAAAAAATACGGAAATGAACTAACTTTCGGTAACAAAGGATACCACAATGAAGAAGTCATGTTTGATTGCCGCTATATTTTGCCTGCCGGCGGGTTTGCTGGCGCAAAAACAATCCGATACATTGACCAAAAAAGAAAGCCTGGATCCCTTGTTGCGCACATTTCCCCAATTTAACCAGCCCTTTGTTGTGCCCTTTCCAAAAGAATTCAACACTCCTTTCAATAACCTGGCTAAAAAAGACAATGATTTTGAAACAACCCATCCGGGCGCCAGGATGATCAATAAAACAGCCAGGGGAACCATTTACAATATGCCGACTGATAATATGGCGGTGCTGGTGCCGGATATGAACCAGGTTGAAAGAATGCCGGAGGGTAAGCGGTGGTTCAATTCTCAGGGCGATAGGATGCCGAATCCACTGAAACCCAAACGCAGGGAATAAAAAAACGGAGCTTGCTTGAACCCTGATAATTATTTTATTCAATTTGCATATTTTAATGACAAATCGGTCGTTAGATATAAAAAATTACAGAATCCTATACCAAAACTAATCGTATGAACGTGAGAAGGCTGCTTCTTTTTGTAACCGCCAGTTTTGTCTCCACTATTTCCCTTGCTCAAACTTCTTTATGGTCGCCGGTGGAACCTTCCACTGTAAGAACCTACACAGACAACAATCAGCAGTTGCTGCCCCAGGAATATCGACTTCTCAAACTAAATAAAACGCAGGCTTCCCGTTTGCAAAGCAGTGCATTAAGGCAAGTTCCTTCACAAATACCTTTCAATAACTCAGCTCTTTTTGAGCTGCCATTGCCAGATGGCCGGAGTATTTCCTGCAATCTTTTTGATTCACCGATCCTTTCAAATGAACTGCAGCAGCTATATCCTGATATCAAAACATATATCCTCACTGACCCAAAAACAAAAAACGTTACTGCGCGGTTGACTATTTCAGCCATGGGCATTAGCGGGATTATTTTTACAGACCAGGGTGTTGCATATATTGATCCTTTGGGCGCAGCTTTCCCGGATGTGCACCTGCTTTACTTTATAAGAAACCTGAAAGCGCATACTCCCGTGGCCTGTGCTGTTAAACAGGATTTTTCCAATCTCAGGCCGATGGCGCCCACGGCAGGCGATGGCAAGAAAAGAACATTCAGAATTGCCGTGGCAGCAACAGGGGAATATACCTCCTGGGCAGGTAGCCAGGCTAATGCGCTTACTTCCATTACCACAACAATTAACAATGTAACGGCCATCTACGAACGAGATGCCACCATCAGTTTTACATTGGTCTCTAACAATAGCATTCTGTATACAAATGCTGCATCAGATCCGTATGCCACTGTATCATTCCCCACAAATGCCACGCTTACTTCCAACCAAACAGCTCTCACCAGTAATATAGGAACCGCCAATTTTGATCTTGGGATTGTGTTTAATAAAGGATGGGATGGAGGACTGGCATCTGTTGGTGTTGTATGCAACAATTCGTTTAAAGGGCAGGGTGCCGCAGGGCTTAGTTTTGGCACGGGTGCCAACCCCACTGCCGGGCCGCAGGGTCCGATATTTGACAACACCGTAGCACATGAAATGGCTCATTTGTTCAGCGCAACCCATACTTTTGCTGCAACCAATGGTTCTTGCGCAGGCAATGCAACGGCAGCGACGGCTTACGAACCTGGTGGCGGCTCCACAATTATGGCCTATGCAGGCTCCTGTACAGGCAACTTTTATCAACCTTATTCAGATCCATATTTTCATGCGGCCAGTCTTGCCCAGATAGCTTCTTATGTAACCGGTGGAAGTGCTTCCTGTGCTTCGCCCGTAATAACCGGCAATAACCAACCAACCGTAACCATCCCGGCCGCCTCTTATACGATCCCGGCTTCTACACCATTTACTTTGACATCTACCGGAACTGATGCTGATGGCAACTCGCTTGTATACAGCTGGGAACAAATGGATGGCGGGGTTACCACCACAACGGCACCACAGCCAACGAATACCTCCGGGCCTAACTTTAGATCGTATCCGCCCTCATCTGCAAGCTCCAGAACTTTTCCTCCTTTGCTGGATATTCTTGCTGGCAATTCACCCACATACGAAGTGTTGCCAAGCGTAACAAGAACACTTGATTTTAGAGTCACTGTTCGTGATCAGGTAGCCGGTGGCGGCAGTACCGGCGAAGCCAATGTAGCGGTTAATGTAGATGCTACGGCCGGTCCGTTTACGGTTAC
>Ga0068860_100002121_pt1 | contig 20914 bp, 22 predicted proteins | sample KBSSwiS32_FD_66597 | JGI IMG/M metagenome (GOLD analysis project Ga0068860, IMG submission 66597) | Switchgrass rhizosphere microbial communities from Kellogg Biological Station, Michigan, USA - KBS Switchgrass S3-2 | ecosystem: Host-associated > Plants > Roots > Rhizosphere > Soil ...
GTGAGGTCGGCGGCGCGCTCGGCGATCGCGCACAGGTAGCCCAGCTCCTTGAAGTCCACGGCGTGCGCGGTCCCGGCGATGCGGTGGAAGAAGTTCTTGAGGTCGCCCAGGGCGCGGGTGTCGTTCTTGTTGCTCAGGAGGCGATCCTGCGCGTCCCGCGCCTGCCGGTAGGCGGTTTCCAGCTCGCGCAGAAAAACCAGCTTGAGCTCGAAAACGGCGTCTGGCGGGAGATCCTGCTCCAGCGAGTGATCGGCCATGAAGGGGGCGTAGCCTCGATCTGCATCACACCATAGACTGTGCGCCCCGTCGAAGTCCGAAGCCCTTCCCGTCGGAGCGAAGCGACTTGGGCACCGTCCTCAAGGGTGGCACCGTCATCGAGCTTGAGCCCGCGACCGCCGAGCGCGTGGACCTGCGCGTGGAGGGCGGGCTGATCGCCGCGCGCGCGCCCATGCTCGCCGCCCAGGAGGGTGACGAGGTGGTGGACCTCAACGGGAAAATAGTGATGCCCGGGCTGGTCTGCGCGCACGGCCACCTCTACTCGGCGCTCGCGCGCGGGATGCCGCCGGTGACGCCGGCCCCTGAAAACTTCGTGCAGATCCTGGAGAGGATCTGGTGGCGGCTGGACCGCGCGCTCACCCTGGACTCGGTGCACGTCTCCGCCACCACCGGGGCGATGGACGCGCTGTTCTGCGGCACCACCACCATCATCGATCACCACGCCTCGCCGGAGGCGATCGAAGGGTCGCTGACCCGGATCGCCCGCGGGGTGAACGAGGTCGGGCTGCGCGGCATCCTCTGCTACGAGGTCACCGACCGGAACGGGATGGAGGGGCGCGACGCCGGGCTGATCGAGAGCGCCGCCTTCATCCGCAAGGCGCAGGGGCGGTTCCGCGGGATGGTGGGCGCGCACGCGTCGTTCACGCTCGGGCACGAGACGCTGCAGAAGCTGCGGCAGCTGGTGGAGTCCACCGGCGCGCCGCTGCACATCCACCTCGCCGAGGACCCCGCGGACGAGAAGCTCTCCTTCGAGCGCTTCGGCGATCCGCCGGTGACCCGGTTGATGGACCACGGGCTGCTGTCGGCGGGCACGGTGGTGGCGCACGCCGTCCACCTCTCCTGGCCGGAGCTGTCCCAGGTGATCGGCACCGGGGCGTGGCTGGTGCACAACCCCCGCTCGAACATGAACAACGCGGTGGGCTACGCGCCGGCGGGGAAGTTCGGCTCGCGGTCCACGCTGGGGACCGACGGCATCGGCGCGGACATGTTCGCGGAGGCGCAGCTGGCCCACTTCCGCGCGACCGAGGCGGGGCTGGGCGTGGACGTGATGAAGATGCTCTCCAACGGGCACCGGCTGGTCTCCAAGGCGTTCGGGATGGAGGTCGGGCCCATGCGCGAGGGCGCCGCCGCGGACCTGGTGGTGCTGGACTACAAGAGCCCCACGCCGCTGCTGCCGGACAACCTGGCCGGGCACTTCCTCTACGGGTTCGGGGCGCGCCAGGTGGAGTCGGTGATGGTGGACGGGATCTGGCGCCTGTGGGCCAGGCGTCCACTGTCGGTCAACCCGGACGTGGTGAACGAACAGTCGCGGAAGACGGCCCGCGAGCTTTGGGCCAGAATGGCCGCCCTATGAACGCACTGTCGTTGGTGGCGGCGCTGGCCATGGCGTCGGCGCCGAAGGTCGGGGACGTGGCGCCGGACTTCAGCGCCAAGGACACCGACGGGAACACGGTCACCCTGTCCACCATGCTCAAGGACGGGCCGGTCATCCTCGCCTTCTTCCCCAAGGCGTTCACCCCCGGTTGAACGCGCGAGCTCACGGCGTACCGGGACCGGTACGCGGAACTCACCAAGGGCGGGGCGAGGATGGTGGCGGTGTCGATGGATGACGCCGAGACGATGAAGAAGTTCAAGGAGTCGCTGAAGGCGGAGTACCCGATGATCTCCGACCCGCAGGGGAAGGTGGTCAACGCGTACGACGTGAAGGTCCCGGCGCTCTCGTTCGCGCAGCGGTTCACCTTCGTCATCGGGCAGGACCGGAAGGTGATCTCCGTGCAGTCCGGAGGCGACGCCATCGACCCGGCGGGGTCGATCAAGGCGTGCCCGCTCCACCCGCACGCGGATGAAGTGAAGCCGGACGCGAAGAAGGACAAGGACGGCGGCCGCTAGGCGCTAGGCGCGCGCGCGGCGGTGGGTGAGGACGGCGCGGCGCGGCTGCCACCAGGCCGCGCTGAGCGGGACCACGCCCGCCGCGATGCTCAGCAGGCCGGCCAGCGAGAGGGCCCAGCCCAGCCAGGCCGGCCCCACGGAGAGCACCAGGAAGCTGAGCGCGACCAGGCCCCAGAGCGCCACCACGCCCAGCGGGATGGCGACCCAGCGAGCGCGCGCCAGCGGATCCACCCACATGAAGTAGCTCACCGCGAAGTGGCCCCAGAGGATGGCCACCCAGAAGAGGAGGGCGTGGACCATGGGCGACGCGGTGACGATTCCCGCGCCGGTGGCGAGGGCGAAGAAGCCTCCCGCGATGCAGAGCAGCCAGCCGGACATGGGCGTGAGTCCAAATGCGGGTCGGAGGCGTACGGGGAAGGGCGTCTTGCCCACGCGCACGGGGACGGCCGGGTCTCCGAGCAGCCCGTTGTGCGGCTGGATGCGGACCTCCTGTTCGTCTGGCATGGCGGCCTCCGCTTGTGTTCGACGCCCGAAGTAACCTGAGGCCCGGAGAGGACGTAGAGGAGCGTGTCATGAGGATGCTCGCGGAAGCTCGGCAGGAGCAGGACCGGCAGGGGTTGCCTCTGGACCTCCAGGCGCCCGCCAGGGTGGAGACCGCCACCTTCGCGCTGGGGTGATTCTGGGGACCGGACGCCCAGTTCGGGTGTCTCGACGGAGTGCTGCGGACGCGGGTGGGGTACGCGGGCGGGAGGAAGGTGGACCCGACGTACCGGAGCATGGGCGACCACACGGAGACCACGCAGGTGGACTTCGACCCGGTGCTGATCTCCTACCTGGAGATCCTGCAGCACGTGTGGGCCAGCCATGACCCGCGGCGGAACCACTTCAGCCGGCAGTACATGAACGCGATCTTCTTCTCGGGCGAGGCGCAGAAGGCGGCCGCGCTGGAGACGATGGCGGCGGTGCAGGCGCGGCTGGGGCGCGAGGTGAAGACGGTGATCGCGCCGCTGGAGCGGTTCTACCCGGCGGAGGACTACCACCAGAAGTACTACCTGCGCGGGCACCCGGCGCTGCTCGCGGAGTTCCAGCGCCATGGCTACGACGACGCCCGCTTCCGCGAGTCGCGCGTGGCGGCGCGGTTGAACGCGTACGTGAGCGGGTTCGGGCGGATGACGCTGCTGGAGCGGGAGCTCCCGTCGTTCGGGCTCAGCGCGAGCGCCGAGCAGGTGCTGCGGCGGGTGATGGAAGAGGGCTCGGGCGCGAGCTGCGGCTGAGGCCCAGGCGCTCGGCGGCGAAGGTCGCGCAGGCGCGGAGCGTCTGGGCGGCGGCGGGGAAGACGGCGGGGAGCAGCGCCCAGCCGTGCACCATGTCCGGCCACTGGCGGAGGTCGACGCCGCCGTTCGCCCAGATGGCGCGTTCGGAGAGCTCCACCACCTCGTCGTGGAGGAGCTCCGCGGTGCCCACGTGGAGCTGCATCGGCGGGAGGCCGGAGAGGTCCGCGTACAGCGGCGAGACGCGCGGGTCGTCGGCGGCGACGCCGGCGGGGAGATACATTGGCACCCAGTGCTTGAGGTAGCCGCCGTCGCCCCAGTCGAGGCGCGCGTTGCGCTGCACGGAGGCTCGGGAGCAGGTCAGGTCCACCCACGGAGAGAGCAGGATGAGGCCGGCGGGCGACTTGCGCCGGCGGGTGAGCTCCAGCGCCGCGCCGAGCGCGAGGTTCCCGCCCGCGGAGTCGCCCGCGAGGAGGAGGCGGTGCGGTGGGACCCCGGCGGTGCCCGCGGCCGCGACGGTGTCGTCGAGCGCCGCGGGGAAACGGTGCTCGGGGGCGAGGCGGTAGTCGAAGCCCAGCACGCGGAGGCCGGTGGCGGCGGCGAGCCGGGAGAGGAGGTCGGCGTAGGCGCGGACGGAGCCGATGACGAAGCTGCCGCCGTGCGCGTAGACGATGGCCGCGTCCGCGGGGGCGCCGTCGGGGAGGAACCACGTCCCTTCGGCGCGCTTCTCCGCGCGGACGGCTTGGGCGGACGGCGGGAGCGCCAGCGCGTCCATCCGGGCGCGGCCACGGTCGGGCGGGAGCTTGCGGAGGACCGCGCCGTTGCGGGTGAGGACCTCGACCGCGATCTCCTGCGGGAGGCTCCAGGCCCGATTCCGCTTCCGGCCGAAGAGCGTCTTCAGCACCGCCGCCAGGGCGAGGAGCGCGAAGCGCAGCTTGGTCATGGCGTCACCAGCTGATCACGCCTCCGCGCGGCGAGCTCCGGGAGCGGGTGTGTTCGGCGCTCCAGGGGATGCCCCCGGTGTTGAAGTCCTGGGAGCTGGCCGCTTCCCAGAGGAGGAGGTGGTTCCGCCAAAGCACCTCGTAGCGGAAGTACTCCTCGTTTCCGAGCGCCCCGCCGACGGCCGGCGGCAATTGGGTCATGCACCAGCCGCCCTGCTCCGGGTCGTAGAACTGGAGACGGCCGGCGGCGCCCACGTGGCCGGCGACGAGGCACGTCTGGCCCAGGCAGTCGGCGTTGCCGAGGAAGATCGTCTCGCCGCCGGCGAGGAGCACCAACGGTGTGGGCGGTGGTCGCGGCGGTCTTGGCTCGATGGGGCCGCCGGGTGGGCCGACGGCCTGCGGGAGCTCCTGCCGGTGCGGCGGGAACGGCGGCTCGGGCAATAGCTTCCAGCGCGCCGCGTCGATGTCGAGGAGCCAGATGGGATCGCCCGGGTTCTGGAAGGACGCGATGTACGGGCCGGCGGGCGTCGGTTGCTCGTTGAAGCGCACCTCGTCGCCGCCCGTGATCGGCGTCCACGCCCTGGTGGACGGGTCGTAGACGGCGCCGCTCGGCGCGGACCGCACGCCCTCTTCTCCGGCGAGCACGGCGACGTGCCCGGTGCGCGGGGAGACGTGGGCCTGGTAGGGATGCTGCGGGCCGCCGGACGGGAGCATGGTCCAGCGGTCGGCGTCCGCGTCGTAGACCGCGCCCGAGCCGTCTTCGGGACTGAAGAAATAGGCTTTGTTGCCGGAGGCGGCGGAGGGCCAAGACATGAAGAAGCCGGCGAGCGGCGCGGCCTTCATCGGCGACCAGGAGAGCTTGGCGGGGTGGAGGCGGAAGCCGCTCGTGAGCCACCAGTCCTTCAACGCGACGCTGCCGGGGTCCCCGGTCGTGGGCGTGACGGTGGGGGGGCGCGCCCAGGCGTTCTTCTCCGGGTCATAGACGAAGACGAGCATGGGCAGCCTCTCGCGCCACCACACCACCAGGAGTCGCCCTCCAGCGACGAGCTCGTGATTGGCCTGGCCACGGCCGAGAGAAGGGATCCGCTGCCAACGCGGGTGGAGCAGGTCGATCTTCCAGCCGGAGAGTTGCGAGTCGCCAACCAGGGTGACGAAGGTGGAGCCGACCATCCCGCTGAACTCCCCCGGGTTGCTGGAAGCGCCGACTCTCACCCCCAGACCATCCTCCGCGGAGCTCGATGAGGCCGGCGCGCCCTGAGCAGGCACCCGCGTGAAGGTCAGCGAGGTGGGGCAGGGCGCCGCGAGGAGCAGTGCGAAGAGGGCGGAGGTCATCGGCGGTTGTGGTCATCGAGCGCGAATTCGAAGCTGATCAGCCGCTCGAGGAGCGAGCTGTAGAAGGCGTAGGCATCGTCAGGGCGCTCGCGACAGAGGAGCCGGTAGAGCTGGAGCTCCGGTTCCGCGGGGATCAGCTCCGGGACAGGGATTCCGCCCTCCCGCAGCCGGCCCGCGGCGATCGACACCAGCAGCGCTTCACGGCTGAGCGCGCCGCGCGCGAGGTCGTCCACGCCCTTGGAGACCAGCTCGTAGCCGGGGAGGTTCTCGAGGTCACGCGAGAGCACGGTCGATCCGTTTCTCCAGGGCTGCCCGGTCGAGGCGCGGGTACCGGATGAGCAGCGGAACCACCTGGGCGTAGAGCGAGCGAAATCGCTCGGGATCGACGAGGCCTCGCGCCAGGTATTCGCGGACGTCCAGCCGGTCCCGGTCGTGGTCTCGGGCGATCTTCGCCAGCACCTGGCCGTAGGGGTCGTACTCGTAGAAGGAGACCGGTCCATGCGCGGCGATGAAGCGGCTCCGGTCCTGCCACCCGGGAAGCGGCGGCACGAACTGATCCGGCGCCGCGAGCTCCACGCTGATGTCCAGCTCATCTTTCAACCGCGCGATCGCCTCGAACGCGCCCGGCGGCTCCGGATCCATCTTCAGATCCAGGTCGACGCTCATCGTCCGCCACCCCTCGAGCAGCGCGGTCGCGGCGCCCGTCAGGTACACGCGCCCGGGCCCCTTCGCGGCGTTCCCCAGCGCCACGATGAACCTCCTCAGCTTGTCGACCGTCACTTCGGCGCGCATAGCCGCACCAGTGTGGCGCCCCAGCCGCCGTCTGTCTCGGACGCGGTCCGGTACCACTCCACGCCGGGGTGCTTCGCCAGCAGCGCGTGCACCGTCCTCCGCAGCGCGCCGGTGCCCTTCCCGTGGATGACCTTCACGTCCAGGATCCCCTTCTCCCGGCACGCCTCCAGGTACTCCGTCACCAGGTCCTTCACGTCCCTCGGCGAGAAGAGGTGGAGGTCCAGCACCCCGTCGATGGGGATCTCGACGGGATCCTCAGCGTCCATGCTCCAGCGCCGCCGCGAACGTCCGCCGCCGCACCGCCAGCCCGACCTCCCCCGCCGCCTCCAGCACCTCCGCCTCCGCCCGGACCAGCTCCGCGAACTTCCGCACCTTCAGCGGCGTCCCCAGGATGCTGGCCGCCGACGCCGCGTCCACCCCCACCAGCGTCTCGTACTCCAGCCCGAACGCCTCCTCGCACGTGGACCGCACCACCGCCAGCGCCTCCCCGTGGTTGCCGGCCTCCTTCAGCTTCAGCAACCGGGCGATCGCGTCGACGAGCTGCTCGATCATCCGCTCGACATAGTCCTTCTTGATCACGACCTTGAGTGTGGCTGACCTCGCCCGACCTTGCTAGAGACGCCCCATGCTCAAGCCTGGCGACGCCGCCCCCCAGTTCAAGGTCAAGGACCACGAGGGCAAGGAGCACACCCTCGACGAAGCGAAGGGCAAGCACCTCGTCCTCTGGTTCTACCCGAAGGCGGACACCCCTGGTTGAACGGCCGAAGGTTGCGGGTTCCGCGACCACGCGAAGGACTACCAGACCAAGAACGCGCTGATCTTCGGCGTCAGCTTCGACACCCAGGAAGCCAACAAGAAGTTCGCCGAGAAGTACGACTTCAACTTCCCCCTGCTCTGCGACACCGACCGCAGCATGGGCCTCGCCTACGGCGCCGCGGACGACGCCTCCGCCCGCTCCGCCAAGCGCATCGGCGTGGTCATCGGCCCGGACGGGAAGGTGAAGCACTACTTCCCGAAGGTGGACGCGAGAGCGTTCCCGGAGGAGGCGTTGGCGCTCGTGTAGCGCGCTCCGCCGCGTGCACCAGGGCGCGGCGCACCGCCCGCGTCCCGCCCAGCATGCGGTGCACGAAGAGCGCCGCGTGCACGTACAGCAGGGGCAGCCACACCAGCGGCACCGTGGCGCCCAGGCACGCCCGCGACGGGCACACCGGGTACGTGAAGCCGCCCCGGCTGGTGGACAGCCACTCGAAGCCCGTCCCCAGCACCGCCACCAGCAGCGCGTAGAGCGGCAGCCCGGTCCGCCGCCCGCGCCACAGCGGCGGCACCGCCCACGCCAGCAGCCCGCCCGCCAGCGCGTACGGCCACGCCGTCGCCGTCACCTCCGGCGCGCCCAGCAGCGCCGACACCTGGTACGCCGCCATCCAGAACGCCAGCGCGGCGAAGAAGTCGATGGGCCGCAGCGGCCGCCCCCCGAACACGCCCTGCCGCCCGCGGGGGTGCCCCAGCACCAGCGTGTAGAGCGCGAACATGCCGATCCCCGCGCCCACGTAGACCGGCGAGACGAACCAGCGCTCGCCGACCCAACCCGCGTTCGGGTAGGCCACCACGCCCGCCACCTCGTGGATCTTGTCGACGTAGGTGCCGGCGCCGCCCAGCACCACCCAGCTCAGCCAGGCGCGCCAGTGGCGACCCCAGGGACGCCGGTCCCGGTCCAGGAAGGGCGGCTCCAGCTCGAGCGCCCCCTCCAGCGCGACCACGCGTCCTGCGTCCATCGAAGCGACTCCTGACGGCCCTGGAGTCGATCGTACGGCATCCGCGCGGGCGACCGCAGCGGGTCCCCGGCGACCCGCTCACTGCCGGTCAGTCCCTAGGCCGCCTCGCCCGCCTGTGGGGCGGGCAACACCGCCGGCGGCACGAACGGCGCGCGGAGCCCGGCGCGGTCCGCCTCCGAGTACCGCAGGTGCGCGTACTTCACCGCGTCCGCCGGCTTGCGGAGGTCCCAGACCAGGCCCAGCCAGGAGAGGGCCTTGAGCGCGTAGAAGCTGGGGTCCACCTCCCACCAGAACCAGCCCTGGTTGGCGGTGTTCTGGTGGTAGTGGTGGTTGTTGTGCCAGCCCTCGCCGCAGGTGATCAGCGCGAGGAGGAAGTTGTTCCGGCTGGTGTCGGTGGTCTTGTAGCGGCGCGACCCGAACACGTGCGCCAGCGAGTTGATGGTGAACGTCCCGTGCCACAGCAGCACGGTGGAGACGAAGAAGCCCCAGACCAGCATCGACGGGCCGCCGATGAGGTAGAGCGCCACCGCCAGCAGGACGGGCGGCAGCAGGTGCCACTTGTTGATCCACCGCAGCTCCGGGTACTGCGCGAAGTCGCGGATCAGCTCGAAGCGGGTGTCCTCGTAGCGGCTGGAGAGGATCCACCCCACGTGGGACCACCAGAACCCGCGCTGCACCGGCGAGTGGACGTCCTCCGGCTGGTCCGACGCGCGGTGGTGGTGCCGGTGGTGCGCCGCCCACCAGAGCGGGCCCTTCTGCGCGCAGGTGGTGGTCGCCACCGCCAGCAGGAACTGGAAGACCCGGCTGGTCTTGAACGACCGGTGCGAGAAGTACCGGTGGTACGTGGTGGTCACGAAGAACATCCGCACGTAGTAGAGGGCGACGCAGACGATCAGGTCGCGCAGGCGGAAGCCGACGAAGAAGGCCGAGAGGGCCGCCAGGTGCGCGGCGAAGAAGGGCAGGGAGAGGAACCAGTGGATCTTCTCCGGATTCTTCTGATCGACCGACGCGGCGACGTCCACAGGGACTCCTTGGGCAGAGAAAGTGAAACCTCTCCGGCGGAAGAAAACGTCCCTCCCCCGTGTCATGGCCGTGTCAGCCCCTCTTCTGCTAGAGCACCCCCGTGGCGAGCATCGGTCCTTACGCGCTGCGCAATCCCTACGTCCTGGCCCCCATGGCCGGGGTCAGCGAGCAGCCCTTCCGGGTGCTGGCGTTCAAGATGGGGGCGGCCCTCTGCCCCACGGAGCTGGTGAGCGCGCAGGGGCTGATGCGCGCCAACGCCCGGACCATCAAGTACCTCCGCCACGACGCGGAGGTGGAGCGGCCCTACTCGCTGCAGATCTTCGGCGGCGAGCCGGACGTGATGGCGAAGGCGGCGGCGATCGGCAAGGAGTGGGGGGCGCAGATCATCGACATCAACATGGGCTGCCCGGTGAAGAAGGTGACCAAGAACGGCGCCGGCTCCGCCCTGCTGTGCGACCCGCCGCGCGCGGCGGAGATCGTCCGCTCCATCCGCGCCGCCACCGGGCTGCCCGTCACCTGCAAGATCCGCTCGGGCTGGGACCACTCCCGCCGCAACTACCTGGAGATGGCCGGGGCGCTGGCGGACGCGGGGTGCGCGGCGCTGGCGGTGCACCCGCGCACGCGCGCGCAGGGCTACTCCGGGCGCGCGGACTGGGGCGTCATCGCGGACCTCAAGCGGAACGTCGCGTCGATGCCGATCATCGGCAACGGCGACGTGAAGACGCCCGAGGACGCGCGCCGGATGCTGGAGACCACCGGCTGCGACTTCGTGATGATCGGCCGCGGCGCGCTGGGGAACCCGTGGATCTTCCGCGAGCTTTTGGGAGGCCGCGCGCCGGACCCGGACGAGCGCTGCGAGGTGGTGCTGGGCCACTTCCGCGAGCACGTCCGCTTCGTCGGCGAGGAGCTGGGCGCGGTGCGCTCCTTCCGCAAGCACCTCGCCTGGTACGCGCACGGCCTCTACGGCGCCGCCTCCTTCCGCAACGAGGCGAACCAGATCATCCGCGCCGAGGAGGTGGAGGCCGCGTGCCGCCGCTTCTTCGCCGCCGCCCGGGCGGACGCCGCCGCCACCGAGGAGCAGGACGTCGACTACCGCGCGGCGCTCGGCTAGGAGGCGCCGCCACTTATTCCCGGCGCCGCGTAGCATGCGCCGGATGACGACACGCTGGCGTAGACGCGATCTGCTGGCGGCCGCGGCCATGGCCTCCGGTGGCTGGGTGCTCGGCGCCCGGGCCGGGGAGGACGCGGCCCTGGTCCAGCACTCCTCCTGGCCGCAGGACCTCTCCACGCCGCTCTCGGCGCTGGACCAGCTCCTCACGCCGACGCGCGCCTTCTTCGTCCGCTCGCACTTCGGCCCGCCCGCCTTGAACCGCGAGCGCCGCTTCACGGTCTCCGGCACCCACGGCGACCTCTCCTTCGGCCTGGACGACCTGCGCCAGTTCGAGCGCGTCACCGTCACCTGCGTGCTCCAGTGCTTCGGCAACGGCCGCGGCGCGCAGGTCCCCCACGCGGCCGGGGTCCAGTGGAACCACGGCGCGGTGGGCCAGGCGACCTGGACCGGCGTCCGCCTCCGCGACGTGCTGGAGAAGGCGGGCGTTCCTGCCGGCGCGAAGTGGGTGCGGCTCCAGGGCGCGGACGCGCCCCCGCTGCCCGCCACGCCGCCGTTCGTCCGCGGGATGCCGCTGGAGAAGGCGACGGCGCCCGACACGCTGATCGCCACCCACATGAATGGCGAGCCCCTCACGCTCAACCACGGCGCGCCGTTCCGCATCGCCGCGCCGAGCTGGGTGGGCGGCCACTGGGTGAAGTGGCTCAAGTCCGCCCGCGCGCAGGTCGAGGAGCCGGAGGGGTTCTTCTTCCAGACCGGCTACCGCGTGCTGAAGGCGCCCGTCGCCGCGGGCGCGGCGGTGAAGCCCGAAGACCTCACGCCCGCCACGACGTTCCCGGTGAAGTCGGTCATCGCCCGCCCCTGGGAGGGAGCGGCGCACCGCGCGGGCGACCCCGTCGCGGTCGCCGGGATGGCGTTCTCCGGCGTGGCGCCGATCGCGAAGGTGGAGGTCAGCGCGGACGGCGGCGCCACCTTCTCGCCGGCGGCGCTGGAGGGCGAGCCGGGCGCCGGGCGAGCGCAGGTCTTCCGCGCCTCCCTGTCGCTGCCGCGTGGGGCGCACGTCATCGTCGCGCGCGCGACGGACGCCGCCGGCAACGTCCAGCCCAGAGTCCCGGGCTGGTCGCCGGGAGGATGGCTGTGGAACGGGTGGCACGAGGTGCACGTCGAGGTGACGGCGTGAGGCTCGCCCTGGTCCTTGCAGCCCTGGTGCTCGCGGCCGGGTGCCGCACGCCGCCGGCCCCGCTCGCGCCTCCTCCTCCCGTTCCGCCGAGCCCGCCTCCGGCGCTCGGCGCGGAGGCAGAAGGGCTGGTCGAGAACAACTGCCTGGCGTGCCACTCGATGGACATGCTGGCGCAGCAGCGGCTCACCCGCGCGCAGTGGGACGCGGCGGTGAAGAAGATGCGCAAGTGGGGTGCGCCGCTGGAGGAAGAGAACGAGGCGCCGCTGGTCGAAGGCCTGGCGGCGGTGCTCGGCCAGGACGCGCCCCCGTACCACCCCGCGGTCACCTTGCCCGGCGACGCCGAGGCCGCCGTGATGCCGACCCCGGACGGCGCCTTCGCCGGAGGAGACTCCGGGCGCGGGGCGGCGCTCTTCACGGCGGCGTGCGCCGCCTGTCACGGCGCGGAGGGGCGCGGCGGGACCCTCGGGGTGAACCTGGTGGATCGCCCGCGCCTGTACCGCGCGCGGGAGTGGGCCGGAATCGTCCGCGCCGGGAAGGGGCGGATGCCGTCGTTCGAGGCGCTCTCCGACGGTGAGGTCGCCGGCCTCCTCGCCTACCTGCGAGGGGTCACGAACTGACCAGCTGGACCAGCCGCTCCGCGGCGCGGCGGGCGCCGTCGAGCGGCATCCGGACCGCGACGGACTGGGCGGCGGCGGCCTTCTCGGTTCTGAGGCTCTGGCGCAGCGACGCGGTCAGGCCCTCCAGGGAGCAGGAGGTGCCGATGCCCAGCGCCCGCACCCGGTGCGCGAAGTAGTGCTGGTCGAAGTGGCTGGGCACCACCACCTGCGGCCTCCCCGCGCGCGCGGCGGCGTGCGTGGTCCCGGCCCCGCCGTGGTGGACGATCGCCGCGGCCCGGGGGAGGAGCTGCTCGTGGTTGACGTCGCCGACGACGACGCAGTCCTTGCCGGGGCTCGCCACCGTCAGGTTGGCCCCCCCTCCCAGGATGATCGCGCGCCGGTCCAGCGCCCGCGCCGCTTCGAGGAACAGCGGCCCCGTCTCCTGCCCCGCGCTCCGGCTGCCGAAGCCGAAGTAGATGGGCGCGTCGCCCTCGTTCAGGAACTGCTCCAGCGCGTCCGGCAGCGGCGTGGGGTCGGGGAGGAACCAGGCGCCGGTCCCGCCGGGCGCCAGCACCGGATCGGCCGCCACCCACGGCTCGTCGGTGGCCACGTGGCGCATCATGTTCTCCACCGGGGCCAGCCCCAGCTTCGCGCGCTCCTCGTTCACGAACGGGCGGAAGGTGCGGCTCCACGATCGCTCGGTGAAGCGCCAGAGCACCCGGTTCACCAGCCGCGGCAGCGTCTGCGGGCGGATGAACGGCGGCGGATGGTCGGGTGACGGGACGGTGATGGGGGCGAAGGTGACGCTGACGTAGGGGAGCTTCCGCACCTCGGCGATCGACCGCGCGGCGGCCTGGAGCGTGGCGGACACGACGGCGTCGCAGCCCTTCGCCGCTTCACCCAGCACCTGGAACTGCTCGCGGACGGACTGCGGGACCATCTTCTTCGCCGCGCCCTTCGGGCCCAGGGCCGTCATCTGCTTCAGGTCCGGCCCCAGCGGGACGCACTCGACGCCGTAGGACTCCACCCACGACTTGAAGGTGGGCGCCACGCACAGCCGCGCGGTGTGCCCGAGCGCCTTCAGCGCCATCGCCAGGGCGAGGACGGGCTGGACGTCGCCGCGGGCGCCGAGGGAGGAGATCAGGACCTTCATGGAAGCGCGACGTCCCAGAGCTGGCCGGGCAAGCCGATCACGAGTCGCTCGCCCTCGAACGCCAGCGAGCTGGCGCCCAGCTTCGGCCCCAGCGCCAGCCGCTGGTGCTTCCCGTCCAGCCACAGGTTCACCAGCCGCCCCTCCAGCGATGGCCGGTCGGTGAGCAGCGCCTTCAGCACGTCCACGCCGTCCACGCTGGCCAGCACCACCTGCCCGGCGTGGACGCCCACGCAGCCGGGCCGCCCGAAGGGGCGCACGTCGCCCGAGGAGAGGTCCACCACCCGCGACCAGCCGCTCGCGCTCCGCCGCCACGCGCCGTCGTTGCCCATGGCCAGCGCGTCCTCGCCGCCCAGCGCCACGCAGGCGTAGAGCGAGTGCGCGGCCACGGTCTCCGCCTCCAGCGCGCCGCCGGCGTCAACGCGGAGCAGGCACGAGCCCTCGATCTGCGCACCCACCGCGACCACCTCGTCTCCGGCGGCGTGCACGTCCACCAGCGTGGGCCAGGCGCCGGCGCCGAGCGCGCCCGCCAGGTCCAACGGCCGCCACGCGCTCCCGTCGAACCGCAGCAGCGCGTTCTCCCCCGCCACCCAGACCGCGTCGCGCGACCGGCCGTGCACCCGCCACAGGATGTCGCGCGCGCCCGTGGCGTGCCGCGCCACCGCGCGCGCCGCCGGGTCGTACTCCACGCACGCGCCGGCCATTCCGCACGCGAACACCCGCCCGTCCAGGGTGCAGCACAGGCTGCGCAGCGACAGCTCCGGGAGCTGCGCCACCACCTCCCACGTCCCGTCCGGAGGGCACGCCAGCAGCGTGCTGCCGGGAGAAGAGGTGGCGGACCGGTCCTCCTCCATCGCGTTGCAGCACAGCGCGTACCGCGTCCGGTCCGGAGCGGTGACGGCGCCGACCACCGCCTTGTCCGTGGGCAGGGTCTGCCGGACCAGCTCGAACGTCACGGCCGAGGGGTGCGTCACGCGCGCAGCGCCGCCGCCGCCACCATGGGGACCTTCAACCAGGACGGGTCCGCCTCCAGCTCCACCAGCTTCTTCCCCAGCGAGGCGAGCGACCGGTGCCCCGGGAACCACGGCGCCACCGGCATCGTCTTCACCGGCGCGCGGAGGACGGCCTTCTCGATGTCCTCCAGCATGAAGGTGTTGTGCACCCAGCCGCGGCCGCTCTGGATGTCCTGCAGCGTGCTGCCGGGGTACGCGCCCCACGGCGTCTGCCCCAGCCCGAACACCGCGCCCGGCCAGGTGTTCACGCACACGCTGCCGTAGCGGAGCGCGCGGATGGCCTTCTCCACGGCGGCCGCCGCCTGCGGGTCCTTCATCGTCGCCGGGTGGACGATCAGCGTGGCGCACAGCGTGCCCCACACCTGCTCGTTGACGAACGGCACCGCCTTCTCCAGGAACGACGCCGGGTCGGACCCCTCCAGCGCCGTCTCGGAGAGCACCGCGCAGAAGGGTTCGGTGGTGAAGACGCGGTCGTCCTTCTTCGACGGGTCGACGTCCGGGATGATCGCCCAGCCCAGCTGGCCCGGCGCCGGCTTGCCGACGACGCGCAGCCCCGGCCGCCCTTGGGTGAACTGGGCCCAGCGCTGCTCCGCGCCCGGGTAGTACGCCTGGCGCGGGTCCGCCCTGGCGATGCTCTTCTCCACCCGGTCCAACAGCTCGCTCCGCCGGGACCACCCCTTGGGCGTCACCAGCAGCTTGGCGGCGTTGCAGTTGAACGACGCGTTGTGCGTCACCATCCCGGCGATGTTGGCGGCCTGGAACCCCAGCTCGCTCTCCTCCCACGGGCCGGGGACGATGAGGACGGGGCTGACGTTCCCCAGCTCGGAGGAGATCTCCTTCTTGAGCAGCGGGTCGTTCCGCTGCTTGCGCGCCTCGCGCTCCGGGCCGGGCGGGCCCCACACCATCAGGTCGTGCGTCCGGTCGCTGCCGGTGATGTGCACCTCGTCCACCAGCGGGTGGCTCACCAGGTACGAGCCCTCCTCGGAGCCGCCGTAGACCACCGCCAGGAAGCCCTGGTCGATCGCCGCCTTGAACCCCTTCTCCAGGAACGGGCCGAGGTACGCGTTCACCGGGTTCATCTTCAACAGGCACACCGTGCCCTCGACGAACATCTTGTAGAGCACGTCGGTGGGCGGGATGGCGTTGATGTTCCCGCCGCCCAGCACCAGGCACAGCTTGCCGCCGTGGGGCTTGCGGTAGAACGACGCCTGGTGCTGCGGGAGGTTGTCCGCGGTGACGCCCGGCTGGAGGTAGACCTCCCCCACGTGCTTGGCCAAGAGCGCCGAGTCCATCGCGCTGGAGGGGAACACCTTCACCGCCAGCCGGCCGTCCTCCAGGGTGCGGCAGCGCGACCGGTCCAGCTTCGGGACCCCGTGCCGCTTGATCTCCCTCAGCACGTCCACCGTCTGCCGGAGGATCCGCAGCGTCACCATGGGGCCGGAGATCCACTCCTCGCCGGCCACCGGCGCCTCCGGGTCGATGCCCTTGGCGCGGCAGGCGGCGACGGCGCTCTCGGCGGCGACGGCGGCGTAGCCGCGGCGCATCTGCTCGCACAGCTCGATCCGCCGGTCGATGGACAGCTGGGCGAAGGCGCGGGCCCCGTCCTTGAGGCGGTGGACGACCTCGTCCAGCGCGGACGGGGCGGTGGAGAGCGGGGTGGCGATGGCGGTCATGCGGCGAGGCTTAGCACGGGCGCCGGAGGCAAAGCCGGCTGCGTCAGGCCCGTCCGCCAGCGCTCAACTGAACGCGCCCGGCGCCACCACGTCCGCGATGCGCGCCGGCTGCTCGACGCCCAGCGCCTCGAGGCGGGCCTCCGCCTGCTCGCGCTGTCCGCCACCCGACATCATCCCCAGCCGGTACTCCGCCACCGCCGCGCACAGCCCCATCGACGTGCGCAGCGCGTCCCTCGCCTGCGCCAGGTACCGGCCCGCCGAGGCCTTGTCGCCGTTCGCGGAGTCGTGACAGGCGCGCAGCAGCAGCGCCAGCCCGGTCGCGTACGCCACCTTCTCCGACTCCAGCGCCCGGATGGCCTTGCGCACCTCGCGCAGGGCGGCGGCGCGCGAGTGCGGGACGAGCGCCTCCAGCATCCACAGCCGCGCCCACAGCCACTCCGCCTCCACGCGCGCCACCTGGAGGTTGGGCAGCGCGGAGCGGCGGAAGGCCTGGAACTCGTCGGCGAGGAAGGCGCGGGCGGTGGGCTCGGCGCCGTACAGGGCCACCTCGGCGCGCAGCCGCAGCGAGTACCAGTGCTGGTTGTGGAAGGCCCCGCGCGGCCCGGGCCACACCTTGGCGTCCAGGTCCTCCAGCGCCTTGTCCGGCGCGTCCGCCGCCAGGTGCCGGAAGGCGGTGGCCCGGAGGAAGCTCACCTCGGCGAAGAGGTCGCCGCGCGCCACCGCGTCCTTCACGTACTCCAGGGTGGAGCGCTCCATCTCCTGCAGGTCCCCGTGCAGCCGCAGCGCCTGCAGCCGCAGCAGGCGCGCGGTGGCGAACTCCTTGGCCGCGGTGGCGTCCGAGCGCTGCACCAGCTCGCGCTGCATCCATTCGCCCTCGGCGATCAGCTTCGCGCCGTCCGCGAAGTCGCCGGTGAGGTAGAGCGCCATCCCGCGCATCGCGGTGCAGAGCGCGCGCAGGTACGGGTCGCCCAGCGCCTCGGCGATGGTGCGCGCCCGGGCGATCAGGTCGAGCGACGCCTTCCGGGACGCCGCGCCCCCGGCGGTGGCGACGTTGAACCCCTCCACCGCCATCCCGCGGCCGATGCGCCGCTCCTCGCCCGCGTCGAGCGCCAGCCGGAAGCCGCGCGTCTGGAAGGCGAAGGCCCGCACGCTGTCCACCCCGGTCAGGCCGGTCTGGAGGGCGAAGAAGGTGTCGATCCGGTCCAGCGTCTCGCGGGGGATCTGGGACGCGTCGCGCTTCTGGTAGCCCAGGCCGCGGACCTGGAGCTGGAACCGCTGCCACGCCAGCGACGCCATCGCCGCGCGCCGGCCGGAGGGCAGCGCCGCGCCCACCTCGCGGAGCACGCCGTCGATGGCCTCCAGCCCCTCGTCCACGTGCCCGCTGGCGAGCAGCAGCTCCGCCGCCTTGCGCCGGTACTCGCGCCGCTCCGCGCCGCCCGCGCCCTCGGCCGCCTCCAGGTACGCGCGCGCCGCGTCCGCGCCCCGCGCCGCGTAGTCCAGGGCGCGCGCCAGCTCCGCCCGGAGCTGCTGCTGCTCCAGCGGGTCTCGGCCGGGGAAGAGCCGGATGGCCGCCCGGTACAGCTCCGCCGCCTCGCCGAAGGCCAGCGCCTGGACCGCCATCTGGGCGGCGCGCGCCGCGTGCTGGCCCGCGCGCTCGGGGGAGCCGCCCTGCTCGAGGTGGGTGACCAGCATCCGCAGCGAGGCGAACGTCTCCACCCCGCTCGACTCCAGCGCGGCGGCCAGCTCCTGGTGGTACTGGCGCCGGGTCGCCTCCGCCAGCCAGTGCCGCACCGACTCCCGCACCCGGTCGTGGTACGGCTCGATGCCGGCCTTCTCCGACAGGCCCATGGTGCGCACCAGGTCCGCCCGCCGCAGCTCCTCGACGAAGGTGGCCAGCTCCCCGGTGGACAGCCCGCTGGCCCGCGCCAGCAGCGCCTGCGGGATGGGACCGCCCGCCAGCGCCACCAGGCCCAGCAGGTGCTGCGCGCCTACCGGCAGCGCCCTGGCGCGCCGCTGGAGCAGCTCGTCCAGCCCGGGCTTGGGCGCGACCTCGGCCTGGACCACCTCGGGCGTGGGCGAGAACGCCGCCCGGTGCCACAGCTCGATGAGGAAGAGCGGGTGGCCGCCGCTCTCGCGCACCAGCTCGCCGGCGCGGGGCGTGTCCGGCACCAGCTCGCGCGCCAGCTGAAGCGCGTCCGCCTCCGGCAGCGGCAACAGCTGCAGCTCCTGCAGCGACTCGGTCACCCACGCCAGCGGCGCCAGCACGCCGTCCGCGCTGCGGATGTCCTCCGCGTTCCCGCGCAGCGTGGCCACCAGCAAGAAGGGCGGCGGCGACGGCGGGCTGAACAGCTCGCCCAAGAGCGCCAGGCTGTCCTGGTCCGCCCACTGCAGGTCGTCGATGAAGAGGACGGTGGGCCGCAGCCGGCCCAGGTGGCGGAGCATGGAGCGCAGCGCGGTGAAGGACTCGGAGCGGAGCTGGAACGGGTCCGCCGGCAGCGGGCGCGGCGGCCGCATCGACTGCACCGCCGGCACCCGCTGGAGCACCGGGAACAGCCGCGCCACCAGCGCCGCGTCGTTGGGGAGCACGCTGCGCGCGGTCACCTCGTCCAGGTGGAGCAGCTCGCGCGAGAGCGAGTCCACCACGCCGTCGAACGCCTTGTAGGGCACCGACTCCTGCTCGTAGCAGCGGCCGGAGAGCACCATCGCCCGGCCCTCGTCGCGCAGCCCCTCCACGAAGTGGCGCGCCAGGGCGCTCTTGCCCACGCCGGACTCGCCGTGCACCAGCACCCCGCGCGCCGCCCCCTTGCGCACGTCGACGAAGGCGCGGTCGAGCGCCTCCAGCTCCGACTGGCGCCCCACGAAGAGGACCTCGGAGAGCGCGGCGGGCGAGGGCAGCGGCGCCGCCGCGGGCTCGGGCGGCGCCGCGCCCAGGCGGTGCAGGAGTTGGGCGCCGATGGGCCGCGCGTCCGGGTCCATCCGGAGCAGGTCGGCGGTGAGGCGGGAGAGGTCCTCCGGGACGCGGGTGGACAGGCGGGCCGGCGGCAGCGGCTGGCGCGTCCGCTTCAGCTCCAAAAGCTCGGAGTAGCTGCCCTCGAAGGGGAAGCGCCCGGTGAGCAGCTGGTAGAGCACCACGCCCAGCGCGTAGTAGTCCGCCGGCGGACCGACGTTCTGACCGGTGATCTGCTCCGGCGCCATGTAGTGCGGCGTGCCGATCAGCGACTCCTCGGAGGCGTCGATCTGGTCCACCGCCAGGCCGAAGTCCATCAGCACCACCCGGCCGGTGGTGGTCACCATCACGTTGGACGGCTTCACGTCGCGGTGGATCTTCCCCGCCGCGTGGAGCGCCATCAGGCCGCGCACCAGCTGCGGCAGCGCGGCGCGGAGCCTCGCCTCGTCGAAGCGGGGCGGCGGCCAGCCGGAGCGCACGTGGCCCAGGAGGTCCTCGCCGTTGAGCAGCTCCATGGTGAAGAACCACAGGCCGTCGTCGCAGAACAGCTCGTGGAAGGTGACCAGGTTGTCGTGGCGGAGGTCGGCGAGCGCGCGGAACTCGTTCTTGAACAGGTAGAGCCCGTGCGGGGAGATCTGCCGCAGGGTCTTCAGCGCCACCTCCTGGTCGCGCTCGCGGTCGTGCACCGCGTACACCATCCCCATCCCGCCAGAGCCGACCTGCTTGAGCACCTGGAAGCGCTGGGTGCCGCGGAACTCGCGCACCGGCGGCAGCAGGCTCTCCTCGGGCGTGTCGGCCGGCGGGGCGGAGGGCGACTTGCCCGGCTCGAACGGCGCCTCTGCCGCGCCGGGCAGCGGGGCCATGGCGGAGGGCACCGGGACGGGCCGCCGCGTGGGCCGCTGCTCCGACGGGAGCTCCTGGTCCGGCGCCGGCGCGTGATGGAGCAGCGCCTCCAGCCGCCGCAGCACCTCCTCTCCGGAAGGGCGCCGGGCCGGGTCGGTCTGGAGCAGCTCCATGCAGAGCGCCTCCAGCTCGGGGCCACCGCTGGGCGAGGAGGCGCGGATGGGCGGCGGCGCGCTGCCGGCGCGCTTCTGCTCCACCACGCGCGAGGGCGTGCCGATGAACGGGAGCCTGCCGGTGAGCGCCTCGTGGAGGATGGCGCCCAGCGAGTACCAGTCGGAGGCGGGCGCCGGCGCCTGGCCGGGCTGCCCCAGCTGCTCCGGCGCGGCGTAGGCGGGCATGGGCGACCCCAGCGCGCCCGCGTCCAGCAGCACCACCCGCCCGCCGCGCGCGGACATGCGCACGTTGGAGGGCTTGAGGTTGCCGTGCACCAGGCCCGTCGCGTGGAGCGCCACCAGCCCGCGCGCCATCTGCACCAGCGCGCCGCGCAGCGCCGGCCCGCGCGCCGCGCCGAGCGAGTCGCCGCCGTCCACCAGCTCGGTGGCCACCAGGAAGATGCCGCCCACCTCCACCAGGTCCAGCGCGCGCGCCACGTTGGGGTGCGCCAGCGCGGAGAGCGCCTTGAAGTCCGCCCGGAGCTTCTCGGCCGCAGTAGCGTCGCGGGGGCCCAGCTCCTTGAGCGCGACCCTTTGGCCCGTTATCGCATCGAAGGCTTCGTAGACGACCGCCATCCCGGCGCCGCTGCCCAGGACGCGCCGGGTGGAGAAACGTGAGCCGCCGCCGAGCTCGCGGAGGACGACGGAAGGAGTCAGCATGCCCGCCGAGCAGACTGTACCAGCAGGTTCCTCCCTCTCGCGGCGGGCAAAATGGACCATCCTCGCGGCGGTCGTCGTCCAGTTCCTGATCGGCGCCGGACCGGTCTGGCGCCGGCCGTTCGACTGGGATGCCTCCATCCTGTGGAGCTACGCGTCCATCCCGGTCCTGGTGGCCGCCGTGCTGGCCTGGCAGCGGAAGCTGCGCTGGAAGGCGTGGGCGCTGGATACGGTGGAG
>Ga0068860_100002122_pt1 | contig 20911 bp, 14 predicted proteins | sample KBSSwiS32_FD_66597 | JGI IMG/M metagenome (GOLD analysis project Ga0068860, IMG submission 66597) | Switchgrass rhizosphere microbial communities from Kellogg Biological Station, Michigan, USA - KBS Switchgrass S3-2 | ecosystem: Host-associated > Plants > Roots > Rhizosphere > Soil ...
CAATATGATGTGGGCCTAAAGCCACATCCGCGTTTTCCGCGCCAGCAAAAAATAAAAGCTGTCAAGCCCTTGCTTAGCCAGGTAATAGATAGTGCCGAAGCTTTTGCCTTTAATAACCGACGGCCGGCGCCTTTTTATAATATTGAAACCAAATCACAAGCGCTTACCGATAACCTTTTTCATCCGGCACCGGAAGAATTTGTAAGCCTGCTGATGAAAGTGATTGAATCAAAAAAAATAAACGACCGGGTAATTATACAATCCTTTGATCCGCGTACGCTGCAAATTGTTCACCGCGACTATCCCAATATTAAAACAGCTTTGCTGGTAGAAGACTTCGACAAGCGTTCGCCGGATGAGCAGTTAAAGCAATTGGGATTTACACCCACCATTTATAGCCCGGCGTATGCATTAGTCAATAAAGCATTGTTGACCGCCTGTCATCAAAAAAACATGAAAGTAATTGCCTGGACGGTTAACACTAAAGATGAAATGCTAAGGCTTAAACAATTGGGGATAGATGGCATTATAAGCGATTACCCTGATTTGTTTTAAGAAATAACTGATGAATATTTACGCGGTTGGATCTGTCGAATCTTTGTTGGTAAAAGATGCTGAGTCCTTCTCCTTGGAGAGGGCTGGAGTGAAGTAAAAAACGGGATGCATTGGTGCATCCCGTTCTGGTTGATGTAGCGAGGTTACTGTAAAACCAACATCCTGGATTGATTTTTACTTCCGTTGCTGATAATGTCGAGAAAATAAATGCCTGGTAGCATATTAGCGGTTCTGTTAATTACCATGGTTTGCTGGCTGCTTTTCAAAATAAATTTATTGCTGTAGACCGGCTGACCCCTGGTGCCGTAAAGCAAGATGTTTATCGTTTCACCTGTTGTGCCGCTGTATTCAATGCTAAAATGATCTTTAACCGGAACTGGCGATACCCTCAGACCGGTGCTGCCGGATGTATTAATGGCCACCGCGGCTGTAGAACCTGCATTTCCACCCCTGTCAAATACTTTCAGGCGGTAATAATTACGACTGCCGGTTTGTTGTTTATCGGTATATGAATAATGACTGGTAACCGTGCCGCCGTTAACGCTTTCTACCCAACCGATGGCTGCAAAATTGGTACCATCGGTACTGCGTTCAACAGAAAATCCTGCGGTGTTGGTTTCCGTCGTAGTCGTCCATTCCAATACCGTAGCGCTTCCCTGTTCAGAGGCCGAAAAGCCGGTAAGCGTTGCTGGCAGTACCGACGAAGAAGAGACCGAACCTGCAACCCTGAATTCAAACAGTGAATATCCAAAAACGGTTGCCCGGTGTACGCCCTGCATTTTCACATAACGGGCCATCGTATTTAATTTTGTTTTGATGGTATTGGTACCGGCAACACTGTCGGTGCCCAGCACATTATTTCTTATTTGGATGCTGTCTTTGTTTAAATCGGTGAATGATCCATCGCGTGAAAAAAGTATATTAAAATCTTTACCATAAGCCCTTTCCCAGATAAGCACCACCTGGTCAATCAGGAACACCTGTCCAAGATCAACACTCAACCATTCATTGTCACTGTATAAACTGGAGTAGCGCGTGTTTACATTGCCATCAAAAGCATTGACGGGATAGTTGGTCATCTGATAGGATGAAGCGGTAACTGCTTTTTTCAGTGCAACATTATCGTGGCTGATAATGGTTTGCGCCTGCAGGTCTGCCTTGACAGTTACCAGCAGCAAAAGCAAAAGAAAGCGTTTAATTAAAAGGGTACAGTTTGTTTTCATAAGGAAATTGTTCGGCATTTAACCTCAAGATGAGTGCCAATATTATTCGGATTGGAGCCCAGCCATTTGCATTAACCGCCTCACCTCATTGTTCCCTGAGCGGGAATCGTACTGGGAACTGGGAAATTTCAGATCTGAAAAAAATCGTACAATAACGATGGGTTTTTCCGATAAAACAAATTTACAGGTTGCTTTTCAGCAGGGCTGGCCTTTGCGTTATTTCATGAAAACAGATTGCATTTTTATTAAAATAGTGCAATACCATGCTGCGCCGGGTAATATTTTTGTTGCTGTGTGGTTCTCCGCCATGAAAAAGATTAGCATGCCAAACCAGCATATCGCCCTTTTGCGCGGTGAATATTTGTTTTTTTATTCCGTTCTCTGCTATTTTATTTTTTATCATTTCTTCATATTCGGCATAAGAATGTTTGCCGAGCAATAGAAATGATCCTTCATTGTTATAATCTGCATTGAGGTAATATGGCAAATGGTGGCTGCCTGGGTAATAATGCAAAGGTCCATTGTGTTCATTTATATCATCCAATGCTATCCACACACCCAACAGGCCTCCTGGCGGAAAGGTAGTCATGTGTATGGAATCTGAATGCGTTCGCTGTTCACTGCCCATTATAAAATTGATGCTTTGAAAAAGAACGGCCCCTCCATTCATAAGACAACTTAAAAAATCAAGGAGTTTTTTATCTGTCCCGATACTTTTCAGCAATGGCGAATGATGAATGGCAAACATGATTTTATTCCTGTACCTGAATTTTATTTTTTTTGCCGTTAACAGGGTTGATATAGTTTCATTTACCTGGTTTATTTGCCCAACAGAAAGGTAATTGCGGATGATGAGGAAGCCCTTCTCGTCAAATGACAATATGCTTTGCTGATTTTCCGGGCTGGTCTCCTTGAAAAAGGCGGTATCGGTAAGGCCCGTTTTGTTGGGTGCCGCCAGGTGGGTCGGTTCAATACCGGCAAAATCCCTGCTGGATACCGGAGAATAGTATTTCTTTTTTATCCCATATTTTTTTAATAAGGGAACATTGTGCAGCAACTCTTTTCTGTGGAAGAAATTGTAAATGGCATACAACGCTTTTATACGTCTGAAGAATCCTGTCATGAACGCAAAAATACCGGTATAAACTGAAATAGATGCAGCCCCTGGAGATGATTACTTTGCAACTTTGCGGGTGTACTGCAGCATCCACTCATAGATGTTCTTGCCATCGCATTCCCGGGTAGCGGGATTGGTTGCCTTTGTCCATGCATCGTGGCCGCCACTGGCCCAGATGGTTTTCTTTGCAGTAATAGAGGGATTGAATGAATTCACATTGTCTATGTTACTGATGGTAGTTTCAACCCCTACCATGTTGTCATCGTTGTTGTGAAAAGCCCAAACAGGCAGATTGGCTTTGGCAATATTACCGAGTTGATCTTTAGACGGCCAGGACGCGCCGCAGATAGGCACTACAGCAGCTACCCGGTTGGGGTAAGCAATGGCATAATCCCAGGTACTGCCGCCACCCATACTTAAACCTGCCACATATATTCTTGATTCGTCTACGCGGTAATGTGCAATGGCGTAATCAATCATAGCATTCACATCGGTAGCCTCCGGCCAGGCTTTAAACTGCGGGTTGATAACGATAAACGAATAATTGCTGCCGTTTACAGTAAACTGTGCAGGAAAAGTATGCTGGTTCAATAAACCGGGAACAGCGTCTACCAATAACCGTGATAGATGAGATGATCCATTGGCGGTTTCGCCCACACCATGCAAAAAAACAAGCAGTGGATATTTTTTGGTGGTGGAATCATATCTCGCGGGCAGTGCCTTGTAAAAACCGCTGATCTGTGGACTTACATCCGCACTAACTGCAGTTTGAACAGCAGGTGCCGTTTCGGGTGTGTTATTGGCCTGGGCCGCAGCGACTTCTAAAGCTTCTTTTTTACACGATGCCAGCAGGATAACGGCAGCACACAATGAAAGGGCGAACCGCAGAATAGTTTTCATGGTATGGATTTTTTATACAACGGATTATAGCACGTATTATTTTCCCGGATAGCTCCAATCTCTGCTATCGGGGCTTTTACGGCCCGAAACGGGTGTTTTTTACAATATGATGGAATAGTGATATGGCTGATTTGAATACCGGCGGGTATTTTCAAACACTGTACCAGAATAGCGCTGTATTTGCAATCAAAAAGTTAATACCGCATGGTTTGATATAAAAACGAATGACCATTATCATGAAAATAGCAGAATACAATCAGTACAACTACCGTCTGCCAGCATAGCCAGGAATGGGATAACGCTTTGTAAAAAGGGTGAATATTTTTTATAAACCGGGGGCAGTTATTTTGACTCAGCAGTTAACTCCTCCGTTTGGTTTGGTTTTATCTGCACCATTACTTTGTCAATGCGCTGCGCATCCATATCCACAATTTCAAAATCAAAAATACGCCAGTTTAATTTTTCCCCGGTGTGTGGTATATGCTCCAGCTCATGCAGTATAAAACCGGCAAGGGTATCAAAATCGTGTTCTCCTTCATTCATCCATTCCGTTTTTTCGAAACGGGTAAGAAAATCATAAAATGGTATCTGCCCGTCTACCAGGTAAGAGCCGTCTTCGCGCTCGGTAATTTCATAATCGGGCATATTGGGCTCCGGTATATCGCCCACAATGGCTACCAGGATATCGTTCAGCGTAATCAGGCCCAGCATGCTTCCGTATTCATCTACCACAAAGCAGCAATGGGCCCTTAATTCTTTAAATTTTTCCAGCACCTGGTAAGCAGTATTGTTTTCCGGCACAAACAGGGCAGGTTTCATGATATCTTTAAAAGGCGTGTCATCGCTGCTTACATATAGGTCCTTAATAGAAACAATTCCTTTTATATTATCAATATTGCCGTCGCAAATGGGATATACAGAATGCGGCTGCCGGTCTATTTTGTCCCTGATGGCATCTTCGTTATCATATAAATCGAACCATGTGATATCGCTGCGGTGGGTCATGAGTGAAGTGATATTGCGATCGCCCAGGTGAAACACCCGCTCAATAATTTCCTGTTCTGCTTCATCAATGGTTCCCTGTTCCGTGCCCTCACTGATGATGGCCTTGATTTCATCTTCCGTTACGGATTCATCTTTTGATCCTTTTATATTAAACAGTTTGAAAAAAAGGTAGCTGGTTTTATTCAGCAACCATACAATGGGATGGGTGAGTGTGGCAAAAAAAATCATGGGCTGCGCAACCACACGTGCAATACGCTCAGCTTTTTGCAAGCCGATTCGTTTGGGTATCAGTTCGCCAAAGATGATCGACAAAAATGTTACGATGATAACAATAATAGTGGTGGAAATAGTTGCTGCATAGGGCCTGAAAAAATCTACTTTTTCAACTACCGGTTTCAGGTAAACGCCGAATCGTTCGCCGGAATAAACACCCGTTAGGATGGCGATCAGGGTGATCCCGATTTGCGCAGCCGACAGGAAAAGATCGGGATTGTTAGCAAGGTCCAGTGCCACCCTTGAAAGACGATCGCCTCTGGCTGCCAGGTTTTCAAGTCTTGATTTCCTGGCAGATACCAGCGCTATCTCCGACATCACAAATAAACCGTTAAAAAAAATAAGTCCAATCAGTATAAAAACATCTGTCATCAGGCTCTTTTATTTTGTAAACTAATCAATCCTGCGTAATTATTGAAAAATACTGCCAGTGCATAACCCAGCCCGCAACCCAGCAATGCGCCCGCCAGTACATCAAAAGGATAATGAACGCCTACATACACCTGTGCAAAACAGATCAGGGCAGCCCACGCAAAAAAGAGGTATATCCAAACAGCCGTATGACGCCGAAGCGTTACCGTAAAGAACATGGCAAGCCCAAAATGATTGGTAGCATGCGAAGAAGTAAAGCTGGAACTGCCGGGGCAATAATTGGCCAGTATCCTAATCTGGCTGGCCAGGCTGGGCTCGTGACAGGGCCTTACCCTGAAAATAAATTCCTTGATAAGATGGCTGCTTACCAGGTCACACACCCCCGCAGTGCAAATGGCAAACAGCATCCACAACCAGCCGCGTTTACCAAAATTGATGGCTGCAAAAACCAACATGAATAAATACAGGGGCACCCATATATTCGACTCCCGGAGGAAAGGCATGATAGTGTCAAAAAAATGATTGGCCAGTTTGCTGTTAACAAAAAAGAATATTTTTTTGTCAATGGTTTCAATGCCCTTAAACCAGTTGGCGCTTGCTTGCAAAAAACACATGCTGCAAAAGTAATCAGTAAAGTTGAGTGTTGATTTTAAAGTATTTTGCAGCCAATTTTAACCAATATGCAAACAATACCCCGTCTCATCCGCTGGATTGTACTGGTAGCGCTGTTCTTTTTTATAGTGATGTTTTTATTGCGGCTGGCTACCTGGGTTTATTTTGCCCCGCCAGGTATACATGCCACTGAAGTATTGGGCTCCTTTTGGCTCGGGTTCCGGTTTGATGCGCGCGAGGTAGGAATTGTTTGCCTGCTGATGTTGATCCTTGGTTCTATTCCTGCATTGCATCCCTTTGCTTCTAAAAGCAGTAAACGCTGGATGTTTTTACTCTTGGGTATATTTCTTGTCTGGTTGATTATTTTTTACATAGCTGACTTTTTACATTTCCGTTATTTGTTGCAACGGCTCAATGCCAGCGCACTGAGTTTCCTGGAAGATGCAAAAATATCCGGTACCATGGTTTGGCAAACCTATCCTGTTATAAAGTTGCTACTGGCTATGCTGCTTGCATTTTTGCTCTTGTTCTGGTTATTGCGGCGTATATACAAGAGCGTTAACCATGTAGCGTACAGGGGCAGCAGATTTAAAAGGATATTGTTCGGCGTAATGACTTTTTTAGTTTGTGCGCTGGCCATTTTCGGCAGGGTAGGGCAATATCCGCTCCGTTGGAGTGATGCATTTAATTTGGGCAGCGATTTCAACGCAAATCTGGCCCTCAATCCTTTCCAGTCTTTTTTCAGTTCCCTGAGTTTCAGAACATCTTCATATAGTGTCAGCAATGTAAAAAAAGATTATCGGCCCCTGGCAACATACCTGGGGGTAACCGATCCGGATTCATCCAGCCTTCGTTTTGAAAGGAAAATAAATGCCGGCACTAACATTGCCGGCAGCAAGCCGAATATTGTGATGGTGATCTGTGAATCCTTCAGCGCGTACAAGAGTTCTATGTGGGGCAACCCGCTCAACACCACGCCGTATTTTAATGAACTTTGTAAGCAGGGTTTGTTTTTTGACAATTGTTTTACACCGTCCTATGGCACCGCAAGGGGTGTTTGGGCCAGCATCACGGGTATTACAGATGTAGAAGCCAATAAGACGGCCAGCCGCAACCCTGCTATGGTAGACCAGCACAGCATTGTGAATGATTTTGACGGCTACAGCAAACTTTATTTCCTGGGCGGCAGCACCAGTTGGGCCAATATCAGGGGCCTGCTTTCCAATAATATCAAAGGCCTGCGGATTTATGAACAGGAGGATTTCAAATCGCCCAAGATTGATGTTTGGGGCATTAGCGATCGGAATCTTTTTAAAGAGGCCAACGGCATTTTACAAAAACAGCAAAGCCCATTTTTCGCCATTATTCAAACTGCCGATAACCACCGCCCTTACACCATACCGGATGAAGACCTGAAAGAATTTAAAAAAATAAATATGCCGGCAGACAGTTTAAAAAAATATGGGTTTGAAGGCAATGATGAAATGAACGCTTTTCGTTTCACTGATTTTTGTTTTCAATCTTTTATTGAAGCTGCCAAAAAACAGCCCTGGTTCGCCAATACTATTTTTATGTTCGTGGGCGATCATGGTATAAACGGCAATGCCGGGGCGCTGTTTCCACCCGCCTGGACCGATGACGGCCTTACCCGCAACCATGTGCCTTTATTGTTTTATGCGCCTGGTAAAATTGCCGCGCGGCGATTGCATTGCGTAGCCTCGCAGGTAGATGTATTGCCCACATTGGCAGGTCTTGCCAATATCAATTATACCAATACCAGTTTTGGGCGCGACCTGGTAAAACAATTTGCCACCGATAGCGGCAAAACCAATATTGCTTTTATTTATGATGCCAATAACCAGGACGTAGGCGTGATAAAAAATTCCTGGTACTATACCCGCAACCAGAAAGGCAGCCAGGAAAAGCTGCTATGGGCCGATTTTGCCGGTAAAGAGCAAGCTGCCAATAAAGATTCGCTATTGATTGCCGGCCGTGCCTGGACGGAAACCTTTTACGAAACCGCACGCTACCTGCTGCAGCATAATAAGAAAAAAGCTTTGGGCTATTAGCTGGGGCTTCGGCCCGCTGGCAGTAAGATAATGCTCAACAAACAATAGCCGGATTTAGATAAGGGCGGGTCGGCAAACTGTGAACGATGGACTAAGAACTTTTCCGAACTATTTTCTTCGCAATCATAATTAGCCTGGGCGATTTTTTTACATCATAGCCACCTAATGAATAATCGCCAAACACTTCCTGTATCTGCAGGTGATGAAAAGCAAACATGTCATTAAAATCGCCCAGCGTGAATTTGGCTACTTTCTCGGTAAATTCCAGGGGTGCTTCCTGCATGTCATCCTCTACAATAATTTTTTTATAAAAATGCGTTTCGTCGAACCATTTGGTAAGGTAATAATTTACGCAATCCACTTCTTTTTCGGATTTATGTACCAGGTGGTCCTCTGCATAGTGCACATTGAGATAATCCATCACCAGAACAGCACCGGGTTTTAATGAATTGGAAATGGTGCGTACGGCGTTATAATGTTCACGTTCCGTTCTGAAATAACCAAAGCTGGTAAAAAAATTGAACGCGTAATCGAAATAATTGATCCAAAACGGCAGGCGCATATCATGCTGAAAAAAATGAAGCTTGTCTGTTTCAAACTGCTTCGCGAATGCAATATTATCTGCCGACAGGTCAATACCGGTCACATCGTAATTGGCAGCGGCCAGTATTTTTGCGTGCCGGCCCCGTCCACAAGCCACATCAATCAGTAAAGCGTCTGCGGGCGGTTTCAGATAATTTAACAGGCGGTTGATAAAGCCGGCCGCTTCGGTTTCGTCGCGGTTAAAATACAACTGGTGATAATAATCGGAGTTAAACCATTCTTTAAACCACTCTGTGGAAGCCATGCCTGTAAATTTCATCAAATGTAGCAGTGAAAAATTTAAACAGCCGTCCCGGACCGCATAAATGTGAATAATTTGATGGGTTAAATACCCTTTTGTGGTATGCGGTATCGTTAATTAAGACTTATCTTTATCGCTCTTAACAGGAGCAGTTTTCCTTCCAAATCTTTGAATAGCCACACTACCCGTTCTTTATAAAACCATATTTTCGAATCGCAAGTAAACCTTATTAAAACCGTGGCATTAATCAAGAGCATATCGGGCATACGTGGAACCATTGGCGGCTATAGTAACGAGAACCTGACGCCCCCTGATGTAGTGAAATTTGCTGCCGCCTATGGCAGTTGGCTAATAAAGCAGCACAACGGAAAAAAAATAGTCATTGGCCGCGATGGCCGCATCAGCGGCGATATGGTGAGCAGCCTTGTTGTGAATACATTGCTGGCCCTTGGCATCAATGTGGTTGACCTGGGCCTTTCTACCACCCCTACGGTAGAGCTGGCCGTTAAATGGGAAAACGCAGACGGCGGCATCATCATTACTGCCAGCCATAACCCCAAAGAATGGAATGCACTAAAATTATTGAATAAAGAAGGCGAATTTATTAGTGCTGAAGACGGTGCAGCCATCCTGCAACTGGCTTCAAAAGGCGATTTTATTTTTGCCGGTGTTGATAAACTTGGGCAACTGGTAAAAAATACGCATACGCTGCAGAAGCATATCGATGCAGTAATTAACTATCCCCTTGTAGATGTAGAGGTCATTAAATTAAAAAACTATAAAGTGGTGGTAGATGTGGTTAACTCTACCGGTGCCCTGTTTATACCGCCGCTGTTAAAGGCCCTGGGCGTAGAAGATGTAATTGTACTGAACGGTGAGATGAATGGTCGTTTTGCGCATAACCCTGAACCGTTGCCCGAAAATCTATCGGCGCTTAGTTCCGAAGTAAAAAAACAAAACGCGTCCTTTGGTATTGCTACCGATCCTGATGTAGACCGGCTTTGCTTTGTTTGTGAAGATGGTAGCATGTTCGGGGAAGAATATACACTTGTAGCAGTGGCAGACTATGTACTCGGTAAACGAAAAGGCAATACTGTATCGAACATGTCTTCTACCAAAGCGTTAAAAGATATTACGGTAAAACATGGCGGCGAATATTTTCCTTCACCGGTGGGCGAAGTGAATGTGGTTAAGAAGATGAAGGAAACCAACGCCGTGATTGGCGGCGAAGGCAATGGTGGTATCATTGTACCCGACCTGCATTATGGAAGGGATGCGCTGATCGGCATCGGTTTGTTTTTAAGTGCCCTTGCACAGCATAAAAACGGTATCAAATCATTTCGCACCCGTTACCCGGATTATTTTATTTCCAAGAATAAAATTGAACTGGAGAAGGGCATTAACGTACCTGCTATTTTTGAAAAAATACAGACCAAGTATAAAAAACAACCCGTTAATACAGAAGACGGGCTGAAGATTGAATTCGACAACGATTGGGTACACCTGCGCACGTCAAACACAGAACCTATCATACGCATTTACGCGGAAAGCAATTTTGAAACCACCGCCAACAATATTGCGCTGAGATTGATGCAGGATATAAAAGAGTTTATGTAGAGCAAAGCTGCTAGCTATGGGCTATCAGCTTTTAGCCGCGCTATATAGTTTCTATCCATAATCCGTATACCAGTGCCGCCGTTTTTTTGCAGGTAGAAGCGCTGTCATATAAGACTGATAGCTAACCGCTTCCGTTTAGCTTTTTTCACTCATTTTCAGGATTGCATAGGCTAATAGCTCGCAGCTAACAGCTTACAGCTAAAACCCCTGGCTCAAGCAAACGCTTCTTCTTATCTTTGCCAACTTTATCAAGATCGACGCTTTTGGCTGTTTTACTAACAGCTAATAGCTGACAGCTAATAGCTTGAATAACATGCAAAGAATCTATCTAGACAACGCCGCCACCACTTCGCTCGACCCACAGGTATTGGATGCCATGATGCCTTATCTTACTGAGAAATTTGGTAACCCATCTTCTATTTATTCCTATGGCAGGGAAGGCCGGCTGGCCATCGAAACCGCCCGGAAAAGCGTTGCTAAAATCCTGAATGCACACCCGGCAGAAATTTTTTTTACTTCGGGTGGAACTGAAAGCAGCAATACCGCCATCAACGCGGCGGTGCGCGATCTTGGTTGTAAACACATCATTACATCTCCGATAGAGCACCACGCTACCCTGCATACGGTCGAAAATCTACAGCACCGGAACGAAGCAGCGGTCAGCTTTGTGAAAGTGAAAACAGACGGGCACATCGATATCAGCGATTTGGAAAAATTGCTCTCCGGCAGCCAGCAAAAATCACTGGTTACTTTAATGCATGCCAATAATGAGATCGGCAACCTGCTGGATATACATGCTGTGGGTAATCTTTGCAAAAAATACAACGCCGTTTTTCATTCAGACACGGTGCAGACGGTTGGGCACTATCCTTTTGATTTACGCAATACCCCTGTGCATTTCATCACCGGCGCTGCCCATAAATTTAATGGTCCCAAGGGCATCGGCATCTTATACATCAATGAAAATGTACATATAAAACCGTATATCAATGGCGGTTCGCAGGAGCGCAATATGCGTGCGGGTACCGAAAACCTCTACGGAATTGTAGGTTTTGCAAAAGCGCTGGAACTGGCAACCGCAGGCTATGAAAAAGATAGTACGGCCATACTGGAACTTAAAAAATATATGGCAGATCTGTTGATAAAGGATATCCCCGGTGTTTCTTTTAACGGCGATACGTTTGGCAATAGTTTATATGCCGTACTGAATGTATCCTTTCCAAAAACAGAAAAGTCTGAAATGATATTGTTTAATCTCGATATCAACCATATATGCGCATCGGGCGGCAGCGCCTGTACCAGCGGTGCCGACCAGGGTTCGCATGTTATCCGCGCCATCAGCAATAACCCTAATAAAATTGCGGTTCGTTTTTCCTTCTCAAAGAATAATACAAAAGAAGAAATTGATACAGTGGTGGAGAAATTGAAGGAGCTGATATAAAATAACTTGTTGAGCCGGCCAAGCGAAGGGTGCAGTTCCTCGCATAAGGCCGCCCCAATCGTCATATTCTGTTCTTGCAACAAGGCCCTGTTATGTTATCTTAATTGGATTTTTTTGCCCCGCGCTTCTTTGCAAGCTACCTTATTTCTCTGCCCGCTTCACTATCTTTATCAGGCAAAAACATATTATGCCATACTACCGCTTGCTTTGCGTCATCACGGTCGTTTTCTTTGCCTCCTGTGGCAACCATACAGAAAATAAAACAACAAATACAGCAGCCAATGCAGATTCTCTGCAGACTGTTAAAGATACCCTGCCGGCCACGGTAAATGCAAAGCTTCCCGACTGGGCATTGCAATCAAATATCTACGAAGTCAATGTGCGCCAGTATACCAAAGAAGGAACGTTCAACGCTTTTGCCGCATCGCTGCCAAGATTAAAAGCCATGGGGGTGCAGATACTTTGGTTTATGCCCATTACCCCCATTAGTGTGGCAGATAGGAAGGGAAAACTGGGAAGTTACTATGCTGTGCAGGATTACAAGGCCATCAACCCTGAATTTGGAAATATGCAGGATTGGAAAAACCTGGTGAATAAAGCGCACGAAATGGGCTTTAAAGTTATTACCGACTGGGTTCCCAACCATACCGGCGCCGATAACGGATGGCTTACCCGCCATCCTGATTTTTATACAAAAGGAAAAGATGGTAAGCCAATTCCGGCCTTCGACTGGACCGATACCCGCGATCTCAATTATGATAACAAAGAAATGCGCGATAGCATGATCGCTGCCATGAAATTCTGGATCACGGAATCAGGTATTGATGGTTTCCGCTGTGATGTGGCAGGCGAAGTACCAGATGATTTCTGGAAAGATGGTATCAGCCAGCTCAATAAAGTAAAGCCTCTTTTTATGCTGGCAGAGGGAGATAAAGGCAGCCTGCACCGTGATGGCTTTAATGCTACCTATGCATGGGATATGTTTGCAAACCTGAAAAAAATTGCTGCCGGCAAAACCAACGCATTGGCCATTGATAGTGTGCTGCAGCGGCAGGATAGCAGTTTCCCCGCCGGCGCTGTAAAAATGTATTTTACCAGCAACCACGATGAGAACAGCTGGAACAAGGCTGATTATGGTACCATGCCTGGCATCAAACATGCGCCTTTTGCTGTGTTTAGCCAAACCATGCGCAACACATTGCCATTGGTATACAGTGGTCAGGAAGAACCAGTGCTGGATAGTATCAGTTTTTTTTATAAAAACCCCATCAGATTTGGCAAATATAAAAGAGCTTCATTTTATAAAACATTGCTCAGGCTTCGAGCAAATTCACCCGCACTTGCAACAGACGCATCATTTAAAAAAATATCCGTAGGTGACTCCGCGGCACTGTATGCTTTTGTTAGGGAAAAGGACGGGCATAGAATAGCCGTGATATTGAATCTTTCTCCCAAAAGCCAAATAGTAAAAATGGGAGATGCCTCCCTGGCCGGCAACCCCCTGAATGTGTTTATGGGCACAAGAGAAAAGTTAGCGGTTGGTCATTCGTTCAGGATTGAGCCGTGGGGATATATCGTTTACAATTATGATTAGGGAACGTGAGACGTCAATCGTGAGACGTGAGTAGTGAGTGCTTTTACTAAGCCAGAATGGCCGTGTATATCATCCAAAGACAAAACGAAGAGGTATGCTTGCGACGTCATCCTGAACGCGATAATATACCTGAACGAAATTATTTTCTGACGTTGCAATCATTGCTGTCCGGAGAAAAAGGTATCGGTTTCTTTAAACAGAAGCGTGGCTTGCAATTTAGCGATTGAGAATAAACGAAGGCCCGGCATTGACTGAACATCACCAGTACCTGCATAAGCCGCCTCGCTTTTATCAACTGATTATTGATTTTTAAATATGTTGATGAACCTTCGGTTTCCGCGTAGCTTTATTCTAAAGTTGAAAAAGCAATGGCTGAAACACTTACTGTAGCTCAATCACAGCCCAAGAGGAAAACGCAGCGGCGTTGCGGGTACGAAGCCCTGCCGGCTTGAGGCAGATCAGAAAAAGGGTATTTGGAAATTAACCGGACAACAGTGACGTTGAAATAATCTTATCAATCTGACGATGCAAATGACTCACCACTCACGACTCACCACTCACGCCTGACATATTATTTCCCAAACGTGTACGTATATTCAATCCCTGCCACCATTTGTTTTTGTTTATTGTAACAAACGTCTTTTTCTTTCAGGCCCTGCTGGTTGTAGATGTATTTCCAGGTTTGGTAATCAGCGCTCCCTTCCGGCACCACAATCATCTGTGTTACCTGCATGGCGTCGTTGTATTCGAACATATATTCCGGTAAAATGCGATTGGCCTTAACGTTGTATTTCGCTACATCGGTAAGACGATGCTGCGCATCAAAATAATAATAGGTAGTGCCCAAACTATTTTTCTTCCGTACGGCTTTTTCTTCGCCCGGATTGCCCTGTTCATCTGGCGTGAAACTGACAAAAGTAGTATCTGAATCGTCTTTTATTTTAATCATTTCCACCGGTTGGCCATTACTGTTATATCGCCAGGTATGCACTTCTTTTTCTGCCGGATCGTTAACCGGTACTGAATTACTGCTGATACCGGCAACCCTGCCTGCAGCATCGTATTGATAGAGCGAAGTGGTAACAACATCGGCGGAACTATCGGTTGTTTTAATTAAAAATCCGCCTGCATTGTAGTATGATTTGAGCCAGGATTCCGGCGCATCGGGTACTTTGGTATAGGTAATCACCAGTTGCTGAGCCGGATAAACGGTTTGTTTTAGTGTAACGGTAGTCTGGGCAGGATCCAGTGCCGACGGAACAAGAACCACCGTATTCACCCTGTTGCTCCTTAGCGCCCTGTAATTAGCATTTATTTGGCCGGTAACCACAATGTCTTTGTAATAATATTGCGCGTCTGCGGTAACAATCATCCCGCAAACAGCAAGAATGCAGGCAAAAAATCGCAGCTGAAAATGGAGGAAAATCTTATTCATGGCGTTATAACGGAAATTGATTGACAACTAATGTATTTTAGGTCAATAAATATTTCATAATTATTTTAGAGCAAATTTACTGCCTTGTCGCATTCAAAAGAAAGGGAAGAAAAGATATGCTTAAACTGCGGTGCAAGCCTGCACGGCCGTTATTGCCATGTTTGCGGCCAGGAAAATACTTTACCGAGGGAGAGCGTTTGGGCACTGGTTTCTCATTTTTTTAACGATATCACGCATTTTGATGGCAAGTTTTTCAGCACAGCCAAATACCTGATAACACGGCCCGGTTTTCTTTCAACTGAATATATTAAGGGTCGCAGGGCCAGTTACCTGCACCCGATACGCATGTATATTTTTACCGCAGGATTTTTTTTTATTGTATTTTTTGCGCTCACCCAATCGGGCCTGCAACTGCGGAAAGACAGTTTGGCCCAGTTCAGGGAAACCACCCAGGCGGCCGATTTTTTGAAAACAACTATTCCCGGTACTAAAGACACGGTGTTAAGAGCCGCTATGGAGCGGGCCTTAGTCAATATTAATAAACATGCCGTGGTATTGCAGTCGCAAATAGCGAATGAAAAAAAGGCAGACTCCCTGGAGCAATTGAAAAGGAAACTCCAAAAAAAGAATAACGGACTCACTGTTATGCCTGTTTCCGGTGATCCTGTCCTTAGGGTTAAGATCGAAGAAAACCCGGATCCTGTACGTATGGACATCAATGATGTTCAATTGGGGTACAATTCAACCATGGCATATGATTCTGTGCAAAAAGAATTGCCCGCTGTCAGGCGCGATGCGTGGTATAACCGGCTGAAAGAACAGAAACTCGCCTTGCTCAATACCAAATGGAAAGACGATAAAAAGGAAGGCATTATCCTGTTCATAGAAAAAATATTGCACACGATACCGCAGGCCGTCTTTATCTCGTTGCCTGTATTTGCCTTATTGCTGGTACTGCTTTATGGCCGGAAGCGTTTTTTTTACAGTGAACATGGCATTTTCACCATTCATCTTTACTGCGCCAGTTTTGTTTTCATGCTGTTTATTTTTGCCTTTCAACAGCTCTCGGTAGTAACGGGCTGGGCCTGGCCAAAATTCTTTGAATTCCTGCTGATGCTGGCAAACTTTTTTTATCTCTATAAGGCCATGAGAAGATTTTACGGGCAGGGCCGGGGCAAAACGATATTCAAATTCATTGTTTTAAACATCCTGGCTTTTTTTGTTGTATTGGTACTGATGAGTGGAATGTTCTTACTGTCGGTGGTACAGTTTTCTTAAATTAATTTTAATCTATTGATATGGACGCTCCTGTTGGATCTTTTGCAAGACTGGTAAAGATTATGGATGAGTTGCGGGAGCAATGCCCCTGGGATAAAAAGCAAACCATTCACACCCTTCGCCAATTGAGCATCGAAGAATTGTATGAACTGGCCGATGCTATCACAGATGAAGATTGGGAGGGCATTAAAGAAGAACTGGGCGACCTGTTGCTGCACATCGTGTTTTATGCCAAAATAGCTACCGAGCAGCATAAATTTACGCTGCAGGAAGTGCTGGACGGTGTTGCTGAAAAACTCATTGCCCGTCACCCGCATATTTACGGCGATAATACCGGGAAAGACGGTCTGCTAGCGGTAAATAATGAAGAAGATGTTAAAAAAAATTGGGAGAAATTAAAATTGAAAGAAGGTAAAAAGTCTGTGCTGGGAGGTGTTCCGAAATCATTGCCTGCTACTGTGAAGGCCATGCGCCTGCAGGAAAAGGCAAAGCAGGTGGGTTTTGAATGGGACAATGCCACCCAGGTCTGGGATAAAGTTGAGGAAGAAATAGCCGAGTTAAAGGAGGCGATTGAATTGAAGGACGCCGGTAAAACAGAAGAAGAGTTTGGCGATCTTGTTTTTTCACTTGTTAACTACGCACGATTTTTGCAGTTGGATGCCGAAAATGCGCTGGAAAAAACAAATAAGAAATTTATGAGGCGGTTTATTCAAATGGAGCAGATAGCTGCATCCCGCAACCGCCAACTGGCAGATATGACCCTCGCTGAAATGGACGCTATCTGGAACAGCATCAAAAAGCAAAACCCCGGAACTTGAAAAATTTCTATCAGCAGGTTGTAAAAAAAAATGTCTTCTTTTTCCTGGGAGCTGCCTGGCTTTTTACCATTGCTTTCATTATTGACAATTACTGGTATTCTTCTTCTTCTGCAAAATACCTGCGCCGGAATATAGAAAACGATATACAGGTACAGGAAAAAGATTTTGATGTATTGTTAAAAGATACTTCCCTGCTGCGGCGGATGGTGGAACAGCAATACAGTGCGGGGGAATTGGCCGTGCTTACCGAAAAAAAATCTTATTGCATCTTCCTGTACGACATCGTAAACGACAGCACGAAAGATCTTAAATTCTGGAATACACAACTGGTGCTGCCCGATAAAAGCTTATTGAGCGGCGTTGAAATAAATGAACTGGTAAAGCTTACCAACGGGCAATATGAATGTGTGCGCCGGCAGGTTACCATCGCGGGTGACAGAAAGCTGTTGGCCCTGGCCCTGGTACCGGTAAGACGCGAATATTTTCTTGAAGGTCCCAGCCTGAAAAGAGAGTTTGTGAACTACCCGCAGGCAGAAAAAAGCGTAAACATTTCGACCACTAAAACAGATTATTCCATAAAAAGTATTAATGGTAAAACACTTTTTTACCTGCAGGCCAAATTTGTTTCTGAAAAAGATGATACCAACTGGGCAACGCTTACCCTCAATGTAGTGGCCATTTTGCTTTTACTGATTATTGTGCACAATGCGGCTCACTATTTTTCACTCCGTTTCGGTTACCTCAACGGAATTTTGTTCCTGGTAGGCATGGTGTTGTTTTTGCGCAGCCTTACCTATTTTTTCCCCAACCTGCTAAACCTGCGGCAATACGAACTATTTGATCCCCGTACCTATAGCTCCAGCCTGGTATTAAATTCTTTGGGTGACCTGCTTATCAACGCGTTCCTGTTTTGCTGGATTGTTTTGTTTATACGGCGCGAAGTAGGTGAGAAACGATTTAGCCTTACCATAAAAAAAGGCTGGTATTGGGTGGCGCTTATTGTACCTCTGCTGATACTGGTGCTGACTACTTTTGTATTTGCGAGTATAATCAAGAGCCTTATTGCCGATGCACGCATATCCTTCAATGTTACCAATTTTTTCAGCCTGGTAAACCTGAACAGCCTGGGCGGTTTTATTGTACTGGCCACCCTGTCACTGAGTTTTTTCTTTTTATCACAGGTGATACTGCAACTGGCATCGCCGCTGGTAAAAGGAAGAAAGTATGTTCTTTTTGTGATCATCGCAATTAGCGGTCTCATCGGGCTAAGTGTTATCAAGAGTTATTCGTTTGTTGAACTGAATATTTACGTGCTGCTCTGGCTGCTGGCTTATGTGTGGTTTATGCAGCAACATATACTGGCGGGTAATGATTTTAAACTGGCTATTTCCGAGGTACTGGTCTGGCTGTTTATTTTTTCGTTCTCTATTTCAGGGATTATTGTAATCGAAAACCAGCGCATTGAATTGCAGGAGCGCACGCACATGGCTGAAAAACTTTCCAATCAGGCCGATCCGTCCAGTGAAAGACTATTGAGTATAGCACTCACTTATTTCGACAATGATTTTTTATTTGATAGTTTTGACCGCTTCCGGGTACAAAGCTCCAACCATTCACTAAAGGATAGCCTGATCAATAGAAATTTTACCGCTTACCTCGACAAGTATGATACATGGATTTACACTTTTGATTCAACCCATAAACCACTTTTTAATGAGGAATCGGTCTCTTATGATACACTGGATGTTATTTTTCGCATAGAAGGCAGGCCTACCAATGTGCATGATCTCCGGTACTTTTCAAAATCGTTTGATAAATTTTCCTATATCTACAAAAAGGACGTAAGAGATTTAGATGACAGAACAGTCGGTTATTTCTTTGTTTTATCTAAACCAAAGCGGTATAAAAATGACGCATTGATACCGGAATTATTCCGGCAGGACTATTTGCCGGAATACTCGACCAATTCTGCGTTTGCGGTGTACCGCGGTGGACGACTGACGGATTATTATAACGAAGGACAGTTTCCGACAGTATTATCGCCCGAACAGATACCCAAGCACGAATTTGAACATCGTACACAAAACGGCGATGATGAGCTTTGGTATAAAAACACTGATAAGGTGGTGGTGATTGTGAGGAAGGGCAATTACCTGATTGAAGGCATGACCCTATTTGCTTATCTCTTCAGTACTTTCCTGATACTGCTGGCGGTGTTTCGGATTATTAGCCTGCTGATACAAACCCGTTTGCGCTGGCACCTGCTGAAACTTTTTTTCGAGGTCGACCTGCGATCGCAGATCCATGGCACGTTTATTTTTGTAACGCTGATTTCTTTTATCGTTATCGGTATTGCAACCATCTTCTTTTTTATCAACCGCTATAAAAGAAACAATATTGAACGGCTCAGCAAAGCCATTCAGATCATGAATAACCAGGTACAGGCCGAGATAAAACGGGGTGATGTGTTTGATGATATGGTGAAATTTTACGAGACACATAGCAACGACGACCTGGAGAAGATGGCGCGTAATGTGGCGGAGATACATGGCACCGATATCAATTTCTATGATCTCAATGGTAACCTGGTGGTTTCCTCCAACCTGATCGTTTACAGCAAGGGCATCCTGAGTCAGAAAATGAACCCGCAGGCTTTTTACAACCTGCATAATATGAACCTGATCCAGTATATTAACGAAGAGCAGATGGGGAAAGTAACTTATCAAAGCATTTACAGCCCGGTAAGAGACGCCAATGGCAATGCGTATGCCTACCTCAATATTCCTTCTTTTGATTCGCAGGTGGAACTAAAAAGAGAAATATCCAATTTCCTGGTAACCATCATCAACCTGAATGCTTTTATCTTCCTGATTGCCGGCGCCATCGCGCTTTTCATTACTAACCGTATTACTTCTTCGTTTACACTTATTGGTAATAAAATGCGTGCCATTAACCTGGGCCAAGCCAACGAAGAAATTCCCTGGCACCGCAACGATGAGATAGGTGGCCTGGTAACGGAATACAATAAAATGCTGAATAAACTGGAAGCCAGTGCCGCCCAGCTGGCCAAAAGCGAACGGGAAGGGGCCTGGAGGGAAATGGCGCGCCAGGTGGCACATGAGATCAAGAACCCGCTTACACCTATGAAACTAAGCATACAATATTTGCAAAAAGCCATCGATAATGATTCTCCCAATGTAAAGGAAATGACTTCCGGCGTTGCCAAGACCCTGGTGGAACAAATTGATCACCTTTCCAAAATCGCAGCTGATTTTTCGCAGTTTGCCAATATCGGCAATCCCAAAAGTGAAGTGTTTGATTTACATGAAATGCTGCATTCCTTGTCTTCATTGTATATGGCCACCGAAAACCTGGAGTTTGAATGGCATCCCGTACCACACCGGATTATATTGTTTGCCGATAAAACACAGTTAAACCGCTTGTTTACCAACCTGCTTCAAAATGCAGTAGAGGCCTGCGATAATATAGAGAATAAGAAAATAGTCATGTCTGAAGAATTGGAAGACGGTTATATCATTGTAAAAATATCAGACAACGGGCATGGCATCCCTCAACAGGTGCAGGAGAAAATCTTCATACCCAATTTCACCACCAAATCATCGGGAACAGGATTGGGACTTGCCATGAGCAAGAACATTATTGAGCAGGCAAAAGGTGAGCTGTGGTTTGAAACAAAAGAAAATGAGGGTTCTGTTTTCTTTGTTAAAATTCCGTTGTTCAGGGTGTCGAATTAGTCG
>Ga0068860_100002124_pt1 | contig 20903 bp, 19 predicted proteins | sample KBSSwiS32_FD_66597 | JGI IMG/M metagenome (GOLD analysis project Ga0068860, IMG submission 66597) | Switchgrass rhizosphere microbial communities from Kellogg Biological Station, Michigan, USA - KBS Switchgrass S3-2 | ecosystem: Host-associated > Plants > Roots > Rhizosphere > Soil ...
AAGAGGCGCTCGCCCTCTTGCGCCGGCAGCGCGTCCTGATCGGCAAGTACTGGCACGACGCGAACGTGCAGGTCGACGACTTCAAGAACGAGGGGGTGGTCGCCTCGGGCACCTGGCCGTTCCAGGTCAACCTGCTGAAGGCCGACAACCAGCCCGTGGCGAGCGTGTTCCCGAAAGAAGGGGCGACCGGCTGGGCGGACACCACCATGCTGCACGTCGACTCGAAACATCCGAACTGCGCCTACAAGTGGTTGGAGCACTCGATCTCGCCGAAGGTCCAGGGCGACGTCGCGGCTTGGTTCGGCTCGGTGCCCGCGGTGCCCGCGGCCTGCAAGGGGAACGCCCTGCTGACCGACACCGGTTGCGCCACGAACGGCTTCGACAACTTCGACAAGATCGCGTTCTGGCGGACGCCGACCTCGGACTGCGGCGACGGCACGAAGAACTGCGTGCCCTACTACCGGTGGACGACGGACTACATCGCGATCCTCGGCGGCCGATAGGACGAATGACGAAGGGCGAATCTTGAATCTCGCTTGAATCTCGAATGACCGCCGCCGTTCGTTTCGTCGACGTCTCGCGCTGGTTCGGCGAAGTGCGCGCGGTGGACGGCGTGTCGCTCGAAATCGCCGACGGCGAGTTCTTCGCGATGCTTGGGCCTTCCGGGTCGGGCAAGACCACCTGCCTGCGCATGCTCGCCGGATTCGAACGGCCGACCGCCGGTCGGGTGGAGCTGCACGGCCGCGACGTGACCGATTTGCCTCCCTACGAGCGGGACGTCAACACGGTGTTCCAGGATTACGCGCTGTTTCCCCATCTGTCGGTGGCCGAAAACGTCGCCTACGGCTTGACGATCAAGAAGGTGGCGAAGCCCGAAGTCCGCCGCCGGGTGGCCGAGGCGCTCGATCTCGTCTGCCTGCCCGACTATGGCGCGCGGAAGCCGGCGCAACTCTCCGGCGGCCAACGCCAAAGAGTGGCGCTCGCCCGCGCCCTGATCAACCGGCCGCGCGTGCTGCTGCTCGACGAGCCGCTCGGCGCGTTGGATTTGAAACTTCGGCAACAGATGCAGACGGAGCTCAAAGCGATCCAGCGCCAGGTGGGGATCACCTTTCTGTTTGTCACTCACGACCAGGAAGAGGCGCTCGCGATGTCCGATCGCCTGGCGGTCTTCAACCAGGGGCGCGTCGAACAGGTGGGCACCCCTGCCGAGGTCTACGAACGGCCGCGCACGGTGTTCGTCGCCGGCTTCGTCGGCACCACGAACCTGCTGATCGGGGATCTTGCCGAAAGATTAACGAGCACTCCCGGCCCCGCGGCAATCCGCCCGGAACGCATTCGTCTGCTGCATTGCGACACCGTAGCCGGAGCGACCGAGGCGAGCACTGTGGGATCGATCCGCGAAGCGGTCTATCTCGGGATGCACACCCGCTACACGGTCGATCTCGACGGTGGAGGAGAGCTGGTCGTGGTGGCCCAGAACCTCGATGCGGATGCGGCGGAGGCGGCGAATATCGCCTGCGCTCAAGGGCGGCGGGTCCGGCTCGCCTGGGAACCCTCCGCGGTGCGTGCGCTGGTCGAGTAACGGAATGTGACCATGCTCCGCCGCGCAGCGAATTTCCTGTTCCGCCATCCGCGTTGGGCACTCGGGCTGCTGCTCGGACCGCCGCTGCTCTGGTTGGGGGTCGTCTACCTCGGCTCGCTCGCCGCGCTGCTCGTCCAGAGCTTTTTCCACGTCGACGATTTCACCGGCCAGGTGGTGCGGAGCTTTTCTTTCGCCACCTACGCCCAGCTCTTCACACCGGCGAATCTCGACATCTTCCGCCGCACCACGGTGATGGCCGCCGCGGTGACGATCGCCGCCGCTCTGCTCGCCTTTCCGCTCGCCTATTACATGGCGCGCTATGCCCGCGGCCGGGTTCGCTCGCTGCTCTACCTCGGGGTCATCCTTCCGCTCTGGTCGAGCTACATCGTGCGCGTCTACTCGTGGAAATTGATCCTGGCGAAAGAGGGGATCATCTCCTGGTTCTTTTCCGCCGCGGGGTTGGGCCGGGTGCTCGACGCGGTTCTTGCTATCCCGGGAATCGGCGGGCCGTCGCTCTCGTTCTCCACCCTCGGCCGCTTTCTGGTCTTCCTCTACATCTGGCTGCCGTACATGATCCTGCCGATCCAGGCGGCCCTCGAACGGGTGCCGAAATCGCTGCTCGAAGCGTCAGCCGACCTCGGCGCGCCGCCGGGGAAAACCTTTCGCAAGGTGACGCTGCCGCTCGCTCTCCCCGGCGTCGTCGCGGGCTCGATCTTCACCTTCTCGCTCACGCTCGGCGATTTCATCATCCCCGGCACAATCGGCGATTCGAGCCTGTTCATCGGACAGGCCGTCCTCCGCCACCAAGGTACGGCGGGCAACGTCCCGCTCGCCGCCGCGATGACCGTGGTGCCAATGCTGATCATGGCCGCCTACCTCGCCTGGGCGCGGCGGCTGGGGGCGTTCGATGCGCTCTAAATCCAAAACCGGCACCGGCGAACGCGCCCCGTTGGCCTTGAAGCTCGCGGCGCTCGGCGCGATCCTGTTCCTTCATTTGCCGCTGCTCGTCGTCTTCCTCTACGCCTTCACCACCGACGAGGCGACGCTCTCGTTTCCACCGCCCGGCCTCACCCTCCGCTGGTTCAGCCTCGCCTGGGAACGCGCCGATCTCTGGCAGGCGTTTTCCCTGTCGCTCCGCGTGGCGGCGGTCTCGACAGCCGTCGCCGTCGTCCTAGGAACCCTCGCGGCGCTCGCCGTGGTCCGAGGCCGCTTCGCCGGGCGGGAGATGGTCACCCTGCTCGTCATCCTCCCGATCGCGCTCCCCGGCATCGTCACCGGCATCGCCCTGCGCTCAGGGCTCGCGCTCACCGGACTTCCCTTCAGCTTCTGGACCATCGTGGCCGGCCACGGAACGTTCTGCATTGTGACGGTCTACAACAACGTCGCGGCCCGCCTACGACGCACCGGCCGCTCCCAAATCGAAGCCTCGATGGACCTAGGGGCCGACACCTTCCAAACCTTCCGCCGCATCGTCCTGCCGGGTCTAGCCACCGCGCTGCTCGCCGGAGGGATGCTCGCCTTCTCTCTCTCCTTCGACGAAGTGATCGTCACCACCTTCACCGCCGGCCAACAACGAACCCTACCGATTTGGATCCTCGATCAACTCACCCGCCCGCGGGATCGGCCGGTGACCAACGTGACTGCCCTGTTCGTGATCGCGGTGACCACGCTGCCGATTTTACTCGCGCATCGGCTTTCGGGGGGCGGGGGGCGGGAGGAACGGTGAGGGGGACGTATCGAGCGCGCCGTTGGCGCTCGCGGACTTTTGCCGATCAATACCGTCCGATAGCTGCAGATCGGTCAGCCGCTGCGGCGGGGCGCTTACTGCACCGTCGCGCGTACGCTGCGGGCGATCTGGTCGAGATGGGGCGCCCAGGTTCCGCAGCATCCGCCAAAGATGTCGATCTGGGGATAGCGCTGCGCCAGAGTTCCGATGCGATGGCCCAGGTCGACGGGATCGCCTTCCTCCAGATGACCGATCGAGCACAACTCGACCTTGTCCTTGGCACTTGCGTTGGGCCGCAGGCTGCGGACGCGCCGGACCCAGTCCCCCGGTTCGAGCGCGGGTTCGAATTCGAGCGGATGCGAGCAATTGATGCCGTAGAAATCCGGCTTCGCATCTCCCGCCTGGGCATCGACCGTCTCTACGGCTTCCTTGAGGCTGGCGCCCGATTTGAGCCGATGGTTGCCGTCCAGCATGAAGGAGATGCCGAGCGGCAGGCCGATCCGCGCGGCAGCTCGCGCGACGCCGAGCGCCTCGGGGATGTTGTTGAAGGTCGCAGTCCACACGAAGTCCACGTCCGCGCGCTTGAGCACCTCGAGTTGAAAGCCGTGATAGTCCTCGGCCTCGTCGGCCGTGAGGGTCCGGTTCAGCGAATAGGCGTCGCCGCGGGGGCCCACCTGCCCGCCGATGAGTATTTCGGCGACCTGTCCCCGATAGGGCTGGGCGACCTCGCGGAGAAAGCCGATCGACCGCAAGAGCGCCTCGGCGAGCCCGTCGCGGGAATAGCCGAGCTTGTCCCCCCAGTCGGGGCTGGCGCGATAGTCGAGGCCGGAAAGCATCGCGGCGAAGCCGTGCGCGGCAGCTACGTCCAGTACGCGGCTGTACATCCCCTTCAGGTCGGCCATCGCGGCTGCATTGTCTAGCAGCGGATACATCGCGAATTCGGGCAACTGATGCCCGTGCCGATACTGTATTTCGGTCTCCTGACCGCCTTCCGTCAGATAGAAGAGACCCTCTCGTTGCGGCGCAAATCCAGCCATCTTCGACATCTCCCGGGTTGGTGGCCGCAATCCTACCCGAGGGAGCGAGACGCGTGCGATCCGCCGCCCGGCACCCCGGTTCGCGGGTGGGTCCTCACCCACTGTACGTAGGCCCAGAGGGCCGCGAGATCCGCCTCCGTGGCCTTCGGCCCGAAGGCCGGCATTCGAATCGGCTGACGCTTGAGGAAGACCAGCGCCGCGGGGTTCTGCTTCATCCGGTTCGAGGTTCCGTTCCGGACCCATTGGCGGAACTCGGCTTCGTTGGCGACCAGCTCGGTGAAGTCGGCGCCGTCCCAAGGGGGAACGTAGCCTTTGAAGGAGCGGGGGTTCTGGGTCAGGCCGCGCCCTTCGGGGCCGTGGCAGCCGAAGCAGCCGAGTGCCTGGGCTCGGTTCATGCCCTCGATCTCTTTCGGATCGTCGGGGCCTCCCGCGGCGGACACGGTTTGGACGTAGGCAGTTAGGTCGGCGAGGTCGCGTTCCGAGAGAAGGCCCCGGTAGGCGGGCATTCGGAGCAGCGCCGCCTCATCGGGCTTGCGGCCGGCCGGGTGGCCGTCAAGGATCCAGGCGCGGGTGTCTTCTTCCTTGTCGTTCCACATCATCCAGGTGCCGCCGCTCCACTCCGGCACGGTTTCGCCCTGGGCTCCCGGGTTCGGGATACCGCGCTCTCCTCCTGACCCGTGGCAGCCGAAGCAGCCCATCCGTTCGGCGACCTTCCGGCCGCGCTGGACGGGGGTGGCGCCCGCCGCGCCTTGCCATCGGACACGTAGGGCGAGGAAGCCGAGCAGGGCGCTTTCGGCGGCGAGCGCAAAGACCAGCAAGGAGAGGAGGGCGGAGCGTTTCGTCATGGCTCCTACAGTATAGAGACGGTTGACGTATATACAATCCGCCACTACACTCACTCGTGTGCGCTTCACCTGGGACGAGCGAAAGCGTCAGCGCAACCTGAAGGAACACGGACTCGATTTCGCCGATACACCCCAGGTATTCGAGGGTCTGACCTTCACTTATGAGGACGACCGTTTCACCTACCGCGAACAACGGTGGGTCACCCTGGGGCTTCTCGACGGGTTGCCCGTTTCCATCGTTCACCTGGAAACATCGAGGCAGATCCGCGTCATATCGTTTCGAAAGGCCACGAACCATGAAACAGCCATCTTCTACCGGAATGTCTTCTAGGACCGATTGGCAACGCGTTCGAGCTCTACGCGACGAGGAGATCTCTCTAAGCGCGGAGCATCCCGAGGCATCCGTCGAGCACATCGTTCGCGGAATCGTACGCCGCGGCCTCGCCGCCGAGCCGCCCAAACGGTCGATTTCGCTTCGAGTCGACGCCGAGGTTCTCGATTGGTTCAAAGCACAAGGTGATGGCTACCAGACGCGCATGAACGCCGTGCTGCGTGCCTTTCGCGACGTATCGATCGGAAAATAGATCGCCAGCGCTATGACTGAAATTCCAGAGCTGACCGAGGAGCACTTCGCGCGGGCGATCCCGGCGCGGTTACGGAAGCGCCTGATGGCGGGGGATTTTGAGTCTGGCGAGGACGTCGCGGCTTTGCGACGATTCGTGGCCCTCACCCAGACGCAGTTTGCCCAGGCCATGGGGATCAGCGTCCATACTCTCAGAAATTGGGAGCAGAGTCGCCGACGCCCCGAGGGTCCCGCGGTCGCTTTGCTGCGGATCGCGGCGCGGCATCCGCGGATCTTGCGCGAGAACCTTGAGACCGCGGCATAGCAGGGGGAGAAGCCCCGGCCGGGACTTTCGGAGGCGCCCGCCTCTTGACCTCCCCCGCCCCGCCCTGAGATGATGAAGATTCGCGCCATGGGCGGGTAGGCATCCGTGTGAGCCTGGACCGGACCCATAGAGTCGCGTCAGAAGAGAGGTGATTTCGGATGCCCGTCGTGCACGTGCGTGAAGAGGAGAGCTTCGAGAATGCCCTCCGTCGTTTCAAGCGGAAGATCGAGAAGTCCGGCATTCTGACCGAGCTGCGCAAGCGGCAGCACTTCGAGAAGCCCTCCGTCAAGCGCAAGCGGAAGACCATCCAAGCGCGTAAAAAGCAAGCGCGCAAGCTGGTCGAGGAGCGGCGCCAGGGACTGTCCTGATCCGCCGAGGTTAGAAGCCTCGCGATCCGAGCAGGCCCGAAGCGGGAGAGGGGTTGTTACCCCGCTCCCGCTTTTGTTTTGACCCCATCCTGTTGAACCTATTCACCGAAGAGCCCGTGATGAATCAGCCGCCCGACTTCGAAGACGAGAGCCCCGGCGAGCCCGGCGGGAGAGAAAAAGTTCTCTCCGAGGCGACCGCTTTGGCGCTGGAGCTGCCTTCGCTGCTCGAGGTGGTCGCGCATTTCGCGTCGACCGACCTGGGGCGCGAGCGCGTGCTGGCACTCGCTCCGTTCACGGAGGAAGAGCCTCTGCTCGCCCAGCGGCGGCGAATCGAGGAGGCCGGCCGGCTCATCGGGCTGGGGCCTCTGGTCCCCGATTTCGACGTTCCGGTGGGCGAGTTGGTCGAGCGTTTGGTGACCGGGCGGCCGCCCGTGCAGGGCCTGGATCTCGTTCGGCTGGCCGATCTGATGCGCGCTTCACGCCAGGCGGCCTTGCGGATTCGGAGCGCCGAATCGTGCCCGGCTTTGCTCAAGATTGCCCTTCGGGTGCCCGACCTGCAACAGCTTTTGTCGAAAATCGACCGCGCGCTCGACCGGCGGGGCGAGGTGCGGGAGGACGCGAGCCCGAAGCTTGCGGCGTTGCGGAAGCAGATCCGGCGGGTGCGCGATCAGCTCTACTCCGAGCTGGGCGGCTACGTGCAGAGCCATCGGACGGAGCTGGCGGAAGAGACGATCCCGCTGCGCGGCGGGCGGCTGGTCCTGATGCTCGACGCGGGCGCCAAGGGGCGGAGCGGCGGTTTGATCCACGGCCGGTCGGGCACCGGCAAGAGCTTCTATTTCGAGCCGATCGAGGTCGTCGAATCGAACAACGAACTGCAGCAGTCGGTCGAGGACGAGGAGTCCGAGCGGCGGCGGATCTTGAACGAGTTGATCGCCGCGGCTCGTGCCGAGCTTCCCGCGATTTCCGGCCCGGGCGGCATCGCGGATTTCGTCGCGGAGCTCGATTTGCTTCAGGCGGCTCTCCGCTACGCCGCAGTCGCCGAGGCCCTGTTGCCCGAGATCGGCCCGGGGGCCGGTGCGTCTTCGACCTACTCTCCCGAGCTGATCCTGATCTCCGCGCGCCATCCGCTGCTCGACTCCCGCCTCGCCGAGGCGCGGCGCGAGGCGCTCGGCCAGGCGGGGCACGGCGGGACGATCGTGCCGCTCGATCTCTCTTTGATGGGCGAGCGCCGTATTCTGGTGATCACCGGCCCGAACGCGGGCGGCAAGACCGTCGCTCTAAAGACCGCCGGCCTGCTCGCCGCGGCCGCGTTATGCGGCCTGCCGATCCCTGCCGCGGTGGGAAGCCGAGTGCCGTTCCTCTCCCGCCTGGTGGCGACGGTGGGCGACGAGCAGGATCTGCTCGCCGACCGGTCGACATTCAGCGGCCGGCTGCTCCGATTGAAAGAGGCCTGGGAGGCCGCCGGCCCGAACAGCCTGGTGCTGCTCGACGAGCTGGGCTCGGGCACCGATCCGGAAGAGGGCGCGGCGCTCTCGACCTCGCTGCTCGAAAGCCTGGCCGAGAAGAAAACGCTCGCGGTCATCACCACCCACCTCGCCCAGCTCGCCGCGTCGGCTCTGGAAACCGGCGGCGCCTCGTGCGCCGCGATGGAATTCGATCCGCAGACTGGCCGGCCGACGTTCCGCCTGGTCCCCGGCCCCCCGGGCGGGAGCGAGGCGCTCGCGCTCGCCCGCCGGCTCGGACTGCCGGCCGAGTGGCTCGACCGGGCGGAAGCCCGGCTCGGCTCCGAGCATCGCGATCTGCGCCGCCTGCTGGTCGAGGTCGAGCGGGCGCGGCAGGAGCTGGCCGAGACGCGCTCCGAGTTGGAGATGGAGCGCACGGATGCCGAGAAGCTCCGCCGCCGGCTGGCCGAGGAGCTGGCCGCCGCGACGGAAGAGCGGAAGACCGTGGGGAAGAAGTTGAAAGGCGATCTCGACGCCTTCCGGCGCGAGACCTCGGCAAAACTGCGCGAAGAGGTCGAGCGCCTCCGCGAGCGGTTCGAGCAGGGCAAGCGCCGTGGGCTGGAGGTCGAGGCCGCCGAGCGCCTGTTCGCCGAGGCGCCGGAGCTGGTCGAGGAGCCCGAGGCGCCCTCCGGACCGCTCAAGGTCGGCGGCCTGGTGCGCCACCTGGGGCTCGGCTGGCAGGGGAAGCTCGAAAAGCTCGAAGGGGACCGGGCGGAGGTTTCCGTCCACGGCAAGCGGGTCCGTTGCCGGGCGGAGGAGCTGGGCGCGCTGGCCCTCGGGAGCGACGGACCGGCCAAGGCGGAGCCGATCGCCACCGCGGATCGCGCCGCGCGGGTGGAAGGAAGCGTGCGGGGAGTCCGCGGGCCGCGTGCGGTGCCGGGAGGGATGGGAGGGGTGCGCGGCAGCTCGCGCGACGCCGAGGAGAGCGCCTCGACTCCTCCCGAGCTGCACCTGATCGGCCAGCGGGTCGAATCCGCCCTCGAACAGCTCGACGCCTACCTCGACCAGGCCGTCCGCGGTACCCACAAGGAGATTCGCGTGGTCCACGGTCACGGCTCAGGCAAGCTGCGCCAGGCGGTCCGCGAGCATCTGCGCGGCCACCGGGCGGTGGCACACCTTCGCCCGGGCGATCCGGAGGAAGGCGGCAACGGCGCGACCGTCGTGACTCTCAAGAACGGCTGATCTCGCCTTATAGGGGGTGGAACAGGAACGGATTGGCGCTCTAGAACGTTCTAACCCTTGCGGGGCATTTTGGCAAGGCGCGCTTCGGCGCTCGATGTCGCGTCCTCAATTGAGGGCCAACCTGCACTCCAAGAGATGCCCCAAGGTAAATTTTACCGACGGCGGGAACTCAGGGCCCCGCGGACGTCTCGAACGGCAGCGCCCTGGTAACCACACGATCCGAATCTCAGACCCAAGACCCCGACCCATGGCCCTCGGCAACGTACATCTGACCCCGCAACTGATCCAGGCGGTCCGCGACGCGGCGGACATCCTGAGCGTCGCCTCGGACCACACCCGATTGCAGAAGGCCGGGAAGCGGTACCAGGGTCTTTGCCCGCTGCACAAGGAGAAGAGCCCGTCGTTCGGGGTCGATCCCGGCCCGGGGCTGTTCTACTGCTTCGGCTGCGGCCAGGGGGGCGACGCGATCAAGCTTCACATGCTGCTCTCCGGGGACGATTTTCCGGCCGCGATCGAGTCACTCGCCCGCCGCTATGGCATTCCACTCCCCGCGGCGCCCGAACGGCGAGGCGGCCGGGACGAGCGCGACCTCGAAGGGGCGCTCACCGCCGCCCAAGGGTACTTCGTCGACCAGTTGAAGAGGTCCTCTTTTGCCCGGGAGTACCTCGAGAAGCGGGGCATTCCGCCCGCTCTGATCGAGCGTTTCGGCCTCGGGTTCGCGCCCGAGGGTTGGCGCGGCCTGTTCGACGCCCTGCGGGCAAAGATTCCCGTTGGCGACCTCGAAGCGGCCGGCCTGGTCGCGCGGCCGGAGCGGAGCGCCGAGCGTCAAGGCGGCGACCCGTACGACCGGTTCCGCAACCGGTTGATGTTCCCGATCAAGAACGCCGCGGGACGCCTGGTCGGCTTCGGCGGGAGGACGCTCGGCGACGACAAGGCGAAGTACGTGAATACGGCGGAGACCGCGAGCTTCCACAAGGGCCATCTGCTCTACGGACTCGACCAGGCGAAGCGGGCGATCCGCGAGAACGGCCGGGCGATCCTGGTCGAAGGCTATTTCGACGTCCTCGGCGCCGTCGCCTGCGGTCTGGAGGGGGCGGTGGCGGGGATGGGCACCGCCCTCACACCTGAGCAGGCGAAGCTCCTCAAGCGCTATGCCGAGGAGGCGGTGATCGCTTACGACGGCGATAGCGCGGGAGAAAACGCCTTCCGCCGGGCGCTGCCGCTGCTCCTCTCGGAAGGGCTCAGCGTGCGCCGGGCACGTTTCCCCGACGGGCACGATCCCGATTCGCTCCGCCAGGCGGTGGGGCCGGAGGCGGTCGCCGCGGCGGTCGCCGAGGCTCCCGACGGGGTGGTCGCCGAGCTGGAGCGGATCGCCCCGGCCGAATGCGCGCGCGAGCCGCGCGAACAGGCCAAAGCGGCAGCCGCGGTGGCCGAGCTGCTGCGCCCGATTCCGGACGCCATCTTGCGCTGGAGCTACGCCCGGGTCGCCGCCGAGCGGATTCAGGTGCCGGTCGAGCTGATGTCCCGGCGGATGGGTGCCGAGCCCCCAACTCCGAACCGGGGCGAAGCGCCCCACCCTTCCGGAACGCCCGCCCCGGAGCTCCGTGTCGCGCGCCTGGTCCGGAGCACGGAGGAACAGGTGCTCGAATTCCTGCTCGCGGGCGAGGGTCTGCCCCCGGTTTCGGAGCTGCCGGAGCCCGAAGCGTTCCTCGATGCCGAATGCAGGAATATTTTCCGCGCGCTCGTTGCTTTATACGCCCGGAGCAGTGGCTCCCCCCCGGATGTTCGCTCGGTGCGTGCCGAGCTCGAACCCGATGATCGGGCAATTGCCCGCCTGTCTCAAATCGTGATAGAAGGCTCCGTTACCCCTGGCAAGCCTGGGCTTTCCGGGTCCCTCGAAAAACTGGTACGCCGTTGGCAGCAGCAGCGGCTCAAAGATCTGGCGAGCGATGTCCTTCGGGCCGAGCGCGCTGGGGATCACGTTCGCTTGGAGAGGCTCCTCGCCGAGAAGACGAGGTTGGCCCGCTCCCTGCATTCCCGGAGTTCCCGCATGAGTGCGGGCGACCCTGCGAGCTGACGCCGTGATCCCCGTAAGCGCTTTCACCCCGATGATCCGCTCCCCGAAGAAGACGCCGCGAGGAGGCTTAACTTGACGATTTCCGCCTTGGCACCGGTCGAAGAGAAATACTCCTCGGTCAAACAGCTCATCGAGCTCGGCAAGGAGAAGACCTATCTTCTCTACGACGAGATCTACGAGCTGCTGCCCGAAGAGGTGGTCAGCCTGCCGGACGAGCTGGATGAGGTCTATCTCCGGTTCGCCGAGCTGGGCATCGACGTGATCGACCGTCCGGAGCGTTATCAGAACCGCGACGAGTCCGAGTCGGCCACCCACGAGTTCGACAAGAAAGAGGACGAGACGACCGAGTTCGGTTTGACCGTCCATGAGAAGACCAACGACCCCGTCCGCATGTATCTGCGCGAGATGGGCACCGTCCCCCTGCTCGATCGCGAGGGGGAGGTCGAGATCGCCCAGCGCATCGAGCAGGGCGAATGGCTGATCTACGAGGCGCTGTGCGAGAACCCGGTGGTTCTGCGCGAACTGTTGCGCCTGAACGAGATGGCGCAGCGCGACAAGCGCCTGATGATGGAATTGATGTCGTCCGACCCGGACGAGCCGCTCGACACCAAGGCGGCCGACCGGATCAAGAACAACCTGCGCGTGTTCGAGCAGATCGCCGTCAACGATCAGGAGATCGGCGAGCTGCGGAAGCGCCAGAAGCGTTGCAAGCCGGACGGCGAGAAGTACCTGGAGATCGAGCGCGAGATCGACCGCGTCGTGGCGCGCATCGCCAAGGACATCCGGACGATCGACTTCTCGGTCCAGACCAGGAACCGCCTGGTCGATTTCCTGAAGGACATCGACCGCCAGTTCTCCCGTTTCGAGCTCGACATCAAGCGGGCGCAGACCGCCTTGAAGCGCGAGACGAACGAGGATCTGCGCGCGCTCCACCGGCGCCGGATCGAGAAGTACCGCACGGCCCTCCGCGAGCTGGAGGAGCGCTACGGCACGACTCACGCCGAGATCGCCTCGACGATCGACAAGATCCGCGCCGGCGAGTCGGTGTGCGAGCGGGCGAAGGAAGAGCTGATCGTCGCAAACCTGCGACTGGTCGTCTCGATCGCGAAGAAGTACACCAACCGCGGGCTGCAGTTCCTCGACCTGATTCAGGAGGGGAACATCGGCCTGATGAAGGCGGTCGAGAAGTTCGAGTACCGGCGCGGCTACAAGTTCTCGACCTATGCCACCTGGTGGATTCGCCAGGCGATCACCCGGGCGATCGCGGACCAGGCGCGGACGATCCGCATCCCGGTCCACATGATCGAGACGATCAACAAGCTGACCCGGACCAGCCGTTCGCTGGTCCAGGAGCTGGGCCGCGAACCGACCGCCGAGGAGATCGGCGAGCGGATGGATCTGCCCGCCTCGAAGGTCCGGAAGATCATGAAGATCGCCCAGGAGCCGATCTCGCTCGAAACGCCGATCGGCGAAGAGGAAGATTCGCACCTCGGGGACTTCATCGAGGACAAGAACGCGGTGTCGCCGATCGACTCGGTGATCTTCACCAACCTGCGCGAGCAGACGCGCCGAGTATTGAAAACGCTGACCCCGCGCGAGGAGCTGGTGCTCAAGATGCGCTTCGGCGTCGGCGACGGCTCGGAGCACACGCTCGAAGAGGTCGGCCGCTCGTTCAACGTCACGCGCGAGCGGATTCGCCAGATCGAGAGCAAGGCGCTGCGCAAGCTCCGCCATCCGAGCCGCTCGACGAAGCTCAAGCCGTTCCTCGATACCGCCTCGTAACCCATCCCGTCCGAAGGGAAAAGGCCGCCGTGGTGCTCTAAGCACTCCGGCGGTCTTTTTTTCTTCCGGCGTTGACACCACCCGGAGCGGGTGCTACGTTCCCGCGCCTGAAATCGCGGCTTCTTCGCCGCGGCGGAGATCCGTCTCAATGGCTGAAACCAAGCTCGGAAGCAAGCACGAGTGCTATAGCTGCGGCACCAAGTTCTACGACCTGGGCAAGCCGGAGCCGATCTGCCCGAAGTGCGGCGCCAACCAGACCCACGCCGCTCCTTCGACCCAACTCGCCGCGACCCAGGCGGCGCGCAAGAAGCGCAAAGCGGAAGTGGCGCGCACGTTCGACGACGAGCCGGAAGAGGTCGCGGCCGAGGTGGTCGCGGACGACGATCTCATCGATGAAGAATTGGTCGGAGCCGACCTCGGCACCGACGACGAAGAAGAGGATATCGACGACGACGAGGAGTGATCCGCTCGTCGCGCTCGCCCTCGGTGGCAACCTCGGGCCCGTCGAAGAGCACTTCGACCGGGCCCTTGGCGTTTTGCGCGCCCACCTGGTCGACCTTCGGGCGGCGCCGATCTACCGCACTCCCGCGGTCTCGTCGATTCCCCAGCCGGACTACCTGAACAGCGCGCTCGTCGCCCGGTCGCCCCTGGATGCCGAGTCGGTCTTGGCGCTCTGCCAGGCGATCGAACGCTCGGTCGGCAGGCGGCGAGGCGAACAACGCTGGGGACCGCGCCCGCTCGATCTCGATCTGCTCTGGTTCGGCGAGCGGATCTCCGATCGCCCCGAGATCACCCTCCCCCATCCGCGCCTCGCCGAGCGGCGCTTCGTCCTTCAGCCGCTCGCCGACCTGATCCCCGACGTGCAGGTGCCGGCGGCAGGGCGGACGGTGCGCGAGCTGCTCGCTTGTCTACCACCCGGCGAGATCGAGCGGGTCTAACATGCGTCTGGTCACCTGGAACTGCTGCCGCGGGCCGTTCGATCGGAAGGTGCAGCTGCTCGACTCTCTGGCGGCCGACATCGCGGTCGTTCAGGAGTGCGCGCGGCCGGAGAGCGAATCTCGGACTCGCCTCTGGTTCGGAGACAACCCAAGGCAAGGGCTTGCGGTGCAGGCTCGGCCGCCGTATCGGCTCAGGGCGCTGCCGCCGTTGCCCGAGGTTCCGAAATACGTGATTCCGATCTCGGTTACCGGTCCGAGACGGTTCACGCTGCTCGCGGTCTGGATGCTCGGCAAGCCGCAGACCTACCCCTATGTCGAGGGCACCCACAGAGCGGTCGAGATGTATCGCCACCTGATCGCCCGCTCCCCAACGGTCGTCCTCGGAGATTTGAACTCCAACACGATCTGGGACCGCGAGCACAAGCCTCACCTCAGCCACACCGGCCTGGTCGCCCGGCTCGCCGAGCTGGGGCTGGTGAGCGCCTATCACCATCACCTCGCCGAGGCCCATGGAAGCGAGACGCAACCGACGTTCTACTTTCAATGGAAGCAGGAGCGTCCGTACCACATCGACTACTGCTTCCTGCCGCGGAAATGGGCGAAGAAGGGGCTCCGCGTCGAGATCGGCTCCTACGAGGCGTGGCGCCCGTTCAGCGACCACCGGCCACTGCTCGTTGAGGTCTGAGAGGTCGGCGTCCGGCCTTCGAAGCGCCGGTCTCTTATGATGTAGACGGAAGAGCTGGCCAAGGAGCAAACAGCATGCGGACCCAAACAGAAAAAGGAACCGACTTTCGCGCGCTCCACGAGCGGGACGGCGCGTTCATCATCCCCAATCCGTGGGACGTGGGCACCGCCCGACTTCTCGCGTACCTGGGCTTCGAGGCGCTCGCCACGACCAGCGCCGGGTACTCCTTCTCGGTCGGGCGGCGCGACAACGTCACGAGCCGAGACGAAATGATGACCCATGTGGGGACCATCGTTTCGGCGACCGACTTGCCTGTAAGCGCCGATCTGGAGCACGGCTTCGGAGACGACCCGGCAACGGTTGCGGAGACGATTCGCCTCGCCGCCGCGACGGGTCTGGTCGGCGGCTCGATCGAGGACTACACCCAGCGGGCGGGCGATCCGATCTACCCGCTCGACCTCGCGGTCGAACGGGTCCGGGCCGCGGCGGAGGCGGCGCGCTCGCTTTCCTTCCCGTTCACTCTCACGGCCCGGGCCGAGAATTTTCTCGTCGGCCGTCCCGATCTCAAAGACACGATCGAACGCCTTCAGGCCTATCAGGAGGCGGGAGCCGACGTGCTCTACGCCCCCGGTCTGTCGAGCCGCGAAGACATCGCCACCGTGGTCCGCTCGGTCGATCGTCCGGTGAACGTTGTGATGGGCCTCCAAGGCGTGCAGCTAAGCTTGGCCGAGCTATCCCAGATCGGCGTCAAGCGCGTGAGCGTCGGCAGCGCCCTCTCCCGCGCGGCTTTGGGAGCGTTCCTCCGCGCCGGCCGTGAGATGCGCCAGCACGGTACGTTCACCTTCGCCGAAGATGCCGTCCCCTATCGCGAGATCAGCGCGATGTTCGAGGCCTGATTTTCGAATCCCCGAAAAGGAAGAACCATGCGCAAACTCTTGACCGTTGCCCTGCTGGTCCTTTGGACGGCATCCGCGTACGCGCAGCAACCTGGCGGGTCGCCCAAGCCGGCGATCAGCTCGCACGAACAGGCGGTGACCGAGCTGTTTAATCTGATGGATCTGGAGAAAACGATGGTGGGGAGCGCCACCGCCATGATCGACGCGCAGATCACGGCCAATCCGGGGATCGCACCGTTTCGTGGCGTCCTGATCGAATGGTCGGGCAAGTATTTGACCTGGGAGGCGATGGCGCCGCAGCTGATCAAAATCTACATGGACACTTTCACCGAGGCCGAAACGCGCGAGATGATCGCTTTCTATCGCACGCCGACGGGCAGGAAGGCTCTGACCAAGCTGCCCGAGCTGTTCCAGAAGGGAGCCGCGGTCGGCGCCGAGATCGGCAAGGCGCACCAAGCCGAGTTGGAGCGGATGGTGCGCGAAAAGCAGAAGCAGCTCGACGCCGAGAAGAAGCCCGGAGGGCGATAGCCCCCCGAGCTACTCGTTGCGCAGCACCTCGGCCGGATCGACCGCCAGCGCCCGGCGGGTCGGGATGAAGGCCGCAAGCATCATCGCGGTACCCAGGAGCGCCACTCCGCCGACGATCAGCTTCGGATCGATCTCGGTGACGCCGCGTAAGAGTGCCGCGATGGCCTTGCCTGCGAATGCGGAGAGCACCGCTCCGGAGGTGAGGCCGATCGCGGTCAGGCGCAGCGCCTGGCCGAGGGTGAGGCCGAGCACGTCGCGCTTCGTCGCGCCCAGCGCCACGCGGACGCCGATCTCTTGGCGGCGCAGGCTCACGCGATAGGCCATCACGGCGTAGACGCCCGAGACCGCGAGGATCACGCCCAAGAACGCGAAGGCCGCCATCACCGCCGCCACGTACTGGAGGCCGATCGTCGCCTCGGAGATCGAGCGCCGCATGCTGCCTACGTCGTAGACCGGCTGATAAGGGTCGATGTCGAGCAACGCCTTTCTCATCGCATGGGCAAGCGCCTCGGGCTCGCCTTGGGTCTTGATCGCGAACGTGAGCCGCGGGCGCGGCCGTTGCTCCAGCGGCTGAAAGAACGTCGGGTAGTTGCGCCGGCTGAACCATTGGTGGATGTGGTCGCCCGCCACCCCCACCACGGTCAGCCAGGGCTGGTCCTTTTCGCCCGCCCGGAACTTCTTCCCCAACGGATCGCGTCCCGGCCAATAGCGCTTGGCCATCGAGCGGCTGATCACGGCGACCGGCAGCGAATCCGGACCGTCGGAGGCGGCGATCCCGCGACCGGCCAGGATCGGTAGACCGAGCGTCTCGAAATAGCGCGACGAGACCATCCGCCCGTCCACCTGGGGCGGATCGCTCTTGTCCGGCTCGGGTTCCCCGGCGATCGCGATCGGGTAGGTGCTGTTGTTGCCCGTCGCGGGCAGAATGTTCGCCACCGCGACGGACTCCACCCCCGGCTCGGCCGCCAAGCGGGCGATCGCGGAACGGGCGAACGCGCGCCGCGAGGCGTCGTCGGCATAGCGCGCCTCGGCGAGCGCCACTCGGATCGTCAACAAGCGGTCGGGGTCGTACCCTTGCGGGCCGTCGACCAGCCGGGAGGCGCCCCGGACGCACAATCCGGCCGAGACCAGGAGCAGCAGGCCGGCGGCGACCTCGACGACGACCAGCGCGCTCCTGCCGCGCTGGGCTCCCGCACCCAAACCGCCCCGCCGGTCTTGGCGAAGCGCGCTGCCGAGCCGCGAGCCGGAAGAGCGCAGGGCCGGCCAGACGCTGAACGCGAGAACCGAGAACATCGCGAGGCCCAAGGTGAACGCGAAACTCCGGCCGTCCAACCCGAGCCGGTCCCAGCCGTAGATGAACTTGCGGATCGTGACCGGCATCGCGTCGCGCATCAGGCGGATCGCCAGGCCGGCGATCGGCAGGGAAAGCAGCGCCCCGGCCACCGCCACGATCCCGCCTTCGGCGAGCAGCGTGAGCACCCGGCGCGAACGGCTGGCGCCGAGCGCTTCGAGCACCGCGAGATCGCGCCGCCGCTCGGAACCGCGGGCGAGCATCAGGTTCGCAAGGTTGACCCAGGCGATCAGCAAGACGAACGCCGCCGCGGCCTGCCAGAGGCCGAGGATCGAAGGCGTGCCCTCGTCCTGCAGTCCTTCGGTCAGCGTTCGAAGCCTGGCGCCGCGGCCCGCGTTCGTCTCGGGAAAGCGCGTGCGCTGGCTCGCCGCGACGACCTCAAAACGGGCGCCCGCGGTCGCCAGCGCCACCCCGGGCTTCAACCGACCGATCGCGCTCAGATAATGATCCGCGCGGCTCGCCGCCTCCTCGGGGCTCAGAGCGAGCCGCGACCAGAGCTCGCTCCCCTCGGGAAAGTTGAATCCGGGCCGGGCGACGCCGATTACCTGGTAGCCGCGACCGTTGACCGAGAGCGGTTTCCCGACGATCCCCGGGTCGGCCCCCAGACGACGCCAGAGCGCGTCGCCGATCACCACCGAATCGGCCTCGGCATCCACTGCGGGAGAGGACGCCGATCCGGAAAGGAAAAACCGCCCGCGCGCGGGCTCGACGCGGAGCGTCCGGAAGAAATCCGCCGAGACGCGCGAACCGAGGATCTTCTCCGGTCCGTCGGCGCCGATCAAGTTGGCATCCCAAGAGGCGCAGGCGACCAGATTTTCGAGCACGCCTTTCGCCTCGCGGCGGAATTCGAAGAAATTCGCGGGCGCAACGTTCGACGCATCGAAATCTTCGCCCGCCGTCGTCTCCGACAGGAGGACCAATCGGTCCACGTCGGGAAAGACGAACGGCCGCAGGACCAGGGCGTCGAGCACGCCGAAGATCGCGGCGTTGACACCCAGACCGACGGCGAGGGTCAGAATCATCACCAGGGCCGCCCCAGGTCGCTTGGCCAAGGAGCGAAATGCGAGACGGGTGTCGAGCAGGAGATTCATCCGGAAGTCCTCCGCGGCCGAACCGTGGAAAGCGAGCGCTGGAGGAGATTACGAATCGGAGGACGGCGAGGTTTCCGAAAGAGCAGCAGCAAAAATTGCCGACGGCGGTGCAGATCGCACCGCCGTCGGCAAGGAATTTCAGCGAAGCAGACGTCGGGTGGACGGCTTAGCCGCCGTGACCGTGCTGCTTCGGCTGGTTGTTGCCACCGCCGCCACCTCCACCGTGCGGCCGGTTCGGCCGATTCGGCTTTGCGGCCGGGCGCTGCTCTCGCCGCTCCCGGGGCTGCTGCGGACGGGCGTTGGGCCGATCATGCTGCCTCGGCTGCGGGCGGCTCACCTCGGGCCGACCCTGCTGCCTCGGCTCCGGGCGGCTCATCTCGGGCCGACCATGCTGCCTCGGCTCCGGGCGGCTCATCTCGGGCCGACCATGCTGCCTCGGCGGCGGGCGATCCGCCTCGGGGCGAGGCTTGTGCGGCCGCGGGGCGTACACCTCCGGCGGCGCCGGACGGTGCGGCCGGCGCTCGGTCACCGGGGGTCGCGAACGGGGACGCTCCGCCGGTCTCGTGATCGGCCGGTCGTTCGGCCGGTTGTTCGGCCGCGGTTCGATCTGATTCCGGCGCTCCTGACCGGGGGGCTGCCGCTTCCCTGCGATTCCGACCTGGTTCCGGCGCTCCTGACCGGGGGGTACGGGCTTCAGTTCCCGGTCCCGTCGATCCCGAACCGCTCCCGGCCGCACTCCGGCATCGTTGCGGACGGCGATCTGGCTCGTGCGGAGCCGCTCTCTCGACGGCCGGTAGACCCGGAGCTGATCCCGCGAGACGCCGACCGAGCCGCGGCTGTTCACCTCGGCCACCCGGAAGCGCGGCACTCTGCGTCCGGTCGCGCGTTCGATGCTGTTGATCGCGATGCCTCGGTTGATCACCCGATTGTTGACCACCGTGTAATTCGTCACGTTGCGCGCCCTACGCCATAGATCCTGATTCCGCGTCCGGGAATAGGCATGGCGGCCAACCCGCGGTTCGAGGAACCCGCGCTCGGAGACGAAGATGTAGTCGCGCGGCTGGATCACGGCGGCGAGCGAAAGCCCGCCGAGGCGGATGCCGACGCTGAAGTCGAACCCGACCTGCGGCGGAAGCGGAGCCCAGCCGACGTAGCCGCTGCCGTACTGCCACGAGACCCAGGCCGGAGCCCAGACCGTGCCGGGGATCCAGATCCAACCGTAGCGAGGATCGAAGGCCCAACGGCCATAGTGATACGTGGCCCAGCCGAACGGCTCGTCCGACGCCCAGGTCCAGCCGTACTCGCTGTCGACCCAGCGGCCGTCGTAATACGGTCGCCAATCGGACCCGACGTGCCGCGGGCACCAGGCCGCGCCGTACTGCGAATCGTCCACCCAGTCTCCATAGGGGGACAGCTCGTCGTAGTAGATGCCGACCTCGGCCCGCAAGTCGTCGTGATACGCACGCGCCGGGGAGGCGGTCATGCCGGCCGACAGGACGATGACCCCCAGGATCACCGCCGAGAAGGTCCATCGTTGTCTATTCATCGTGTCCTCCTAAGGTGGCGGCGAATTGGAATGCCTCTAGGGAGGAATGCCGCCAACGAGGAGGGTATAGAGCAGGGTCCGTGCCATGGGGTTCTAAGGCTCGTCGACGACCCTCCTCACGAGATCGACGACCGCCGCCGTCGTCTCCTCCGGCCGGTCCTTCTGCGGCGCGTGGCCGCACGCGGGGAGGATCAAGCGGGAGAACGGCCCGCGCACGCCGCGTTCGATCGCTTCGACCTGGGCGAGCGTGCCGTAGGGATCGGTCTCGCTCTGAACCACGAGCACCGGGATCGAGATGCCGGGCAAGCACTCTTCGAGGTTCCACTCCCGGAAGCCGGGATCGAGCCAGGCGCCATTCCAACCCCAGAACGCGCCGTCGACGTTCTCGCCATGATGCTTCGCCAAAGCGCGGCGCAGATCGCCCTGAAGGTAGGCCTCGCGGGCGCGCGCAATCGCCTCGACCGAAATGTCCTCGCAGAAAACGTGCGGCGCGAGCAGCGCCAAGGCGCGAATCCGCGGCGCACCGGCCCGTTTCGAGAGGGGACTGCCGGCATAGATCAAAGCGATCGAGGCGCCGTCGCTATGACCCAGGAGGATCGCATCGCGCACCCCCGCCCCGCTCAAGACTTCCGGCAGCGAATCGAGCGCCTCGTCGTGCATGTAGCGCAACGGACGAGGTGGTTCGACAGCGTCGGAGCCGCCATACCCCCACCGGCTGTAGACGAGAACCCCGAGCCCCGTCTCCCGCGCAAGCCGAGCCGGCCACTCGCTCCAGGCGGCGACGCAGCCGAGCCCTTCGTGCAGCATCACGATCGTCGGCCCGGCCTCCGGCGGAGGACCGTGCCAAACGGCCTCCAGGCGGTGGTTGGCGGCGGTGAGG
>Ga0068860_100002130_pt1 | contig 20879 bp, 17 predicted proteins | sample KBSSwiS32_FD_66597 | JGI IMG/M metagenome (GOLD analysis project Ga0068860, IMG submission 66597) | Switchgrass rhizosphere microbial communities from Kellogg Biological Station, Michigan, USA - KBS Switchgrass S3-2 | ecosystem: Host-associated > Plants > Roots > Rhizosphere > Soil ...
GCCCGTCCCTTCGAAAGAGCCGGTCCGGGTCGTCGAGCGTATGAGGGAAGTTACGGCGGACGAAGCCGCTGAGGCGGTGATGGACCTGATCGGGGGTTCTGAGTTGTGAGTTGTGAGTTATGAGTCGTCTCGAGCCGGCTCACAACTCAAAGCTCAAGACTCACAACCTCTCATCTCAGCTCCGCGTTCCAGTACGCGAGGTCCACGAAGTTGCGCCACGCCGGGTGGACCTTCTGCGAGCCCGAGCCGAACTGCCCCACGGGATGCCAACGCGGCTTCTTCGGCGGCGCGATCAGGCGCATGGCCGCCTCGTGGGGGGTGCGGTTGCCCTTGCGCACGTTGCACGCGAGGCACGCGCACACGACGTTCTCCCAGTGAGACGTCCCGCCCCGCGACAGCGGGATCACGTGGTCGAGCGAAAGCTCCGAGGAGGAGAACCGATGGCCGCAGTACTGGCAGCGGTTGCCGTCGCGGAGGTAGATGTTGTGGCGCGAGAACTTGACGTCCTGCCGCGGCAGCCGGTCGAAGTCCTTGAGCGCGATCACGCGCGGGACCCGGATGGCCATCGACGGCGTCAGAACCACCTCGTCCTGGGGCTGAACCGGGATGTCGCACCAGTTCTCGAACTCGTACGTCGTGTAGTCCGGCAGCACGGCCTTCACGTGCCCCTTATAGAAGAGGGAGAAGGCCTTGCGGACGGACGTCACCTGCACCGCCTGGAAGACGCGATTGAGCACGAGGACCTGGGAGTCGAGCATGCGCGGTCTCAGTTCTCTCCGGGGCGGTCATTATAATCCGCGGCTGTGCCGTTTCCGGTTTCGAGGCCGCGACTCCGGGCCCTGATCGACGCGTTTTCGGGCCGGCGGCTCGTCGTCGCGGGCGACTTCGTCCTCGACCGGTTCGTCTACGGACACCCCAAGCGGGTCAGCCGCGAGGCGCCCGTCCTGATCCTGCGACACGTCCGGGACGAGAGCGTCCCCGGCGGCGCGGGCAACACCGCCGCCAACGTGCACGCGCTCGGGGGAGAGCCGATCCCGGTCGGCGTCACGGGGCGGGACGAATCGGGGCGGACCCTGCGCGAGCTCTTTCGCGCGCGCGGCATCCCGCTCGACGGGCTCGTCGAGGTCGCGGACTACCGCACGCCGACCAAGACGCGCATCCTGGGAGGCGCCCCGCACGCGATCAAGCAGCAGATCGTGCGCTACGACGTCGAGGACGCGCTCGCCGGCTCCGAGGCGCTCTTCGCCGAGCTGTCGTCGCGCCTCGCCATCGCGTCGCGCGGCGCACACGGCGCGATCCTGTCCGACTACGGATACGGCGCCGCCACGCCCGCGGCCGTCGCGCCGCTGCGCGCGGCGCTGCCCAAGGACGCGCGGATCTGCGTGGACTCGCGCCATCGCCTCGGCGAGTACCGCGGCGTGGACGCGGCGACTCCCAACGAGGAGGAGCTGGAGGAGCACGCCGGCGCGCCGCTCGAGGACTCGGAGGAGCGGCTCGTCGCCGCGGGTTCCGCTCTGCGCGAGACGATGAGCTGCCCGTGCCTGCTCGTGACGCGCGGATCGCGGGGAATGGCCGTGTTCGACGGCGCGGAAGGCCCGAGCTGGATCCCCGTCCACGGCACGGACCAGGTCGCCGACGTGACCGGCGCCGGCGACACCGTGCTCGCGACCTTCGCCCTCGCGCTGTCGGCGGGCGCCGCGCCGCTCGAGGCCGCGCTGCTCGCGAACTTCGCCGGCGGCGTCGTGGTCACGAAGATGGGCACCGCGGTCGTCACGCCGGAGGAGCTCTGGGAGGCCGTCGAGTCGGACCGCGCCCTGCTCACCTGAGCGCATGAGCGCGTCCAAGATCCTCTCGCGCGACCGGCTGATCGAGGCGGCGCAGCGCGAGCGGGCGGCCGGCCGTTCCCTCGTCTTCGCCAACGGCGCGTTCGACCTGCTCCACGTCGGCCACGTCCGCTACCTCGAGGCCGCGCGGCGCGAGGGCGGCTGGCTCGCCGTGGCCGTCAACTCGGACCGATCCGTCGCGCGCGCCAAGGGCCCGGGCCGGCCCGTCCTGCCGGAGGCCGAGCGCGCCGAGATCGTGGCGGCGCTCGCCTGCGTCGACGCCGTCACGGTGTTCGACGAGGACTCCCCGACCGCGCTCATCGACGCGATCCGGCCGGACGTGCACGCGAAGGGCACGGACTACACGGCGGATTCCGTCCCCGAGCGCGCGGCCGTCGCCGCGTACGGAGGCCGCACGGTCATCGTCGGGGACCCCAAGGACCACGCCACGACGGATCTGATCGAGCGGATCCTGCGGGTGCGGCCCCGGTGAGCGCGTGAAGATTCTCATCGTCCGCCTCTCGGCCATGGGCGACGTCATCCACACGCTTCCCGTCGCGGCCAACGCGCGGGCCGCCGGGGCGGCCGTCGGCTGGGTGATCGAGCGGGGGTTCGCGGGCGTCCTCCAGGGGAATCCCGACGTCGACAGCCTCTTCGTCGCGGACACGCAGGCGTGGCGGCGCCGCCCGCTCGCCGCCGAGACGCTCCTCGAGGCGCGCGGACTGCGCGACCGGCTGCGCGCGTTCGCGCCGGATCGCGTCCTGGACGCGCAGGGCCTCTGGAAGACGGCGATCCTCGCGCGCGCGGCCGGCGCGCCGGTGATCGGCTTCGCCCGCGAGGCGCGCCGCGAGCCGCTGTCCGCGATCCTGTGCGCGCAGGCGGTGGCCCCGCCGCCGGACGCGGTGCACGTCGTCGACCAGAACCTCGCGCTGCTCGCGGCGACGGGAATCGCCGGGATCGCGGCGGGCTCCCGCGCGCCGGACGCGTCGTACCTCGCGAACCTCCCGAGCCCGGAGGCCGACGCGTTCCTCGCGTCGCAGAAGCGGCCGTTCGTTCTCCTCCATCCGGGCGCCACGCGCCCCGAGAAGGCGTGGGGCGAGGAACGCTTCGCGCACCTCGCGCGCGCGTTCATCCGGGACACCGACGTCTCGCCGGTCGTGTCGTGGGGGCCCGGCGACGAGCGGCGAGCCGAGCGTCTGCGCGCGCTGCTTCCCAGGCGCCCGCCGCTGCCGCTCCTCTCCTTCGCCGGCATGGCACGCGTGATCCGGGAGTCGGCGCTCTTCGTCGCGGGAGACACCGGGCCGCTGCACCTCGCCGATGCGCTCGGCGTGCCGACGGTCGCGCTGTTCGGGCAGTCGGATCCGACGCGCAACGACGCGGTCCGCAACGGGCCGTATCGGTTTCGCGAGGGGGTCGTCGCCGACATGCGGGGCGTGAGCGACGAGGCCGTCTTCCAGCTCGCGATGCGGACGATGAAGCGCTGAGCCTCGGTCGGTCCGGAGTCGGTGAGCGGAGACACCAGCGGACCCCTCGATTCGAGGCTCTCCCCTTTGACTCTTTCGCCCTAAACCCCTACCATCATCCGACCCCCATGGCCGTCAAACTCGGAGATCTTCTCCTCAAGCAGAAGCTGATCACGCAGGACCAGCTCGACTCCGCCTTGAAGCTCCAGCGCGAGGAGGGCGGGAAGATCGGAGAGGCGCTGGTGCGCGTCGGCGCGGTCTCCGAGGGCGACATCACGGAGACGCTGTCGCAGCAGTTCGGCGTCCCGTCGATCGACCTGGCTCACTTCGAGATCGACCCCTCGGTCATCAAGGTGGTGCCGGGCGAGGTGGCGCGCAAGTACGGTGTCCTTCCGGTGAACAAAACCGGCGCGACGCTGACGATCGCGATGGGCGACCCGACCAACGTCTTCGCCATGGACGACATCAAGTTCATGACGGGCTACAACGTCGAGCCCGTGGTCGCCTCCGAGATCGCCCTGCGCAAGGCAATCGACAAGCACTACGGGACGCCGCGCTCGGTCGTCCTCAAGGAGCGCGCGAAGGCTCAGCCCGGCCAGCCGTTCGCGGCGGACGGGACGATGGAGGACGTCATGGCGTCCTCGGCGCTGACGATGGACGACATGGCCAGCGTCGGCCTCGGCGAGCTCAACATGGACGAGATCACCGGCATCGACACCGGCGCCGACGTCGACGTCGTCAAGGGCGAGGAGGGCCAGGAGATCGACCTCTCCGACCTCGCGAAGTCGAGCGAGTCGGCGCCCATCATCAAGGTCTCGAACCTGATCCTGATCGAGGCGCTGAAGGCCGGCGCCTCCGACATCCACGTCGAGCCCTACGAGAAGGAATTCCGCGTCCGCTTCCGCGTGGACGGCATCCTGCACAACATCATGGCCCTGCCCATGCGGACGCGAGACCCGCTGATTTCCCGCCTCAAGATCATGGCCAAGCTCGACATCTCGGAGAAGCGCCTGCCGCAGGACGGCCGCATCAAGATCCGCCTGCGCGTCGAGGAGCGCTCGCGCGACCTCGACCTGCGCGTCTCGAGCGTCCCGACACACTTCGGCGAGAAGGTCGTCATGCGGCTGCTGGACAAGACCAAGCTCCAGCTCGACATGACCCAGCTCGGCTTCGACCAGGAGCCGCTGCGCCGCTTCAAGGACTCGATCGACCGCCCCTACGGAATCGTCCTCGTGACGGGGCCGACGGGCTCCGGCAAGACGAACACGCTCTACTCGGCGATCGCCGCGCTCAACGACCCCACGGTCAACATCATGACCGCGGAGGACCCGATCGAGTTCAACCTCGCGGGCATCAACCAGGTGCAGATGAAGGAGCAGATCGGGCTGACCTTCGCCTCCGCCCTGCGGTCGTTCCTGCGCCAGGATCCCGACATCATCCTCGTCGGCGAGATCCGCGACTTCGAGACCGCGGAGATCGCGGTCAAGGCCGCGCTGACCGGCCACCTCGTGCTCTCCACGCTGCACACGAACGACGCGCCGTCCACGATCAACCGCCTCATGAACATGGGCATCGAGCCCTTCCTCGTGGCGACCTCGGTCAACTGCATCTGCGCCCAGCGGCTCGTGCGCCGCGTGTGCACCCAGTGCACCGAGGACCTGGAGACGCCGCCTCAGATGCTGATCCAGGTCGGGTTCGCCCCGGACGAGGTCAAGACGCTGCGCGTCAAGCGCGGCCGCGGCTGCGAGCGCTGCGGCAACACCGGCTACAAGGGCCGGGTCGGCCTCTTCGAGGTCCTTCAGTTCTCCGACGAGATCCGCGACATGATCCTCTCGGGCGCCTCCTCGATCGAGCTCAAGCGCAAGGCCATCGAGGAGGGGATGGTGAGCCTCCGGATGTGCGGTTTGCAGAAGATCCGGGACGGCTCGACGACCCTCGAGGAGGTCCTCCGCGAAACGGTCCTCTGACGCCTCGGACGCCGCGGAGGCCGCCAAAACCCCCGTCTTTTCGCGGGTTTTCGCGTCTCGGGGCCTCCGCGGATCTTTACTGACCGCGGGTTCCGTCGTAAACTAGTTCCACACGACAATCGGGGGAAATCTATGGCGAGTGAGACCACGCTCCACGGCCTTCTGAAGCAAATGGTCGAGATGGGGGGTTCCGACCTCCATCTGACCACGAACTCGCCTCCGATGGTCCGACTGGACGGAAAGCTCATTCCGCTGCCGTATCCCCCGCTGACGGTCCCCGAGACCAAGCAGCTCGCCTACTCGGTGCTCACCGACGCCCAGAAGCACCGCTTCGAGGAGAGCCTCGAGCTCGACTTCTCCTTCGGCGTGAAGAGCCTCGCCCGTTTCCGCGCCAACAACTTCATGCAGCGCGGCGCCGTGGCGGGCGTCTACCGGCAGATCCCGTACGAGATCCTGGGCTTCAAGGAGCTCGGCCTGCCCCCGGTCGTCGAGCTGCTGTGCGACAAGCCGCGCGGCCTGATCCTCGTCTGCGGACCGACCGGCTCCGGCAAGACGACGACCCAGGCGGCGATGATCGACAAGATCAACCGCGAGAAGCAGCTCCACATCGTCACGATCGAGGACCCGATCGAGTTCCTCCACGGCCACAAGAAGTGCCTCGTCAACCAGCGCGAGCTGAACGCCGACACGCACTCGTTCTCGAACGCGCTGCGCGCCGTCCTCCGCGAGGATCCCGACGTCGTGCTCATCGGCGAGATGCGCGACCTCGAGACGATCGAGGCCGCGCTGCGCATCGCCGAGACGGGCCACCTGACGCTCGCGACCCTCCACACGAACTCGGCCACGACGTCGATCAACCGCATCATCGACGTCTTCCCGGCCCACCAGCAGAGCCAGATCCGCACGCAGCTCTCGTTCGTGCTCGAGGGGATCATGTGTCAGACGCTGCTCGAGCGCTCGAGCGGCAAGGGACGCGTGATGGCGCTCGAGATCCTGGTGCCGAACGCCGCCATCCGCAACCTCATCCGCGAGGACAAGATCCACCAGGTCTACTCCATGATGCAGTCCGGACAGTCGAAGTTCGGAATGCAGACGTTCAACCAGTCGCTCGCCACGCTCTACCTCAAGAAGCTGATTACCCTGGAGGCGGCGCTCTCGCGCTCGTCGATGCCCGACGAGCTGCAGGAGCTCATCAACCGGGGCGCGGGCGTCAACGTTCCGACGGTCGCCGCGACTGCCGGGAAGAGGACCTAAGCGATGCCGAATTACGCGTGGAAGGGCAGGAACCGGACCGGGCTCGTCCAGGAGGGCGTGCTCGTCGCGGACAGCAAGGAGCTCGCGCTCTCCACTCTCCGACGCCAGAACATCGTCGTCACCGGCATTCGGGAGCGGGGCAAGGAGATCTCGTTCTCCAAGATGGGCCGGAAGGTCCCGGCCAAGGTCCTCGCGGTCTTCACCCGCCAGTTCTCGGTCATGATCGACGCCGGCCTGCCGCTCGTGCAGTGCCTCGAGATCCTGGCGAACCAGCAGGAGCACAAGAATTTCGCGAAGATCCTCCTGCAGGTGCGGCAGGACGTCGAGGCGGGCTCCACGCTGGCCGACGCCATGCGCCGCCACCCCAAGGCGTTCGACGACCTCTTCGTCAACATGATCGCCGCCGGGGAGGCGGGCGGTATCCTCGACACGATCCTCCAGCGGCTCTCGACCTACATCGAGAAGGCCGTCAAGCTGCGCTCGCAGGTCCGCGCGGCCCTGATCTACCCCGTGGCCGTCATCTGCATCGCGGCCATCGTCGTCGCGGTCATCCTGCTGAAGGTCATCCCGACCTTCGCCGCCCTGTTCACGAGCCTCGGGGCCGAGCTGCCGATGCCGACGCGCGTCGTCATCGCGGCGTCCAAGTTCCTGGCGAACTACTTCGTCTTCTTCGTCATCGGCATCGGCGCCCTGGTGTATTTCCTGCGCCGCTACTACAAGACCTACCGCGGCCGCCGCGTCATCGACGGCCTGATGCTGAAGGCGCCGATCATCGGCATGATCCTGCGCAAGATCGCCGTGGCCCGGTTCTGCCGGACGCTCGCGACCCTGACGTCTTCGGGCGTGCCGATCCTCGAGAGCCTCGACATCACGGCGCGGACCGCCGGCAACGCCATCGTCGAGGACGTCATCACCGAGACGCGCAAGAGCGTCGAGGGCGGCAAGACCCTGGTCGAGCCGCTCCGCGACTCCGAGGTGTTCCCGAACATGGTCGTGCAGATGATCGGCGTCGGCGAGCAGACCGGTGCTCTCGACTCGATGCTCAACAAGATCGCCGAGTTCTACGAGGACGAGGTCGACATCGCGGTCGCCGGCCTCGTCAAGCTGCTCGAGCCGGTCATGATCTTCATCCTGGGCGTCGTCATCGGCGGCATCGTCATCGCCATGTACCTGCCGATGTTCACGCTGATCAACAAGATCGGCTAGGCCGGGGTACAAGAATCGGGAATCGTGAGCCGTGAACCGAAGGGATTCCTAGCGAATTTCGGTTCCGGTCTCACGGTTCTCGGTTGAAGAGTCTGATGGACGACTCTCTCCGGCGCTCGCTCTTCTGGCTGACGACGGTCCGCATCGTCGTCTTCTTCCTGATCGTCCTGTCCGCGATCCTCGTCCAGCTCGGCTCGGGCGCCGAGGTCGAGATCTCCTACCTCTACGGGCTGACGGCGCTCGCCTTCGCCCTGTCGCTGTTCCACTGGACCGTCGGGAGGCTGATCAAGCCCCAGATCGTCGAGGCGTACGTCCAGATCCTGGGCGACCTCTCCCTCGTCTGCCTGCTCGTCTACTCCTCGGGCGGGCCGAGCTCCGTCTTCACTTTCCTGTACCTCGTCGTCATCGGCGCGGCCGCCTTCCTCCTGTACCGGCCGGGGGCGGTCGTCATCGCGTCCGTCGCGGCGCTGCTCCACGGTTTGATGGTCGAGCTGACCGCCTACGAGATCCTCCCGCGGCCGCCGATGGCCGCGACGCCCCACTGGGGCCCGGAGCGCACGGGCTACAACCTGGCGATCACGGTCGTCGGCTTCTACGGCGTCGCGTTCATGGTCGCCTACCTCTCCGAGAAGCTGCGCGCCGTCCGCGAGGAGCTCGAGCTGCGCCGGCTGGCGCTCTCCCGCATCCAGACCCTCTACGCCAACGTCATCGCGTCGATGTCGTCGGGCCTCGCGACCGCCGACTCGCGCCAGCGCGTGACCTTCCTGAACCAGGCGGGCGGCGACATCCTCGGGATCGTCCCGGCCCGCGCGGCCGGGCGGCTCCTCTCGGACATCGGCCTGGCGCTGCCCGAGGACTGGGACGAGATCCGCTACCGCACGCGCGGCCGCGAGGGATACCGCGCCGAGATCGAGGTCCAGCGCGGAGACTCGCGCCGCGTCCTCGGGTACTCGCTGCGCGCCCTGAAGGACGCGGGCGGCGAGGAGGGGGCGCTGATCGTCTTCCAGGACCTTACCGAGGTCAAGAAGCTCGAGCGCCAGGCGCGCTTCAACGAGCAGCTCGCCGCGGTCGGCGAGCTCGCGGCCGGCATCGCGCACGAGATCCGCAATCCGCTCGCGTCGATCTCGGGATCCGTCCAGGTGCTCTCGAACGAGCTCACCGTGGGCTCGGCGGAGCGCCGGCTCATGGAGATCATCGTCTCCGAATCGAACCGCCTCTCGAAGATCCTGGAGGAGTTCCTGCGGTTCGTCCGGCCGCAGGAGCGGCGCGTGGCGGCGTTCGACGTGGGAGAGAACATCCGGGAGGTCCTCGAGCTCTTCCGCCGCTCCGACGAGATCTCGGACGCCCACCGCATCGAGGACGACATCGCTCCCCCGTCGTCGCTGCTCGCCGGAGACCGCGACCAGATCCGCCAGATCATCTACAACGTCGCCAAGAACGCGGTCCGCGCGATGCCCGACGGCGGGACGCTGGTCGTGGAGGGCCGCGAGGACGGCGCCTGGTATAGCATCAAGTTTCGCGATACCGGCCGGGGGATGAGCGAGGAGGAGATCGCCCGAGTGTTCACGCCCTTCTCGACGGCCTTCGACGGCGGCACGGGGCTCGGCATGGCGATCGTGCGGCGCATCGTCGAGGACCACGGAGGAGCGATCGACGTCGAGTCGAAGCCGGGCGAGGGGACGACCGTGACGATTCTGCTGCCTCGCAACGTCAACACCACGGTGAACTCCGGCGTCTACCGCATGCCCACGGAGGCCGTCCAGTGAGCGGACCGCGGATCCTGATCGTCGACGACGAGAAGTCCCTGCGGGACATGCTCGGCCTGCTCTTCCACAAGCAGGGCTTCGAGGTCCTGACGGCGGCCAACTACACCGAGGGCGTGGCGGCCGCCGTCCGCTCGAACCCGGACGTCATCCTCTGCGACATCAAGATGCCCGACGGCAACGGGCTCGACCTCCTGAGCCGCGTGCGCGAGGAGAAGCTGCCGACGCCGGTCATCATGATCACCGCGCACACCTCGACCGAGGACGCGATCCAGGCGATGAAGCGCGGAGCGGTCGACTACATCTCGAAGCCCTTCAACAACGACGAGCTGCTGCTCGTGGTGCGCCGCGCGCTCGGCGAGAAGCAGCTGCAGGACGAGAACCTCTACCTGCGCCAGGAGCTCGCCGGCAAGTACACCTTCGCCAACATCATCGGCAAGGGCAGCCGGATGCAGGAGATCTTCCGGTCGATCGAGCGCATCGGAAAGGTCTCCTCGACGGTCCTGCTCACGGGAGAGAGCGGCACGGGCAAGGAGCTGATCGCGCGCGCGATCCACTTCTCCTCCATCCGCCGGGACAAGAAGTTCGTCTCGATCAACTGCGGCGCCCTGCCCGAGTCGCTGCTGGAGTCCGAGCTCTTCGGCCACGAGCGCGGGGCCTTCACGGGCGCCGTGCGCGAGAAGCGCGGGCTCTTCCAGGAGGCCGACGGCGGCACGCTCTTCCTCGACGAGATCTCCGAGACGACGCCGACGATGCAGGTGAAGCTCCTTCGCGCGATCCAGGAGAAGCTGATCCGCCGGGTCGGCGGCAACGACGAGATCTCCGTCGACGTGCGCATCATCGCTGCGACGAACAAGGACCTGAACGACCTCGTCGCTGAGGGTAAGTTTCGCGAGGACCTCTTCTACCGGATCAACGTCATCCCGATCCCGCTGCCCCCCCTGCGCTCCCGCACCGAGGACATTCCGCCGTTGACCTCGCACTTCATCGCCCAGATCTGCAAGGAGCAGAAGATCAACGAGAAGAAGATCTCGATCGAGGCGATGCGGCTCCTCGAGGCGTACCCGTGGCCGGGCAACGTCCGCGAGCTCGAGAACACGCTCGAGCGCACGGTCGCGCTGGAGGCGGGCCCCGTCATCAACGCGTCGAGCCTGCCCGAGGCGATCGCGCTCGGCGTTCGCACGCGCGTGCCGGACTTCGAGAGCCTTCCGGAGGAGGGCATCAACCTCGAGGCCTACCTCGAGACGGTCGGCAAGCGGCTCATGCGCGAGGCGCTCGACCGCTGCGGCGGCGTCCAGACCAAGGCCGCCGAGCTCCTCCACATGTCCTTCCGCTCCTTCCGCTACTACGCCAAGAAATACAACCTCGTGCACAAGGAAGAGATGTACGAGGGCGAGGAAACCGAGGGCGCGGCCGAGGCCAAGGGCTCGGCGTGACCCCGCGGCTTCCGGTGAAGACGGCCGCGGCCGTGCTCGCGGCGGTGACGGGACTGCTCGGCTGCGGCGCGGCCCCCAAGTCTCAAGAGCCCGCCCCGTCGGCGACGCGAGCCCCGGCCGCGCCGTCCACGACGCCGCCGTCGGCCTCCGCGTCGACTCCGCCGAAGGTATCGGGACCTCGCGTCCGCATGCCCTCGGGCGCCGAGTACTCCGTGGAGCTCGCGCTCACCCCCGAGGATCAGGCCCAGGGCCTCATGTTTCGCGAGAGCCTGCCGGAGCGGCACGGGATGCTGTTCGTGTTCCCCGAGACCGCGCCCCACCACTTCTGGATGAAGAACACGATGATCCCGCTCGACATGATCTGGCTGGATGCCTCCGGCAAGGTCCTCTTCGTCTCCGCCGACACGCCGCCCTGCAAGGCGGACCCGTGTGCGACCTACGGACCGGACGGACCCGCGCAGATGGTGCTGGAGATCGCGGGAGAGAAGGCGAAGGCGGAGGGGGTGACGGTGGGGACGAAGCTGGAGCTGATCGAGGTGGGGAGGTAGGGGGAAGCGAGTTGTTAGTTATTAGTTCTTAGTTATTGGTCGTAGGTTGCGAGTCGGCAAACTCGATCGCTAACAACTAACAACTAACAACTAACAACTAACAACTAACAACTACCTACGGCTCGAACACAAACAACCCATCCCCCATCGTTCCCAGATAGACCCGTCCGCCCGAGACCTGCGCAGCGGAGGCGAGCGTGAGGCCGTTGCGAGGGCTCGTGAACGCGCGGCGGTTCTTGCCCTTTTGCCAGAAGAGCGTTCCGTCCACGTCCTGCAGGTTCGTCCAGCCGCCGACCGGCTTCTGCGTCGAGGAGAGGAAGATGCCGCCGCCCAGGACCGCCTTCTTCTTCGCGGACCATACCTGTCCGTCCCAGTACGCGTAGCCGTCGGCGTTCTTGATCTCGAGCAGCGGGTCCCCTCCGCGGTCGGCCAGCAGCTGCGCGGACTCGGCGGGCCGCAGGCCGCCGGGCACCGCCTCGAAACGATGGCCGTCGGCGGTCCGGTATGTCCCCTCCGTCGTCACGAGCACGGGGCCGCCGAAGGCGTCGCCGAGGAGCACGATCGGCGCGCCCTTCGGCGCCTCCGGGGCCGCCGGCGCCGCCCAGTGGACGCCGCCGTCCCACGAGGCCTTCACGCCCGAGGAGGCGGCGACGAGCAGCACCGTCCGGCCCTCCGTACCCGGCCCGCGGAAGGCCGCGAGGGACGCGGAAGTCGGGAGCGGGTCGACGGAGACCTTTCGGACCTCGCGCCCCCTCGCCGCCCACACGCCCGTCTCGTCGCCCGCGAAGGCGCGGAAGAAGAAGACGCGCTCCGGGTCGTTGGGGTCGGCCGCGACCTCGGAGACGCGGCTCTCCGGAAGGCCCCGCGACCCCGACGCGAGCGTCTGTCCCGCGTCGTCGGAATAGAAGACGCCCTCGCCCTCGGTGCCGATGTAGAGGCGCCCGCTCCGATGGTCGATCTCGAGCGCGGTCACGACGAGCGACTCGCGCGTGATCCGCGACCACGTCGCGCCGCCGTCGAGCGAGCGGTGAAGCCCCCCGACGGTCGCCGCGTAGACGACCCCGGGCCGATTCGGGTCGCGCCGCACGGCGTGAGACCGGCGGTTCGTGAAGCCCGTCGTGTAGCGGGTCCAGCGGTCTCCGCCGTCGTGCGAGCGATAGACCCAGCCGCACGTCGAGACCCAGATGTCGTGCGAGTCCGCCCCGTCGAAGTCCCAGGCGTAGACGGTCGCGTCGAGGACCATGCCCTCGGCGATGCGGTTCCAGCTCCCTCCGCCGTCTCGGGTCCGGAACGCCTGCCGCCAGGTGCCGGCGTAGAGAGTCCGCCGGTCGGAGGGATCGAACGCGAGCGACTCGACCTGCTGGAGTCCCGGCACGCCCTCGCCCGTCCGCGTCCACGTCCGGCCGCCGTCGCCGGACAGCCGCACGCCGTCGTCGCCGGCGAGCGCGAGCAGGAGCGGCTCGCCCGGCGCGAGCGCGAGCGCGCGCGTCGTCACCGAGCGCGAGGACCGCGCGAGCACGACCCACTCGGCTCCCCGGTCGTCGCTGCGCACGAGGAGCCCGCCGCCGAGCTCTCCCACGAGCGACGCCCAAAGCCGCCCGCGCACGGCGGGATCGGCGATCAGCGTCGTCACGTAGAAGCCCGGGAACGCGGGTCCCGAACGCGGCGCCTCCCAGGTCGCGCCGGCGTCCTTCGAGACGTAGAAGTTGCCGCGGGAGGTCCCGCAGTAGACGGTGCCCGGCTCGAACGGATCGACGGCGAAGGCGCGCACCTCGGCGCCCCAGACGGGGAGCCGCCACCACGAGGACGCCGACACGACCCGCGTACCTCCCGCGAGCAGCAGAAGGGAGAGGGCGAGCCGCCCGGCGGGTCGGGTGAGAGGCCTCATGACGGTGGAGCTCTATTGTACGGGCAGCCGGCCGCCGGCGTCGGCTAGACTCCTCGCAATGGCCAAGATCCGAGTCGCCGTCTTCCCGGCCGCCGGGCTGGGAACCCGGTTCCTGCCCGCCACGAAGGCCCAGCCCAAGGAGATGCTGCCCCTCGTCGACCGTCCGCTCGTCCAGTACGTGGTCGAGGAGGCGCGGGACGCCGGCATCGACCGGATCGTGATCGTCACGGGCCGGGGCAAGAATGCGATCGAGGACCACTTCGACACGTCCTTCGAGCTCGAGCGGATGCTCGAGGACCGCGGCAAGAACGGCCTCCTCGAGCAGGTCCGGGAGGTCTCGGAGATCATGCCGGTCTCCTACGTGCGCCAGAAGCAGGCGCTCGGGCTCGGCCACGCCGTCCTGCAGGCGCGCGACCTCGTGGGCAACCAGCCCTTCGCGGTCATGCTCGGCGACGACATCGTCGATTCGGAGGAGCCCTGCATCGGGCAGATGATGCGGATCTTCGAGCGGCGCGGGAACCCGGTCATCGCGCTGCAGGAGGTTCCGCGCTCGGAGACGCACCAGTACGGCATCGTCGCCGGCGAGAAGGTCGAGGACCGCGTCGTGCGGATCACCGACATGGTGGAGAAGCCGAAGCCGGAGGCGGCGCCCTCCAACCTCGCGATCATCGGACGCTACCTCCTGCCGCCCGAGATCTTCGAGATCCTCGACGCGACGCGCTCCGACGTGGGCGGCGAGATCCAGCTGACGAGCGGGCTGAAGACGCTGCTCTCGCAGCGCCCGATCGACGGATACCTCTTCGAGGGAAAGCGCTACGACGCGGGCGACAAGCTGGGGTTCCTGAAGGCGACGGTGGAATTCGCTCTGAAGCGCCAGGACCTGGGCGGTCCGTTCCGGCAATACCTGAAGGGTCTGAAGCTCGACTGACCCGAAGCGCCGTCATCTCGGGGAGAGGGAACCCAAGTCGACATCCCGAGGAGCGCGAACCCCCAGGTCGTCATCCCGAGGAGCGCGAACCCCCAGGTCGTCATCCCGAGGAGCGCGAACCCCCAAGTCGTCATCCTGAGGAGCGGAGCGGCCAGCGAGCGACGAAGGATCCCGTCATTCTCGCCGGGCCGGCCACCGAGGAGGGATCCTTCGCTGCGCTCAGGATGACTGCTCATCAGCCATCGCTCGGGGTCGGGGTGGCGGTTCCGCGCCGGCTACTCGCTCCCCTTCTTCCCCTTCTTCTCCTTCTTCTCGCTCTTCTCGACCTTCTCCGAGGACCCCGCCTTTTCGGTCTTGTCCGTCTTGTCGGCTTTGTCGCCGGATTCGGCCCTCTCCGCCTTCCCGGAGGACTCCTTGGCCGTGCCGGCCGGGCTCGCGTAGTCGGTCTTGTACCAGCCGCTTCCCTTCAGGTGGAACGCCGGCGCCGACGCCATCTTCTTCAGCTTCCCGCCGCAGTGAGGACAGACGCGGGGCGGCGGATCGTTCATGCCCTGGATGACCTCGGTCTTCCGCGCGCAGCGGGCGCACTGGAATTCGTAGATCGGCATTCGCGGGAATCCTAGCAGGTCGTTGCGCAGCAGGACCGTAGAATGGCCGGATGATCACGGTCGCCGAAGCGCTCGCCGCGATCCGGAAGGCCTGCGCGCCGCTGCCGGAGGAGAGGATCCCCGTGCGCGACGCGTTCGGGCGGGTGCTCGCGCGGCCGCTCGAGTCGGACGTCGACTGGCCTCCGTTCGACACCTCCGCCATGGACGGCTACGCCGTGCGCCTCGCGGACGCCTCGCGGCCCGGGGCCTCGCTCGCCGAGCGCCGCCCCCTCGTCGCGGCCGGCGACGCCCCGGGCGAGGCGATCGCGCCGGGAGAGGCCGTGCGCGTGATGACCGGCGCGCCGATCCCTCCCGGCACGGAGGCCGTCGTCCCGGTCGAGAGGGTCCGCCGCGGGGACGGCGCCGTCGTCCTCGAGATCGCGCCGGCGGCGGGCGACCACGTGCGCCGGCGGGGCGAGAGCGTGGCCGCGGGCGCTCCGCTGCTCGCGCCCGGACGGCGGCTCACCGCGACGGAGGTGGCGCTCGCCGCGCTCGCCGGAGCCGACCCGCTCGCGGTCCGCTCCCGGCCGCGCATCGCGGTCGCCGTCACCGGCAACGAGCTCGTGCCGACCTCCTCCGCGCCCGGGCCGGGCCAGTTGCGCGACTCGAACGGCCCGATGCTCGCGGCGCTCTGCGCCTCCCGCGGCTACTCCGCGTCGCTCTCGCTGGCCGTGGCCGACGAGGACGCCGCCGTCCGGCGCCTCTTCCGCGAGGCCGGACGCGGCGAGGACATCCTGCTCACGACCGGCGGCGTGTCCGCGGGCGACCTCGACCTGCTGCCCGAACGGGCGGAGCGCGCCGGCTTCGCGATCCTGTTCCACGGCGTCGCCATCCGGCCGGGCAAGCCGGTCGCGTTCGGAAAGCGCGACGGGACTCTCTGGTTCGGTCTGCCGGGCAACCCCGTGTCGACGTCGGTCTGCTTCCACGTCTTCGTCCGTCCCGCGCTCGACGCCCTGGAAGGAGTCGGGGCGGAGCGCGCCGGCGCCGAGGTCGTCACGGCGATCCTGGCGCAGGAGCTCGCGCAGCACGGGCGGCGCGAGACCTATCGCGACGCGCGACTGGAGCTCGCGGACGGCGAGGCGCGGGTCGCCGCGATCGCGACGCGCGGCAGCCACGACCTCGCCGCGCACGCGCGCGCCAACGCGCTCATCCGCGTTCCGGCGGGCGCCGAGAGGCTGGCCGTGGGGAGCCGCGTCGAGTGCCTGCGGCTGTGACGGGAGGAGCCGTGTGAGCCCCTCCCGCAAGAAGCCGGGCCCTTCGAACCCGAGCCCCGAGGTCTATCACCGCCGCGCCCCCGCCTCCGACGGCGTCCCGATCGCGTACACGCTGTGGCGCCGGCCCGCGGCCGAGCTCCTGATCCTGGCGCCGGGCTTCTGGCGGGTGCGCCTGAACCGCGAGAACCTTTTCCTCGGCGAGCACTTCCTGCGCCGGGGCTACGACGTCGCGGCCCTCGACTTCCGCGGCCACGGGGACAGCGGAGGCGGCTACGCCTTCGGCGCCTTCGAGCATCGGGACTTCCACGCGGTGATCGACGAGCTCGTCGGACCCGGGAAGCTCTACGAACGCTTCGCGGTCCTCGGCTTCTCGCTGGGCGGCTCGATCGCCGCGCAGGCGCTGGCGCTGCGGCCCGAGCTGCCGTGCCGCGCGCTCGCGATGGTGTCCTCCCCCGCCAACCTCTCGCGCCTGCGCCCGAAACCGTGGAAGGCGGGCGCGCTCCGCCAGGTCCGCCTGCGGCACGCCGTGCGGGTCCCGCGGATCGCGGCGGCCCAGCTGGTCTCGCGCAAGCCCCGCGCGGCGGAGGCCGTCGCCTCGCTCACGATGCCCAAGCTGATCGTGACCTCCGAGGACGACTGGCTCGTCGACCCCGCGCAGGGCCGCGAGCTCGCGGCGCAGGCGGCCTCTCCCGTGGAGCTCGTCCACCTCGAGCTGCCGGGGTCGCTCCACGCCGACGGGCTCGTCAAGTTCGTGCCCGTGAAGCTGCTGCGCGTCCTCGACCGCTGGTTCGCGGAAAACGCTCCGCCGTAACCGACCCCGTCACCCGAAGGCTCCTGGCTCGCGGGTCGAGCCGGACTTCAGGGCCGGCTCGGGCGGAATTCGACCACCCGGCGAGCGCCGATGATCCGATCGGCGGGCCGCCTGCGCGTATCTCTCGGAGGTCAGAGCATGGCTGCGAAAACCGGTCGATCGGCGAGCATCTTGTCCTCGGCCCTGCTGTTCTCGTCTACGGCGCTCCTGTCGGCCGCCACCCTCACGGTGACGACGACCGCCGATTCCGGCGCCGGATCGCTGCGCCAGGCGATCCTCGACGCCAACAGCGGCGCGGGGGCCGACACGATCGAGTTCAACATCTCCGGAGGCGGCCCTTACGTGATCACGCCGCTTCCGCCAGGGCTCCCCGCCCTCACCGGTCCGACGACCGTGGACGGGACCACCCAGCCCGGCTACGCGGGAAGTCCGATCATCGAAATCGCCAACTTCAGCGGGACCGGCCTGAAGCTCCAGGGAGGTTCGAGCACGGTTCGGGCAATCGTCTTCCGAGACCTGAACGCGGGAATCTCCGTCGAGAGCAGCGGGAATCACGTCGAAGGGTGTTTCGTCGGCACCGACGTCACCGGCACCGTCGCCGCGGCGAATGGGACGGGCGTCGTCGTCCAGGCCGGAGCCAATGGGAACACGATCGGTGGGTCCACGGTGGGCGCCCGAAACGTCATCAGCAGCAACGCGACCGGGATCCAGCTCGTCAACGACGCCGACAACGTGGTCGAGGGGAACCTCATCGGAACGACCGTCACCGGAGGCGCGGCCCTGGGCAACGGCGACGGGATCTCGGCCACGCTGACCACGAACCTCGTCATCGGCGGCTCCGGAGGGGGCGAGGGAAACATCATCGCCGCCAGCTCGGGATACGGCATCCACATCTCGATCGGCAGCGGAGCGAGAGTGCAAGGCAACCGGATCGGTACGGACGTCACCGGCACGATCGCGCTTCCCAACGCCACCGGCATCAACGCCTCCGGCCATCCCGGCCTCTTGATCGGCGGCGACTTCAACGCGGGTGAGGGCAACCTGATCTCCGGCAACACCGGAGATGGTCTCTTCCTCGCGAGCCCCGGCTCGACCGTGACCGGGAACACGATCGGCCTCGATTTCGTCGGGGAGCAGGCGATCGGAAACGGAACCGGCATCGAGCTCGACGTCACGGCGACGGACGCCCTGATCGGCGGCATTGCCGACGGACTCGGCAACGTGATCGCCTGGAACACCACCGGAGTCCTCAATCGGGGCGTGCGCAACGCGATTCGGGGCAATGCGATCTTCTTCAACGCTCAGCTCGGGATCGACAATTTTCCCCTCGGAGTGACCAAGAACGACGCGGGTGACGGCGACACGGGAGCCAACGAGCTGCAGAACTTTCCGCTCATCTCCTCGATCGACTACGGCACCGTGACGCTGACCGTCCACGGCACGCTCCTGTCGACTCCGAACACGACCTACGACCTCGACTTCTACGAGAGCCCGACCTGCACGCCGCGGCCGCGGGATCTTCTCCAGAGCGCCTATTACCTCGGCTCGACCCAGCTGGCGACCGACGGGACTGGCGCCCTGTCGTTCGACGTGCCGTTGAACGACGTCAACGCGCCGGCGATGCCGCCGATCTCGATCACGGCGACGGACCCCGACGGAAACACCTCGGAGTTTTCGCAAAACGTCATCTATGGCTCCTCGCCGCGGTCGGGGACGCCGGCGGGCGGCGTGACCGTGGCCCTGACGGGCACGCACTTCGTCACGGGCGCCTCGGTGACCTTCGGCGGGATGGCCGGAACGAACGTCGTCGTGACCGACGAGACCGACGCCTCGGCCGTCGCGCCCGCCCTGAATGCGGCGACGGTCAACGACATCGTCGTCACCAACCCCGACGGAACCTCGGGAACGCTTCGGAAGGCCTGGATCGTCGATTTTCTGGACGTGCCGGGCTCCCAGCAGTTCTACAGCTTCGTCACGACGCTCGTCGCGAATGCCATCACCGCCGGCGTCGGAAACGGAAACTACGGCGTCGACCAGCCGACGCTGCGCGAGCAGATGGCCGTCTTCCTGCTGAAGGGCCGCCACGGCATCTGCTACGCACCACCACATTGCACCGGCATCTTCGAAGACGTGACGTGCCCGTCCACCTTCGCCGATTGGATCGAGGCGCTCTTCGCCGAAGAGATCACGGGCGGTTGCAGCGACGGCCACTATTGCCCGACCGATCCGGTGAGCCGCGAGCAGATGGCGGTCTTCCTGCTCAAGGCCGAGCACGGGCCGGCCTACCAGCCTCCGCACTGCACAGGGACGTTTCCCGACGTCCCCTGCCCCGGCCTGTACACCAACTGGATCGAGCAGCTCGCGGCCGAAGGCATCACCGCCGGCTGCGGCGACGGCAAGTACTGTCCGGGAGACCCCAATACGCGCGGGCAGATGGCGGTGTTCCTGGTCAAGACGTTCGGCCTGCAGTAGGGCGCTCGGCGAAAGGAACTTTGACCATGGACGAGGTCGGCGAAAGTCCCCGGCGGAGTGCCTGGTGTCGGGGTGCCGTTCCACGAGGAGCACCCCGACGAGCTCTTACCCACGATCCTTCCTCAGAAAAGGATTAGGACGCTTCCGGCGTTCGGGGGTCGTGGCATCGGACCCGCATAGAATCCCGGCGTGTCCGAGCGGCGCGTTGCGATCACCGGGATCGGGTGCCTCTCGCCCAACGGGAACGGCCGCGAGGCGTACGCGCGGGCGCTTCGGGCTGGAGTGTCGGGAGTCGGACGGATCTCGCTCTTCGACCCCGAGGGGCTCGTCGCGACGATCGCCGGCGAGATCAAGGACTTCGACCCCGCCGCGCACGTCTCCGCGAAGGACCTGAAGCACGTCTCGCGCGCGGTGCCGCTGGCGATCGCGGCCTCGACCGAGGCCCTCGCGGACGCGGGCATCGACCCGGAGGCCATGTCGCTCGAAGACCGCCGCGCGATGGGCGTCGTGCTCGGGACCGGCGGCGGCGCCATCGAGTTCTCCGAGCGGATGTACCACCTCTACTACACGAACCAGGTCAAGAAGGCGTCGGTCTACGCGATCGCGTCGGGGACGATCGGGACCCTGTCCTCCGAGATCTCGATGCGCTTTGGCCTCCGCGGCCTCTCGCACGTCGTCTCGACCGGCTGCGCCTCCTCGACCGACGCGATGGGCTACGCGTTCCGCTCGATCAAGTTCGGCACGGCCGACGTGGTCCTGACCGGCGGGGCGGACGCCACCGTCGTCCGCGGGATCATGGAGGGCTTCATCATGATGCGCGTCGTCTCGACCGCGCACGAACGCGAGCCGAGGCTCGCCTCCCGGCCCTTCTCGCGCGACCGCGACGGCTTCGTGCTCGCCGAGGGCTCCTGGATGTTCGTCCTGGAGGAGCTGGAGCGGGCGAGGTCCCGCGGCGCTCGCGTCTACGCCGAGATCCGCGGCTACGGGGCGACCTGCGACGCGCACCACCGCGTGCGGCTGGACGAGACGGGCGAGGAGTCCGCGCGCGCGATGTCCCTCGCGTTGGGCGAGGCGGAGCTGGACCCGGCCGCGATCGACTACGTCGCGTACCACGGCACTTCGACAGAGCTCAACGACAAGGTCGAGACGCGCGCGATGCGGCAGGCGTTCGGCGCCGCCGCGGGGCGCATCCCGGGATCTTCGATCAAGTCGATGATCGGGCACCCGCAGGGCGCCTGCGGCGCCGCGGGTCTCGCCGCGACCGTTCTCGGCATGCGCGACGGCTTCCTCCCGCCGACGATCAACCTCGACGACGCGGACCCCGAGTGCGACCTCGACTACGTCGCGAACCGCGCGCGCCCGGCCAGCATCGCCAACGCCCTCTGCAACTGCATCGGGTTCGGCTCGAAGAACTCGGCGCTGGTGGTTACGAGGGAGTTGTGAGTTGTGAGTCGTGAGT
>Ga0068860_100002135_pt1 | contig 20866 bp, 20 predicted proteins | sample KBSSwiS32_FD_66597 | JGI IMG/M metagenome (GOLD analysis project Ga0068860, IMG submission 66597) | Switchgrass rhizosphere microbial communities from Kellogg Biological Station, Michigan, USA - KBS Switchgrass S3-2 | ecosystem: Host-associated > Plants > Roots > Rhizosphere > Soil ...
AGCGTTTTGCCTCGGAGCAAATGTTTTGGATCCTCCGTCTCATAAAATGCGCTGACGCGCGCATAGAGGTCCCAGCAGTAATAGTCGAATTTCACCGACTGGTCCGCGATGAGGCTGCGTACTTCGGCGACAGACTTCTTTTCGAGATAGCGGAATCCTACGATGACATCCGCGACCTGAACACCCGTGTTATCGATGTAGTTCTGAACTTCTACCTGGCGGCCGGTGGCCTTCAGGATCCGAACAAACGTATCCCCGATCGCGGCGTTCCTGAGATGACCGATATGTGCCGCCTTGTTCGGATTGATGTTCGTGTGCTCGACGACAACTTTTCCGTTGTCCTGAGCCATCGCACCGAGTTTTCGACGGGTTACCAGTTCCTCGAAGGCGCCTCTGAAGACGACGGCCCTGTCGAGAAAGAAATTGATATAGCCTGCTCCGGCCATTTCGATCTTCCGAACTCCCGGCATCTCGTCAATCGTTCGGATCAGTTCCTCCGCGACGGCCTTTGGCGCTTTTCTGAGTTTCTTCGCGAGCTCAAAACAGATCGGAGTTGCAAGTTCGCCCAGCTCGATCTTCGGAGTCTGATTCAGGACAACATCGTCGATTTCGATGTTCCAGAGTGTGCGTATGGTGGAACGTACTGCGTCCTTGATCAGCGCGTTAGTCTGCAGTTGCATAGAGAGGAAATCTTACCACGCCGGAAGTGAGAGTATTTTCGGCCCGCATGCGATGGTAGCATTCTCGACAGTATGAAGACGCTGTACTTTGACTGCTTTTCCGGCATCAGCGGGGATATGACGATCGGCGCTCTACTGGATCTCGGTGTGAAGCTGGACTATCTGAGAACGGAGTTGCGCAAGCTTCCGGTCGAGGGCTACGACATCGAGGCTTCACGCGTTGTCCGCGCCAACATCAGCGCGATGAAGTTCGATGTCGTGCTCGATGGGGAGAAAAGCGAGCACGGGCATCACGATCACCATCATGATCAGGGGGGCGGACATCACCATCACGAACATCCCCATCATCACCACCATCATAAAGCATCTGAAATTCTCTCGATGATTCGGCAGAGCGCGCTCAATGCGAATACAAAGCGAATCGCAGAGGGCATCTTCACGAAACTCGCGATCTCGGAAGGAAAGGTTCACCACATTCCTCCAGAGGAGGTCGAGTTTCACGAGGTTGGCGCCGTGGACTCCATCGTGGATACCGTCGGCTCCGCCATTGGGTTTGACGCACTCGGTGTGGATCGCTTTGTGTGTTCGCCGATCAATGTGGGTAGCGGGTTCATCCATTGCCAGCACGGGATCTATCCGGTGCCTGCGCCCGCGACCGCAGACCTTTTGCGCAATGCGACGATCTATTCAAAGCATGCTTCAACCGAACTGGTCACGCCGACCGGAGCGGCGATTCTCGCGGCAGTTGTTGAAGAATTCGGTCTAATGAACGGCGTGTCGATCGAACAGATCGGGTATGGCGCGGGGACGAAGCAGTTTCAGGATTTTCCAAACTGTCTGCGGCTGATGGTGTGCGCTGATCGGAAGGAAGAGGCGCGTCAGCATGAGCCGCCTGCCGTGGATACGATTGTCGTTATCGAGGCGAACATCGATGACATGACCCCACAGAATCTTGCCTTCGTGACCGAACGGTTGCTGGAGTCCGGAGCGCTGGATGTTTGCGCGATTCCGGCGCTGATGAAAAAGGGAAGAGCAGGACACCTGTTGCAGGTGCTCGCGCCGCCGGATCGGCACAGCGCGATCGAGAGGGTGATCTTTCGAGAGACGACCACGATTGGCCTGCGGCACTACACAGCCGCGCGGTCCGTGCTGGAGCGGGAGATTGTAGAGGTGGAGACAGTTCACGGGAGGGTTCGCGTGAAGGTCTCGAAGATGGATGGGAAAGTCACGAATGTTGCTCCGGAGTACGAGGACTGCGCGAGGATCGCGAGGGAGAAAAATGTTCCGTTGAAAGAGGTGCAGGCGCTGGCGATAAAGGAGATCTGGGGACAGACTCCGAATTCGAACTAGAAAGTCTGTGACAGACTGAACCTTGCCGTTCGAATTCGGAGTCTGTCCCCAGATCTCAGCCGACATTTGAATGCGGGTTCTGCTGCCGCTTCTCCGTCCACGCTATACTAGTCCTCTTATGTCGAAGGCTTTCTACATCACGACGCCTCTCTATTACGTAAACGCACCGCCCAGTTGGGGCGCGTACACCACGATGGTTGCCGACGCGCTTCGCCGCTATAAACAGATGAACGGCGTCGAGGTTTTCCTTACAACCGGCACAGACGAGCACGGTCAGAAGATCGAACGATCTGCAAAGGCTGCAGGGATCACTCCTAAAGAGCTTGCCGACCGCGTTGCCGAGCAATACAAGCAGCTCTGGAAGCAAATGGGGATCGAGTACGATTCGTTCATTCGCACGACAGACGCGCACCATCGGCCGGCCGTCAACGAGATGTATTTGCGCGCGAAAGCCAAAGGTTATATCGAAAAGGGGCAGTATGCCGGCTGGTACTGCGTTTCGGACGAGGCGTATGCGCCGGAAAGCGACCCGTCGCAACCGGTGAACTGCCCGGAATGCGGCCGCCAGACGGAATGGTTCACCGAGGAGAGCTATTTCTTCAAGCTCTCGGCATTCCAGGATCGGCTTCTCGAGTATTACGAAAAACATCCGAACTTTATTCGTCCTGAGACGCGCAGGAATGAGGTCGTTTCTTTCGTCAAAGGCGGGCTGAAGGATTTGTCCATTAGCCGCGCCACGCTCAAGTGGGGCGTTCCGATGCCCGACGATCCAAAGCACGTGTTTTACGTCTGGTTTGACGCACTCACCGGATATCTCAGCGCCATAAACTTCCAGACTGACGAGGCAAAGTTTTCCCATTGCTGGCCTGCAGGCGTGCACTTGATGGCCAAGGAGATTATTCGCTTTCATGCGGTGTACTGGCCGGCGTTCCTGATGGCCGCGGATCTGCCCATACCGGAGACGATATTTGCGCACGGCCACTGGATGATAGCCGGTGAAAAGATGTCGAAATCGAGGGGAAATGTCATTGATCCCTTTGTGCTCAACGACGTCTTCGGCACCGAACTGGTCCGCTATTACCTGTTGCGCGAAATGGTGTTCGGTCAGGACTGTAACTTCAGCTATGACTCGATCGTGCAACGGTGGAACAGCGACCTTGCCAACGACCTCGGCAATCTCCTCAGCCGCACGAGCGCCATGATCACGAAGTACCGTGCAGGCAAGGTACCCGTGCCGGGAAAGGCGACGGGCGACGATGATGTGCGCCAATTATCCGCTCGTGTTGTCCGTGACTACCGCGCTCACTTCGACGACTACAGCTTCTCGCGCGCTCTGGAGAACGTCTGGGAACTTATCGCGCGAGTGAACAAGTACATCGTCGAGAACGAACCATGGGCTCTTGCGGAGAAGCCCGCAGAATCCGGTACTCTCGACAGCGTCTTGTTTCATTCTGCAGAGGCCCTCAGGGTTATCGCCGTGCTGCTGGCACCGGCAATGCCGAAGACCGCGCAGGCAATTTGGGAACAACTGGGCTTGGACGGAGAAGTGCACCGTGAACGTCTCGATCGGCTCGAATGGTCGAACGTTCTTCAGGGGAAATCCTTAAAGCCCGGCGCAGCGCTCTTTCCGAGACTGGATCGAAAGGTTGTGATGGAAAAACTTGATGCTGCGATGGAAGCGAAGTTCGGGCCGGAAAAGGCTGGTGCCAAAGAAGCGCCGGCTGGCGCGCCCTCGCCTGTTAGTTCAGAAAACGGGACGCCGCTGGCCCCACAAATCTCAATCGACGATTTTGTAAAAGTCGATCTGCGCGTCGCGACTGTTATTGAAGCCGAGAAAGTTAAAGGCGCGGACAAACTGCTCCGCCTCGTCGTAGATGTCGGATTTGAGAAAAGGCAAATCGTCGCCGGTATCGCGAAGGCCTACGAGCCGGAGAAGCTCATAGGGCGCAAGGTCGTCATCGTCGCGAATCTGCAACCTCGAAAGCTGCGGGGCCTCGAGTCCAACGGCATGATTGTGGCTGCATCATTCGGCGAAGCGGATCTGCCAATCCTCGCAGGATTTCACGAGGACATTCCCAACGGAGCTCGCCTGAAATAGATGCTGACCGATTCGCACGCTCACCTGGATGACGCGCGGTTTGCAGCGGATCGGGAGGCGCTGATCCAGCGGGCGTGGGATTCAGGCGTCGACAGAATCCTAACCATCGGCAATGGTACCGGACCCGACGATATGGCATGCGGCATTCCCTTTGCCGAAACCTATCCCTGGATCTTCACTTCCGTAGGCATCCATCCTCACGATGCTTCCAAAGCGGAGGACCGCCATATCGAAATGATGGAACGACTGGCGGCACATCCCAAGGTTCTGGCTATTGGTGAGATGGGTCTCGACTACCACTACGACAATTCGCCTCGCGATGTACAACAGACGGTTTTTCAACGCCAGTTGGAGGTCGCAGCGAAGGTTGATCTTCCAGTCATCGTTCACACGCGTGAGGCGGACGCCGATACTGAACGCATCCTCCGTGCGGCAGGCCAGGTCCGCGGAGTGCTTCATTGCTTCACCTCGAGCTTGAGCCTGGCGACGGCCGCACTGGATTTTGGTTTCATGATTTCGTTTTCGGGGATCGTTACGTTCCCGAATGCCCGTGAGCTTGCGGAGATTGCCAGGAGCGTTCCGGCGGATCGTTTGCTGGTCGAAACCGACTGTCCGTATCTTTCTCCGGTGCCCCATCGGGGCAAGCGCAATGAACCGGCCTTCGTCCTGGAAACCGCGCGATTTCTTGCCACGGCGCGCGGAATCGCTCTCGAAGAGCTTGCCGCTCAGACCTCACAGAATTTCACGCGGCTGTTTTATCCTGAGGAAACAGCGTAAACTTGTCGGTTCGCGGGAGGAGTCGTTTTTGAATCCACAGCATCTCTACGATTTGGTTGCGCCTGAACTTGCCGAAGTAGAGGTCGAGTTGCGTGGATACTGTGAGTCGAGCGTCAGCACTATCTCCGAGATCGGCCAATACGTTCTCAAAGGCGGCGGCAAGAGAATCCGTCCGATGCTTCTGCTGCTGACATCGCGCATGCTCGGAGAGATTTCGCCGAGCACGATCCGGCTCGCCGCAGTAGTCGAATTCATCCACAACGCCACCCTTGTCCACGATGACATCATCGACGGTGCGGATACGCGACGCGGACGCCCCTCTGCAAATTCGACATGGGGAAACTCCATGACCGTTCTCGCGGGAGACTGGCTCTACATGCAGTCCTTTGCGGTCGCCCTTCGGGAACGCAATCTGGAGATTCTTGCGACCCTCATCGAAATCACTCAGAAGATGGTCGAAGGGGAACTGCTGCAGCTCACCCTGATTGGAAAGCCCGAAGCCACGCCGGAAGAACTCCTGGATATCGTCGAGCGAAAGACAGCATGGCTCTTTTCAGGCTGCATGAAGCTGCCTGGAATTGTCGCCGGCCTCGATCCTCAGTCTGTCAAACGACTGGCTGACATCGGAAGAAGTTTGGGTATGGCGTTCCAGCTCGTCGACGATCTTCTGGACCTTACGTCGACTCGAGAGACTCTGGGAAAGCCGGTGGCGAACGACCTCAAGGAAGGCAAGCTGACCCTTCCTGTTTCCTTTGTCATGCGGAACGGACGAGATGGCGATGCGGACAAAGTGCGCACCGTCCTTCAGGAACGAGGGTTCCGATCCGTGGAAAGCCGCGACATCCTGCGCAGCGTCGAGGCCTGCGATGGTCTACATAAAACTCGTTTGATTGCAGAGGATTACGCGACAAAGGCGAAACGTATGCTTGAGAAATTCCCGCCGTCGCCCTATCGGGACGCGATTATCCACATTCCCGATTTCATTTTGAATCGGACCGCCTGAGGAAGTCATCGACAGCGCGATTGAAGGCTGCGGGGTCTTCCAGATTGCTCAAGTGTCCCGTGTTGGGAATGACGACGAATTCTCCTCGAGGAATGGCGTTAGCCATCTCTCGACAGTCTTCCACCTTGAGAATCGCATCCCCCGAACCCGCAACGACCATCGTCCGGCACTGAAGGCCGGAGAGGTGCGCTGTCTGATCGTTTCGATCGCGCATCGCGGTGACCGCGAAGATATCCGCCTCGGGCGTTGTCCTCTCGATCGCGCTGCGCACGAAAGTGCGTACCTCTCCGCTCGCGTCGGAGCCTAACAGCCGGGAAAGCATTTTCTGCGGAAGGGTGGCCGTCCCGGCTGCTTTCAACTCTTCGATCATCGCGTTTCGCGCGGACCGCTCGGGTTCGAGATCCCCTCTCGCCCTCGTGTGCGCCAGGACAAGCCGATCAACACGGTCCGGGCGCGTCACGGCGAACGGAAGCGAGATATAGCCGCCCATTGACAGACCGAGGAGTGCGCACTTTTCTATTTCGAGGTGATCCAGCAAGGCTGCAAGCTCCTCGCCCATTTGCCACATCGTCCACGGACGCGCCGGTTGCGAGCCGCCAAATCCAATGATGTCCGGGGCGATCACACGGTAACGGTCTGAAAAGAATTCGATCTGGGCGCTCCACATCGAGCTGTCGAGCGGGTAGGCGTGAAGAAAAACAAGCGCGGGGCCGTGGCCCCGCTCCTTGAAACTCAACATGGGAAGGCCTTACGGCGTGAGAGAAGCGGTACGGTTGAACTTGTCTTTGATGGTCTGCCGGATGCGGTCGATCTCGTATCCGCTTTTCCACATGTCTCGAGCCGTGATTGCGATGTCCTGGCACATGGCGCATTCCACACCGTGTTCATCGTGGAAGCAGTCCAGATTGTGCTTATGGTTAAACCCGGTCATGCAACCGCAGTAACAGGGCAATTGCGCTAAAACTTCAGGAACTTCGCGAGCCGCTTCGTAAGCCACTCGTGCCTTGCCCGAGAACAAGGCAGGATCCAGGGTGGTGATGTTCGGCTTTGGCAAAGGTTGTCGTTGCGCAATTGGAGCGGGTTCTCTCATGGTGTACCAGACGATCCCGCCGGTAATAATGAGCGCCCCGACGACAAGGAGAATATTGATAGTTTTCGCGGCGCTGGAGGTCTCGTTTGATTTGTCTTTAGTTGGTTTGGCCAAGGGGACTCCTCGTCAATGACGAAATAACAGTTTTGAGGACAAAGAATACTTCGCCCTTCTCTTCATCCTCAAGCAACTTCCCGTCTTCGAGAGGTTGGTTGAGTTCCGAGATCACGTACTGAATGAGATGCGGCTCTGGATCTTCAGGAACCTGTGCGCGATCTCCTTCCTGATTAATCCGGTCGATCCAGCTTTCGCTTTCCCGGTATGCCGCCTCGATGCTTTCCGATGTGATCGTGCCGAGCGTGCTGGGCTGGCCCATCTTTACAGTCTTGAAAACCATGTACGACAAAAACAGGGAAAGTTCCTGGATGCGCAGAGAGCTCTCGCTGGTGAGTTCGGTAATGAAATCGCAGATCGACGGCTGTTCCTTAAAGAAGGTATCGAACTCTGCCATCATGCGATCCTCGGTGTATCCGTCGACTTCGAGGCAAGTCTGATCTACAAGCTCACTGCTGATCATGAAGGGTTGATTCTATCATGAGCCCAGAGGATGGCTCCGCGCGCCGGGGGATTGGCGGGAGGAGAGAATTCGAGACCGATGAGTTGCTGCATCATCGGCTGAGTAGCAATAGAGCCGGACGCCGACCGAACGCACGATTCCGGCAGATCTGCGCGCTGCCTCGCCAGCTCGGAAAGGGCGCGAAGGTGCCCTGCGGCTTCGCGTAGGATTGGCATAGAGGGACCGTCGGGATATCGAACGGTGACAATCGAAGCAAGAGCCGCAACGGATCGAACATCCAGGACGCCATTTTTCCATGCGCCTGGCGCATCCGTAATGCTGTTCAGGTTGAGACCTTTAGTGATTGCGCCGACAAATCCGACGCTTTCACCCGCGTCATGCGCTCGCAGCGCATACCGAATCGCTTCGCGTCCAATCCAGAATCCGCCTCCTTCATCGCTGAATGCAGGCCCCCAGCCACCCGTGCGAATCATAGTGCCGTTATTTCTGCGAGCTAATGCGATGGAGCCAGTGCCGGCGATGAGAAGTACTCCCGGCTTCAGACCGATAGCGCCTATGAATGTGATGAAAGCGTCGGTTTCAACAATCACTTGTGCCTTAGGCAGCAGCGCCGCAAGGCAGGTGCGATAAAACTCGATGCCTTCGGGGCGTCCCGCTCCGGCAAAACCGCCGCAAACGACATCGGGCATTGTGGGCAGACGGGTGATGCCGGCCGTTATTGATTCGCGAGCTGTGCTGGAGCCGGAAGACAGCCAATTGGAAGGCCCTGTTTCCAAACGGGCTAGTTCCTGTCCGGCGTCCGTTTCAAGCAGGAATGCAGTCTTTGATCCGCCGCCGTCGATGCCGAGAAAAGTCACCGAGCCCAGCCGGCCGGAGCTCCCGCTTGACGAAGATCATTCTCAAGCTGTGCGAGTTTTGCGCGACCTGCTGCGACGGCCTTATTGGCATCGTCGAGTTTCTTTTGCGCGGTGGCTATAGCTGTGAGGCCGACATTGCCCGGATCGTAGGAACGCGTTTGGTAGTCGCGATTGGCGGAATTCACTTCCAGTTGCGCAAGGGCGACCTGGTTCTCTGCGCGTCGAATGTCTGTTCGAGCGGCATCAAACTTGTCGCGCCACCATTTTTCGTCGCGCGTGTCTGAGGATCCGGCTGCTGGCGTGGCCGCCGGCGTGGGGGACGGCGTGGCCGCAGTTGTCGTCGTTGTGTTTGGTGTCGTCCCTGTGGCCGGCGCGGCTGCCTGAGTTTCGCCTGGTTTTTTTTCCTCGGCTGCCGTAACCGGAGTCTTTTTCTTCAAGTCGGCATTCGTGATTGTCACATTGCTCTGTGGCTGTTGCCGCGCACGTTCTCGGCGAGCGATATCCGCAATAGTTTGCGCGCTCGCGCAGACGGATAAGCAGAGGGTGAGGGTGACAAGACAGAGTATCTTTCTCATTGTTGTGTTCCCTTAACTGTAGAGGCCACTTCACCGCCGGGCGTCGAAGATCCTTCCGGCGCACTGCTGATTGCGGGAGCCTCCGGCGGCTGGAATGCCTCCACTTTGCGATTCTTGTAAATCTCCTGCATCGTGTCCAACCAGATGGGGAGAGCCACCCTGCCACCTGTCTCTTTATCGCCCAGCGTCACCTTCTCGTCAAATCCAACCCACACGCCCATCGCCAAAGATGGCGTAAACCCAATAAACCACGCGTCCGTATAGTCATTGGTCGTGCCCGTCTTACCCGCCACAGGGCGTTTCAGTTCCTGCAGTTTCGTGGCGGTACCCTGTCGAACGGGTTCCTGCAGCAGGTCTACCATGATGCGGGCGGTTTGCGAAGGAATGACATCGCGCAGTGCCGGTAAGTTCTGCTCATCCGGCTTTTCATTGCCGTCGTAGTCCGTCACTTTAGAAATGAGCCGGGGCACAACGCGCAGACCGTCATTCGGAAAGGTCGTATAGGCCGAGGTCATCTCCATCAGCGTGATTTCAGCCGAGCCCAGGGCCGTTGGAAGGTACGGGTCGATCTTCGAGGTAATCCCGAATCGCCTGAGATAGGGAATCAAATTCGGGATTCCGACATTAGCCAATGTTTTGACCGCAGGAATATTCCGGGATTCAGCCAGGGCTTTGCGGATCGTGATCGTGCCTTTAAATTGCCCGTCATAATTGTCCGGAGAATAGCCTCCGATGTTGATTCGCGAATCCACAATGGTGTCGTCAGGTCTCAAACCTCTGTCGACTGCGGCGGTGTAGACGAATGGCTTAAAGACCGATCCGGTCTGGCGCAGCGCCTGCTTGGCGCGATCGAACTTGCTCTCCTTGAAGTCGTAGCCACCAACCAGGGCTTTTACATCGCCCGTCGCGGGATCTATCGCGACCAGCGCACCCTGCACCTGTGGCTTTTGATCAAGCGTAATCGCCATCTTGTGTTCTGCGGCGTTGAGCGCGCGGATCAGGAATAAAGCCACGTCGCCGGGCTTCAGGATTTCATCCGCGTTTTTAGCGTTGGTCCAGGCAAAATCCGGCGGCGTCAGCAGCGTTTGATATTCTCCGATTTTTACCGTTGCCGTATTTTTCGACACCGCGAGCACAACGCCTTCGACGATGTCATCGGCCTGAATCGGAAACTGCCAATCCGGAAGAGATGCTTTCAGCAGATCCTTTGTTCCCTCCGCGAGAAGATTGCGCGTGACGCCGCGCCATCCGTGACGTTTGTCGTATTCTCGAAGCCCTTTGCGCACCGCCGCGTTGGCTGCTTTTTGCATCGCAACGTTCAATGTGGAGTAGACCTGTATGCCGCTCTCCTGAACTTCATATCGGCTGTAGGTCTTTTCGAGGTACTGGCGGATCTCTTCGACAAAGTACGGAGCTAGCTCGTCCTGTCTCTTCTTTGGAGGGAGATTGATCGGAGTCTTCTTTGCTTTCTCACCCTCTGCGGCCGTGACCTTCTTTTCTGCAACCATCCGATCGATCGCGTAGTCGCGACGGGCCTTCGCCCGTTCGGGGTTCATGATCGGGGAGTAGTTTTTAGGCGAACGGGGCAACGCCGCAAGCAATGCGGCTTCTTCGATTGTCAGATCCTTCAGATGCTCCTTGCCGAAGTAGAACTCAGCGGCCGCGGCGAAACCGTACTGTCCGTGCCCCATGTAACCCAGATTGCAGTACATCGTCAGGATTTGTTCCTTGGTGTACGCACGTTCGATCTGGATGGCGAGCATGGCCTCCTGAATTTTGCGACCAAGAGTTTTCTCAGCGACGCCGGATCGTCCATTCGTCAGGAAGAGATTCTTGCTGAGCTGTTGTGTCAGCGTGCTTCCACCTTCAACAATTCGGCCGTTCATCAGATTTCGGAGGCTGGCGCGTGCGATGCCAAAAAGATCGATGCCCCAGTGTTCGTAGAAGTTCTGATCTTCGACGGAGATAATGGCGTTCCTTAGAACAGGCGGGATGTCTTCCCACTTCACAAGGATTCGTCTTTCCTGAGCGAATGACCCAATGACCTGGTTATCGTCCGAATAGACGACGGCGATAACGCTCGGGCGCGAGTCCTCGAGAGAGTCAACCTGGGGAAGGTCGCTGTTATAGACGAACAGGATGCCAACGGTTGCACCCACCGCGACGGAAAAGCACAGAAGAACGATGAAGATAAAGGAGCTTAAGTAGCGCCTGAGATGAAACTGCACGCCGCCATTATATCGCCTTGCCTATTTTTCACTGCATACCGTCTCATTGCGCTTGCGCCGGATGGGGTATCCGCTATACAAGGTGGTTCGACGTTAATTATGAACAAGATGGAGACGAAAGAGCCGATCATCCTGCTTGGGGCGGTCACAGATCGGCGCCTGGCGGCCCTCCGGGTGATTCTCGCCACCGCCGGACTTCTGATTATTTACCTGGTTGCTGCCGACCCGGCCCAATATACGCCGACCTTCTACTACACGCTTGGGGCGTACATCGCTTATAGCCTTTTCGTGTACAACGCCTCCCGCCGTCGCGTTAATTTTTCAACGACATTGGTTCAGGGCATGGTGTGGGCCGATCTGGCGTGGTACACGATCCTTGTTTCGCTGACGGACGGGGTCAACAGCCCTTTCTTTTTCTTCTACCTGTTCGCAATAATCGTCGCTTCCAGCAGGGTTGGTCACCCATCCGGGTTGGTGGTCACGTCCGTTTCGGCAGTTTTGTGCATGCTCATGCTGGTTGTGGATTCTCCGGAAGGCCCCGTGGACATGGCGCGCGTCGCAATGCGCCCGCTAACGATTGTCGGCCTCGGCTACATCCTCTCTTATTGGGGCGGAGCTGAGATTGCACTTCGCCGGAAGATGGCTCTGCTCAACGAACTGTCACTCGTCGCAAATCCCCGGTTCGGTGTCGATTGGACAATCGAATTGATTCTGCGGCGGCTGCTGGGCTTCTGGAACGCGTCGTATTGTCTGATTCTCCTAACTCATGACACGGATTTCTCGCTCTATCTTGTATCGAGCGACGATCCTCAGCGGTGCCAGAAGGTGCCGGTGAAGAGCCAGTCTGACGTTCCATTCATTGACATAGCGGATTCTTCAGCGCTGGTTTATACCGACCAGTCGCGGGATTGGACCAGCCGCAAATCGTACCGTAGCTATGATCCGCGGACGAGAGCTGTCCTGACGCGTCCGCTGCCCCCCGGAGAAGCCCTGGCGGAGTTTCTCAGCGCGCGTTCTTTCGTAAGCGTCCCTCTTCATTATCGTGAAAGATTCCGAGGAAGGATCGTTGTGAGTTCATCCGAGTCGCATGCGTTCGATATCGGCGATGCGGCATTCCTGCAGCAAGTGGCGAGCCAGGCCCTCCCGTTGATTGAAAACATCAGCCTCGTTGAACGTATGGCCTCCGATGCCTCCGAAGAAGAACGCAACCGAATCGCGCGAAGCGTTCACGACCGCGTGATTCAGCCCTATTACGGACTACAGATCGGACTGAAGGCTCTCCAGAGCGTTCTCAACAATGGGCTCGCTAATGGACACGTTGAAAACGGCGCTTCCACTGAAGCGCCGCCGAAACCGGCTGCCTTGCTCGAGGAACTCATGGCCATGACCGAGGATGGCATCGACGAACTTCGCCAGTACGTTTCAGGTCTGAAGCAGTCCCGAAGCGGTGACACACGCCTGGCGGATTCCATTCGTCGTTTTGCTTCCAAGTTTGAACACGCGACAGGTATTCACGTAAAGGTCACGGACAACACGGAAGGCTTTGTTGGCAACGACCTGCTGACCTCAGAGATTTTCCAGATGGCGGCCGAGGCGCTGAGCAATGTTCACCGCCACACTCAGGCGCGCAGCGCGAGAGTTGCTCTGAACCTTGACGGCAATGTGATCCAGTTGCAGGTGGAAAACGATCGCGTTGCGGGCCAGGATCGCGTGCTGTTCACACCCGGCTCGATTTCCGATCGTGCGGAGGCGTTGGGCGGAAGAACTCAAGTGCTCCTGGAGGACGACCGGACGGTTCTGCGGGTCGAAGTCCCGCTATAGAGACTGCGACCCGAGTGGTTGGTCTACCGCTGTTATTGGATTCCTTTGATGACCTTTACCTTGACGTAGTCGTTTAGCGTCGAGTTGAACATTTCCTTTTCGACGTAATCAACCCTGACGATCTTATTGAGCTGCCTCTGAGGATCGGCAAGGAATTTATTGGAGCCGTCGAAATACTCCATCCACCACAGCTTTTCGATTTTACCTTTGTCGTCCTCGATCTGTAGATAGGTAAATTCACCACCGACGATCTTCAGCAGTTTTCCGGAGACATTTCCAGCAGAAGACTTGCTTTCCGCAAAATCCTTGATGGTGTCCGGGTTTCTCGTAAGCGCTTCGACAAAGGCCGGACAATCGGCTGCGAGACGCATGCCCACTTCAGTGGCCACTTTTTCGAGGCTTTTGGGATCTCCCGGATTCGCTCCGCGCGCCTTCAGTTCTTCCTGGTGCTGTCCCATCACTTTGACGAGGACGAGACCCAGCGAGAGCTTAAATTCTTCGGTCGTTTTCTTTGAGAAGTCGACTTTTGCCACTGCGTCGCAGGTTTCACGGGTGATCTGTTTCATGAAAACGTCGTCTGTGGCTTGTCCAAATAACGACGTGGCGAGCAGTGAGTAGCCGATGGCAACAAGAAGGGTTCGTTTCATAGTTGCGTACGATTGCACTGTGGGGTCGTGAATTTTCAAAGGGTATTCGTGCGCAGTTCCTACGACTCGACTTTCAGGACGGCCAGAAACGCTTCCTGCGGAATGTCCACCTTTCCAACTCTTTTCATGCGCCGCTTGCCTTCTTTTTGTTTTTCGAGGAGTTTACGCTTCCGCGTGATGTCACCGCCGTAGCACTTTGCCAGCACATTCTTCCGAATCGCGGCAATGCTTTCACGGGCAATGACACGGCTGCCGATTGCGGCCTGGATGGCGACCTCGAACATCTGACGAGGAATTAACTCGCGCATCTTTTCGACCAGCGCTTTACCGCGAGCGTATGCAGAATCGCGATGAACAATCCAGGAGAGTGCATCGACGGGTTCGCCCCCAACGAGGATATCGAGCTTCACCAGATCCGCGACTCTGTAGCCGGACAGGTGATAGTCGAATGAGGCATAACCGCGCGAGATCGATTTCAGACGGTCGTAGAAGTCCAGGACGATTTCATTCAATGGCATCTCGTAAGTAAAAAGAACTCGCCCGAGCGCAATGTACTCGAAACCTTTCTGCACGCCGCGCTTCTCTTCAACGAGCTTAAGTATCGGGCCGACGAATTCATCCGACGTCATGATCAAAGCCGTAATGATCGGTTCTTCGATCTGCGATATCGCCTGCGCTTCCGGGAATCGCGTTGGATTGTCGATCTCGATCACTGCGCCATCGGTCCTCGTGATGCGATATTGCACTCCGGGAGCCGTAGTGATCAGCGAGAGTTGGAACTCCCGTTCCAGGCGCTCCTGAATGATTTCCATGTGGAGCAATCCAAGGAACCCACAACGAAAGCCAAAACCCAGCGCTGTTGATGTCTCCGGTTCATAAAAGAAGGACGAATCGTTGAGACGGAGTTTCTCCAGCGCGTCACGCAGCCCTTCGTATTGATTTGGTTCCACCGGATAGAGTCCGGCGAACACCATCGGTTTGACTTCCTGAAATCCCGGATAGGGAACTGCTGTGGGATTCTGATGACCGGTGATCGTATCGCCAATCTTGGTGTCTGCGACAATCTTGATGTTCGCGATGATGAATCCCACTTCACCCGCGGACAGCCTGTCCAGTTCCTTCATCTTGGGGGAAAGAGCCCCGACACTGTCGACTTCGTACACCTGATTGTTGGACATCAGGCGAATCTTCGTGCCCTTGGAAATCTCACCATCGATAAGCCGGACCATTACGATGACACCACGATAGACATCGAACCAGGAATCGAAGATCAACGCCTTCAAGGGCGCCGCCACAGTGCCTTCGGGAGGACGAATCCTTTTGACGATGGCTTCGAGTACATCTTCCACGCCCTGTCCGTACTTGGCGCTGATCAGGATGGCTTCATGCGGATCCATTCCGATTACGGAGTTGAGCTGTTCCTTCACGCGATCCAACTCGGCACCCGGCAGGTCGATCTTGTTAATGACGGGAACAATGTCGAGACGATTGTCGATCGCGAGATATGTGTTGGCGAGCGTCTGTGCCTCCACCCCCTGCGACGCGTCCACCACGAGCAGTGCTCCTTCGCAGGCGGCCAGGCTCCGCGAGACTTCATAACTAAAGTCCACATGGCCTGGCGTGTCGATCAGGTTCAGGATGTAATCGTTTCCATCCTTCGAGTGATAGTTCAGACGGACGGCTTTCGCCTTGATCGTGATGCCGCGTTCTTTCTCGAGGTCCATGTCATCGAGAACCTGCGCGGACATCTCTCTTTTCGTGAGCGCTCCCGTCATCTCGAGGAGGCGGTCAGCGAGCGTCGACTTGCCATGGTCGATATGGGCGATAATCGAAAAATTACGAATGTGGGGTAAGGGCATTTCTTAAGAGTTGTCTCGTGCCAGCATTGCAGCGCCGATTATTCCGGCGTCCGGCCACAGTTGGGATTGTACTATTGGACAGTCCAGCGCCGATGCTGCGAATGCGCGTCGATGGGCTTCCTCTCTTGCGGCGTTGATAAGGAGGTCGCCTGATGCCATCACACCACCGCTGATAACAATGGTCTGAAGATTGAGAAGATTGATGAGATTGGCGCACACCACTCCCAGATAACGTCCTGTATCCTCAAAGACCGCCTTCGCTCCGTCGTTACCCTGCATTGCCGCCGCGAAAATAGACTGGGCGGTGGAGATGTCGCCGGAGACGTTCTTCTCGCGCGCTGTTTGAACGATGCCCGGTCCGGAAACACGAGTCTCGATACATCCTGTGCGGCCGCAGTCGCATTGCCGGCCGGCAAGTTCAATCACAGTATGACCGAGTTCAGCTGCATAACCGGAGGCGCCTCGATACAAGGCGTCGGACAGAATCAGCCCACAGCCAAGGCCGGTGCCGAGAGTGATGTAGGCCAAGTGTTGAAGTCCTTTGCCGGCGCCACATCGCCATTCGCCGTAGGCTCCGGCATTGCCGTCATTTTCGGCAATGACAGGGATCGCCAGTTTTTCCTGGAGCAGTTTCTCCAGGTTGACATTGCGGAGGCAGGGAATGTGTGGAGAGGTCTGAATGATGCCCGTTCGGCTGTTTCGTAGACCGGGAATTCCAACACCAACTGCGGAGACGGGTGCGCCCGCCGCCAGCCTGGAAACAAGACTCCCAATTGTATCGATCAGGTTTTCCAGATTCTCCGCGGGCGTGGGAGCCTTGACCGATTCGGCGATGGCGCCCAACGCGTCGACCCGTCCAGCCTTGGTTGTGGTTCCCCCGATATCGATCCCGATATAGTGCATGTCGAACTAAGCAGTCTAGTATAGTTAGTGCTTATGAGCGTTAAACAGATCGATCCCAGGCAAACGTATGAGACCCTGAAACAGGATACGAATGCCGTCTACCTCGACGTGCGAACGGCGGGGGAGTTTGCGAACGGCCACGTTCCCGGTGCCGTCAATATTGAGGTCATGTCGCCGGATCCCATGTCGCGCCGGATGGCTCCGAATCCCAACTTTCTCCAGGCTGTCGAGGCCGCTTTTCCAAAAGATAAGAAGATCATCTGCGGGTGTCAGATGGGTGGACGATCGCAGCATGCTGCCGAGATTCTGGTGCAGTCCGGATACTCCGACGTGTCGAATATGGTTGGGGGATTCGGCGGCGCGAAGGATCCTATGGGGCGTCTGGTTGCTCCCGGCTGGCTTCAATCCGATTTGCCGGTCGAGAAGTAGCTGCGGCCAAAAGGCCGAGGCAAGAGTTCCGCCAGCGGAATGTTCAGAGTAGTTCCGCCGCTGATGGAATGAAGCAGCACTGGAATGTTCCCGCAATACTCCCAGAGAAGTTGACGACAGGCGCCGCAAGGCGTCGCTGGAGGCTCGGGGTCCGTTGCGACAGCGATCTTCGTGAATTCGCGCTCGCCCTCGCTTAATGCCTTCCATAATGCGACGCGCTCGGCGCACACCGTCAGTCCAAGGGACGCATTTTCGATGTTGCAGCCCGTGAAGACTCGCCCTGAAGTGGTTTCTATAGCGGCGCCAACCTTGAATCCTGAGAAGGGCGCAAGGGCATTGTCGCGGGCGCGGGTTGCTGAAACGATCAGATCATTGGACATGGGTCTCGAAGAATCTAAACAGAAGCATACCGACATCCGCGTTCATCTGTGCGGTCTTATTGAGCACATCGTCGTGATTGATGTGTTGGTCGGAGGTGCCCGCGCCCATATTTGTCAGCAGCGAGATGCCGGCCACCTTGAGTCCCATGTGTCGGGCGACAACCGCTTCGGGAACTGTGGACATGCCCACCGCATCTGCACCAATCGCGCGAAGGTAACGGACTTCCGCGGGCGTTTCGTAAGATGGCCCCGGCACGGCTGCATAGACTCCTTCGACCACGTCGACCCCGCTGTGCTTTGCGGCATCGTGAAGCTTGCGACGCAGGTCCGCATCGTAGACAGCCGTCTGGTCCAGAAAACGCGGTCCCCAGCGATCCTCGTTCGGGCCCGAAAGGGGATTGGCGCCCAACAGATTGATGTGGTCCGAAATCAGCATGAGCTTGCCTTCGCTGAAGCCGGTGTTAATCGCGCCTGCAGCGTTTGTGAGCAGAAGTGTTTTTGCGCCCGCTCGTCCGATGAGGCGGGCACAAAACGTGACGTCGTCCATTGAATACCCCTCGTAGGTGTGAACGCGCCCCTCAAAAACGATGACGTTAAGTCCATGCGCCTTACCGAAAATCGCATGCCCGTTATGCCCTGCCACTTTGGGAACCGGACAGTTCGGAATAGTGATGTAATGAACGCGCACGGCGTGCGTAAGCAATTCGTCCACTGCAGAGACACCACTCCCCATGATGATCGCGAAGTCCGGTGCCGCTCCGATCTTATTCAGGAGATAGTTTTTCGCCTGTTCGACTGCGTCGTACTTCATAGAGATCCTCGTCCGGCTCGACTGGCGTGAACACGCCGAACTCGGGAATTGTGACATGGGGACACCCAAGTTATTCCAAACTGATGACGAACAAATATCCGTTCACAATTAATCAATCACAAAGCTTCCTTTTGATTCAAACTGAGACAGTTCCCACCGAAGAGACGACTCGCCAAATAACGGTCTCCTTACGCTATAATGCAGGGTCCTGGGGGTCCTTCATGGGTGGTTTTGATAGCTTCACGCTTGCGGTGCTCGGTAGTGCAATAGTGGTTATTGTCGTCTTCGCCTTGATGATATTTCTGGATAAGGGAAAGCCTCCCGCTCCTCCTGTTCTCAGCGCTCCCGCTAAAGTTACTCCCGCGAAAGTTGCCCCTGCGAAAGTTGCCGGAAAACGATAAAACGCGAATCTGGCGCATCGGAACCAGCGGCTGGAGCTATCCGCCGCGCAGCGGTTCCGGGTCGTGGACCGGTATCTTCTATCCACTGAAAAAGGTTGATGAACTGGAGTTTTATTCACGGTACTTCAACACCGTCGAGGTGAACTCCACTTTCTATCGTCCATGCAGCCCGCAGGCGGCTGAGGGCTGGGTTGGGCGGACGCCCGGCGAATTCGAGTTCACCGTCAAAGCGTGGCAGCAATTTACACACAATCGAGACGTGATTCTTCCCGAAGACATTAAGACGTTCAAGGAAGGCATCGCACCAATCGCAGTTGCCGGAAGATTAGGCTGCATTCTTTTTCAGTTCCCGGCGAGTTTTCACTGCGACGATGGAACACGAGACCGCCTGCGGTCCTTGCTCGATCGGTTTGCAGACTTTCCGAAGGCTGTCGAACTGCGGCATCGTTCGTGGGATGACGAAGTTGAGATTCTCGACGACAGCAATTCCGTTCGCGCCTTTATCGATGAGCCAAAGTTTCGCGACTCCACCAGGCACCACCTCACTTCTCGCGCGGGCATGCTCTATGTGCGGTTTCACGGACGTCAGGCTCAGAAATGGTGGCATCACGAGCATCGCAACGAGCGATACGACTATCTATATTCGAAGGAAGAAATTCGGGCTCACGCCAACGGCCTGCGAACAGCCGCGAGCGCACAGGCAATCCAGAAGGCGTATACATTTTTCAATAATCATCCCAACGCCAGGGCGGTCGTTAATGCCGTTATGCTGCGGCAGGAGCTAGGTATTCCGGTAGCGGAGCCGCTTCCGGATACCTTGGTAAACGCCTATCCTTCGCTCAAAGAAAGCTAGATGAAAACCGCCGTTCGGCTCGGACTCGCGTTGCTGTTTGCCGGCAGTATGCTGTTCTATGTTCAGGCTATTCTGGTCCCATATCAGGAGCGCGATGCTGAAATCCACGATCGCCCGCGCGGAAATCTTTCGGACCTGTATCCGCGATGGCTTGGGGCCCGCGAGCTTTTGCTGCATGGACGCGATCCCTACAGCCACGAGGTCACACGAGAGATCCAGATTGGCTACTATGGCCGCACGCTGGATCCGACGCGCCCGGAAGATCCGAAGGACGAAGTCCGCTTCGCCTATCCGGTCTTTGTCACGTTCCTGTTAGCGCCCACGGTTGGCCTGCCCTTTGATTTCGTGCAGACCGCGTTTCTTTGGTTGCTCGTTCTTTTGACCGCAGCCAGCGTGCTCCTATGGCTGGACTTTCTTCGGTGGCGTCCTTCGGGCGCCGGAGTCCTGTTCGCAGTCCTGCTGACCGTGGGAAGTTTCCCCGTCGTGCAGGGTGTGAAGCTACAGCAACTGAGCTTGCTGGTAGGTTTTCTTCTTGCTCTATCGGCCGCACTGCTGGTGAGAGGACGTCTGTTCATCTCCGGGACGGTTATGGCGATCGCGATGATCAAGCCACAGCTTGTGATCCCTGTTGCGGGATGGTTACTCATATGGGCGATTTCCAACTGGCGCAGGCGGCGTACATGGGCTCTTGGCTTCGGCTTAACCCTTCTGGTTTTGCTGGCGGCGTCGGAATGGCTTCTGCCTGGATGGATAACGCGCTTCCGCGATGCCACCATCGCCTACCGCGCTTACGCAAGCGGCATCAGCTTGCTGGACACCCTTCTCTCGCCAATAGTAGGGAAACTCGTCACTGCCTTGCTGATTCTGGTCGTCTTTGTCTTGTGCTGGAGATTTCGAAAATTTTCAGAAAGCCAATCGGAGTTTCAACGAAGTACGGCTCTCGTGCTGACCTCTACTGTGGTTATCGTTCCGATGATCGCGCCCTACAATCAGATTTTGCTCCTGCCTTCTCTTCTCTTCGTGGCACGGCTTTGGCCGAGGCTCTCGAGCCAGAGTCGCTTGACGCGAGCCCTATCCATTGCGGCTTGCGGGCTGATTGCATGGCCATGGCTGGCGACGACCGCATTGACACTCCTGTCCGTGATCACACCCGCGGAGCAGGTTCAGCGTGCGTGGACGGTTCCATTGTTCTCGTCGCTATTCATTCCTCTTCTGGTCGTGGCGCTGCAACTGGTGGCTTTCGAGACTCAGGAGCAAAAGAAGCCCGACAGCGCCTAGAGAATCGCGTCAGAACGATTGAAAGACTCTTTTCTCGGTTTCCTTTTCCGGAGACTGGACGAGAGCAATGGCGACCGCAGCAGCAATCACGCCTGCAATTAGATCAATCAGGTAATGCTGCTCCAGCAGGATTATGGAGATGAAAAGTATCGCGTCATACACGAGCAGCACCGCAAACATCCGCCTCCAGTTGCGGACGAACCAAAGCATGATGAGCGGAAGTGCGATATGCAAACAGGGAAGAGAAAT
>Ga0068860_100002140_pt1 | contig 20847 bp, 16 predicted proteins | sample KBSSwiS32_FD_66597 | JGI IMG/M metagenome (GOLD analysis project Ga0068860, IMG submission 66597) | Switchgrass rhizosphere microbial communities from Kellogg Biological Station, Michigan, USA - KBS Switchgrass S3-2 | ecosystem: Host-associated > Plants > Roots > Rhizosphere > Soil ...
AACGAAGGACTATGGATGCCGCCTCTGGTGGATCGAGTATGGTGGCCGGCTCGACACGGTGCATGAATCCGAAAACATCAAATGGGAACTCTGGCGCATCGTCTACGGCGTGTGGGATTACATCAAAAATTCCGGCAAGTTCCCGGATGCGGAAAACCTCGCGCTCGAGTGGGTGGGTCACATTCCCGGCAAACGCGAAAGCAGGCGCTTTGAAGGCGACTACATCCTCACGCAGAAGGACGTCGTGCATCGTCCTCACCATGACGACGCGGTCGCATTCGGCGGGTGGTCCATCGACCTGCATCCGGCCGATGGCGTCTTCGCCTCCATCGCGGGCAGCCATCATCTGCATTCAAAGGGCCCGTATCAGATCCCTTTCCGTTGTTACTACAGCCGCAACATCAGGAATCTCTTCATGGCTGGCCGCATCATGAGTTCATCGCACGTGGCGTTCGGTTCCACCCGTGTGATGGGCACCTGCTCGCACGGCGGACAGGCGATCGCGGTTGCTGCAAAGTTGTGTCGTGAATGGAATTGCCTGCCTGCGGACATCTCCGCCGATCCGCAAAAAATAAAACGCTTGCAGCGCGATCTCATGCGCACGGGACAGCACATCTGGGGCTACCGGCTCGAGGATGCGGAAAACCTCGCCGCCCACGCAAAAGTGCAGGCAACGAGCGCCCTGCAACTGCACGAGTTCCCTGCGGATAACGGCACGATCAGCCTGGCCGAAAAACCATGGCTGCAAATGCTCCCTGTAAAAGCCGGCCAGATGCCTGCAGTCACTCTCTTCCTCGACGCCAATGAAAACGTCGAGGCCGGGTTTGAACTCCGTACAACCAGCCGCGCCGACCATCATTGTCCGGATGTGGTCCTTGCCCGGCAGACCGTGTCATTGAATACCGGCAGCCGCATCGAGGTCCGGCTGGAATTTCCCGTGACGCTGCCGGACGATGCAATGGTGTTCATCGTCGCGCCAAAAAATCCCGCGCTCTCCGTGCATATGTCCACCCGGCTGGTGAGCGGCGTGATGTGCCTGCAATATCGCGGAGAGGAAAAATCGAGTCACGTCGGCGGCGAGGATTATCCTGTATTCGTGCCCAATCGCAGGCCCGGCGCCCAGAACTTCGCGCTTCGCATTGATCCGCCGCTGCAGGGATTTGGGCCGCAAAACGTGACCAATGGCGTCTTCCGCCCGACCCATGTTGCAAATACATGGGTGGCCGATCCCGCGGATGCATCGCCGTCGATCACCCTTTCATGGGAAACACCGCAGATCATCGACCGCGTGGATCTGTTTTTCGATGTCGATTTCGACCACGCGGTGGAATCGGTGCTGATAAGACATGCCGAGGAGGCAATGCCATTCTGCGCAAAGCGCTATCGCCTGCTCGATGACCGCGGAACGGTGCTGCACGAATGCAAGGAAAACCACCAGCACCGGAACGTCATCCACTTTGAAAAGCCTGTCGAAACCAGCCGCCTGACGCTGGAGATCCTCGAGATGAATTCCCCGGTCATGCCCGCGACAGTGGTGGAAATGCGCAGCTACAAAAACCTGCGGTAACGCCGGCCTAGTGGTGCGCCGCCTTCACCCGCTCGATAAGGTCGGTGGATTTCACCGGGATTCTCTGCATGGCCCCTTGGAATTGCACGGTGACTTCCGTGGGTTCCACTTTGACGAGGTCGACCTCTCTGCCCGGGGGAATCTGGGCTTCCCCGACAGGTTTGCCGTTGATGATCACGGGGAACGTGACCGCCTCCTTCAATATCACTTTCTTGGGCCATTCAGCAGGTGTATTCGAAAGCGTATTCAAATCCACTTCAGCAGAAGCAGGCTTTGGCGTGGCGCTCGCCGTAACTTTCGGAGTTGGGGTTGGAGTCGGGGTTGCCGGCTTCGGTGTAGGCGTCGGAGTGCGCTTGGGCTTGGGCGGCGGGGTGGCTTTGTCCTCACGCGGGATGATGAGGATGGTTTTGTCGTAGCCTTTTCCATCGGGCACCGACTCGCTGGGACGGGTTGGGTCGGCCTTCGGCGTGCCATCGACTATGAACTGGTATTCTATCGACACGCCTCTTGGCAGTTCCTTGGAAATAACCCAGCTTCCCCCCTCGATCATCATCGGCTCCGGGTGCCACTGGTCGAAATTTCCGGCCATCAACACCGATTTGGCGGAGGGGTTGTTATACTTGAACTTGGTGATCTTGGTCCCGTAGGGCGTTGGGAGTGGAGTTGATTCCCCGGAAGCGGTCGGCGCCGGAGTCGGCGTGTTGTTCGCCACCGGCGTCGGTGTTTTCTTTTGCGTCATCACATACACCGCTGCTCCGGCAGCGAGAGCCAGGGCAATAACGATTGTAAGGATGAGCGGCATCTGCGATTTCCGCCGTACAACCACGGGAATATGCCCGGTGGTGCGGAACAATTCGGAGGTCTCCGACATCGGCGCATTTCCCTGCGAGGCAGCCTCGGCCTTTTTCAGGTCGCCGATCAGGGCATCGTAATCGAGGTAACGCAGGAGCGGGCTCTTCGCGAGCATCTTGTTGATCACATGCTCGGTGCGCTTGGAAATATTCGGATTCAGCATCCTCAGGAGCGGTGGTTTTTCCAGCAACCGCTTGCTCGCGAGTTCTTCGACCGTCTCCGCGTCGAACGGCGGGCGGCCGATGAGCGCCTCAAATATCGTGGCGCCAAGGCTGTAAATATCGCTGCGGAAATCCTCGGCCTTCTGTCCGATGCGCTCCGGCGACACGTAGTAGGCCGATCCCCAGACACCATCGGAAACGGTCACCTCCATGTTGGCCAGTTTCGCCAGTCCGAAATCGAGCAGTTTCGAACCGTTGGAATCTGTGACAAATATATTCTGCGGCTTCACGTCACCGTGGATCATCTGGTTCGTGACGTACGCGGCCTTGAGCGCCTCCGCGATTTCGATCGCCACGCGCAAAGCCATCGCCTCCGGCAAAGGCCCGTCCTGTTCCACGATGGAACTCAGGGAACGCCCTGTAAGGAGTTCCATGACAAGGTAGTAATTCCCATCATGCTCGCCGACGAAATAAATCTGCACGATGTGCGGATGACTGATCGCCGCCGCGTTTTGCGCCTCCCGGATGAATTCCTCTACAAATTTGTTGTCCTGCGCGAGATCTTCATCAAGCAACTTGATCGCCACGTGGCGGTTAAGCGAGGGATCGAAGGCACGGAACACAGTACCCATCCCACCCTGGCCGATCTGGTCGTGCAACTCGAAGTGTCCCAGCTTTACGCTCATCGGTGTGTGTGATTCAAAGGATTTTGGGGGATTTTCAACCGTTAATGACCTGTATATGCCAAAGCGTCATTCATGCGTCAATGTGTTTGCACAAAGATAAATGAAAGTAATTCCACGCAAACCTCTTGCATGAAACGAGGCCTCCGGATTTCATTGATCATCCAGCACCTTGCGTTTTGCAGGGTTGGCATGGGCGCGGTACAGCACCACCACGTTGCCCACCTGCATGACCGGGAAGCTGGAAGTCTTCTCCGCGATGAGCGGTGCGAGTTCCCGCTTTTCCTCCTTGTGCGCGCCAAATTTGATTTTGACCAGTTCGTGCAGCGCAAGGGCTTCATCGGCGCTTTTGAGAAAGGCGCCGGTCACCCCGTCCTTTCCCACGTGCAAAATGGGATCCAGGCGTTGCGCGAGCGCTTTCAAGTGTTTGATCTGCGGATTGGAGAACGGCTTGGTCATTGGCCGATGTTTGCATGCCGGGAGCGCATTGTCATGGAAGATATCGAAGCATTTATCGCACCCTTCCATGACATGTCATGTACATTTACCCAGCCCGGAGGGCTGTCGGAAATTAGCCGGTCGGCGCAAGCCACCGGTCATATGATCGTAAATACGTCCCGCCCCGGAGGGCCGGGGGATTCTTCTTTAAAAAACGGTTTGTCAACTTCCCGTGCCCCTGCCAGAGCGCATGTCCCCCGGCTGCCATCCGGCATGCCTACTGCCGCAGGCGTTCGCTCAATGTGCTGAGATTGTGCCTCACGAGCGCCCCCATGGTCGTGCATGAGAGAAAAGTCTTGTCCTGGTAATGCTCCGCGAGTTCATCGCGCAACTGGTGGATTTTTTCGGGAAAGGAAAGATGGTCGGCGGCCATCGCGTTCAAAAGCATGCGGAGCCGGTCGGAGATGATGTGCGTCCTGCGCTGGATCAGCGCCTGCTCCTCGCGCTGGTATTGCAGCGCCGTGGTCTGGTTCAGGTGCTTCACGCAATAGAGCACCAGGTCCTTGTTATCCTTGAAAAACTGCGGGCGGTAGAAATGCATCCGGCCCTGGTAGGATTGCTGGTCGAAATCCATGGGGCGGATGCGGATCTGCACTTCCTCGACGTCCGGGGTGATGTCCATCACGAAGTTGCAGGCGCGCATGTCCCCCAGCAACCGGATGAAACAACGCTCGTTGAATTTCACCAGTTCCTTCGCAAGCCGGATGATCTTCATGTGCGGATTGTAAAGCCAGTCCTTGATGAAAATGTCGCCGGGAATGCCCGCCACATGCTCCTCCACGAGCGTGTTGCCGCACGTGAGGTAATGCATGCGGTTCGGCGAGAGCAGATGCTCCAGCTCCAGCCCGTACACGCGGGAGGCGTCCGCATTCTTGATGTAATAGTAATCCTGGTTGTCGTTGTACGAATTCACGATGCGGATCCGGAACGGCTCCGAGTTTCCGAAACTGCAAAAATCGATGCGGTCCACATAGAGATGCTTCATCACAGAGCGGTCACCGCCCGCCTTGAGGATGCTGTAGATTTCCTTCAGCCCCTCGTGGATGCGCTCCATCTCAAAAGAGTAATAGAGCACGCTCTGCCACAGCGTATCCTTACCGGTCTTGTCGGTGAGCGGCGTGCTCTCCCGGAAATGGCGCAGGTCGGAATAGGTGACCGGCAGCTTGATCTCGCGCTCATACTTCGCCAGGTATTCGCGCAGCCCGGAGCTGATCGGGTAAACCGGTTTCCTGAGCGTCGTAATCAAGCAGCATCCTCTCTCATGCCCGCAATGTTCGCAGCCCCCGCATTTCCAAGCCAGCAGAAATAAACGCGTCCCATATGTCGCATATGTCTTATACGTCCCATCCCCCCTCCACAATCACGCCCCAAAGGGGCACCCTAACCCCAGCCCAGGGCAACGCCCTGGGTGTCCGATTCACAAGCACAAGTCAGCCCTGTAAGGGCGCCCCAACTCCCATCTCCATGGGATGGCGCAGTTCGTTCATTCTGGCTTCGTCATTCTTTCGGGCTTCGTCATTCGTCATTCGTCATTTCACCCCCCTTACCGCCCACCGCAATTTCGCCGAGGTCGACCTCGGATTCTCCCTTCGCTCCATCGCACTCGCCCGTATCACCTCATCCGCAATCGCCGACCACACCCCATCGCGCAGCCCCGCCGCAAAAGCCTTCTTCACCCGGCGGTCCTCCCCCGAGTGAAACGTGAGCACCGCCACCCGCCCGCCCGGCCTCACGCACCCCGGCAGATTCCTCAAAAAAGCATCCAGCGCCGAAAATTCATCATTCACCGCAATCCGCAACGCCTGGAAAACGCGCCTCACCGACGTCTCCCGGTCCTCCACATTCACGCGCGGCAGCGCCCGCCGCACCGCATCCGCCAGTGAAATCGTCGTGCTGAATTTCCGCCCCGCCAACGCAGGCGCCAGAATGCCCGCATGAGGCTCATCCGCATTTTCCTCCAGCAGCGCCACAAGCGCATCCACGCCAATTTTTTCCAGAAACACCGAGGCCGGCTGCCCCCGCCGCGGATTCATCCGCATATCCAGCGGCCCCTCCGATTTCACCGAGAACCCGCGCGCAGGATCATCAATCTGCATCGAGGAAACCCCCAGGTCCGCAAGCACCGCATCCGCCCCGTCGATCTGCTCCCCCACAAGCACCTGCGGCAATCCCGCAAAATTACTCCGGTGCGCCACAAAAGTCTCCGCCCCAAACCCCAACGCCCGCAACCGCGCCTCCGTCTTCGGCAACTCAATGGGATCGGCATCCAGCCCGATCAGCCGCCCGCCCGGCTGTACATGTACAAGCATTTCCCGCGCATGCCCGCCATAGCCCAGTGTACAATCCACGCAAACCTCCCCCGGCTTCAAGTCCAGCATCGCAAGAATCTCCGCCACCATGATCGGCCGGTGCATCCCCGCCGGCGTCTTCCCCGACGCCATCACCTTCGCCACCGTATCCCCGTAAAGCTCCGGATTCCGCTCCTTGTACTTCTCCTCAAACCGCCGCGGATTTTTCCCCGAATAACGCGGTCGCCGCCGATGAGTCGGCGCAGGAGCGGGAGTGGGTGTAGGTTCAATGCCGTCAGTCATGGTTTTACGCCCACATGCTTGCTGGTTTCCACCCTCACGAAAAGGCAGAAATTCAACCGGATCATCTGCTCTTATGAAAGGTGTCTCAATCGCCTAATGGTTGTCTCGCTAGGATTCGAAAATAGTGAGAAACCCTGTGAAATAGCGGCTTGGCGGGTGGCACGCACACAAATAAGCGCACAAGAATATGAAATACTCATAAGAGAGGCAATCCTGACATTATGCAGCTCCTATTTTGTTTGATGCGCCTGCACTACTTTCTGAATTGCGTCCAGACAACGCTCGCATGCGAGATTGACGAAATAAGCTATGTCCTCATGCGTCAATGGAAAGCCATACGTAAAATAGCGAGGAGAAATATTCTGGAGCGCAATTGAATATCGCAACCGTTCAAATTTGAATTGCAATATTTCTGTATGCGCAAAACTCTGAAGAGGAAGTTTTTTCAGATGATTCCAATGAAAGTTCAGCGAGAGGGATTCTATTAGAGCTTCATCAATCACATAGCGTTCAATTGTTTCGCGCGTTTTGATGACGTCGCCACGCAAATTGTGAGGATTTAGCGCGACTCTCCCTCCTTGCTCATTAATTCCGATGCCCAATGTTTGAATGTAAACCTCTGAAAACAGTCCTTCAAATGCCGCGAATTTTGTAAAAAATGTGGTGAGCAAGGGAAAAATCGAATTTGAGAAAATGGAATCCTTGGCTTCAAAGCTCCATTCCACTGGTTCAGCGATGTGCTGAAGCTCTTGTTTGAGTAGTCGAATTTTCTTGTCGATATCATCAAGCTCCTCGACGGATTCCCCTCTTGCCCCGCGTAAATAGAGCTCTTCAGAGCGAATGACTTCTTCTGCAACGAATTGCACAAATGGCTCCAAATTTCCTTGGTCCGCTGTTCTGAGAGCAAATAAATATTCATCCTTGCGCTCTGTCTTAATGACTACAGGGGGGAACCCTCCCTCCAAAAAAATCAGATTCATCAGTAATCTCGAAAGGCGCCCATTTCCATCGTCAAAGGGATGGATAGCGACGAACCGATGATGAAATTGAGCGGCGAGTTCGACGGGATGCATTCGTTTTGCGGCGGATTCCTCACGAAACCATTTCATCAAATCACCCATTTTTGCAGCAGTCTCTTCGGGGGTTGCGTAGCGGTGAATTTCTCCACTTGGCGTAAGGACATGGTTCGGAAGGGTTTTGTATTGTCCAATTTGCACAGTTTTTTGTGTGCGTATCCCATCGAGACTTACGGCATCAATAACGTATGGTTCCCGCAGTAATACTTTATGCAATTCCCGAATAGTCGCTTCTGTTAACGGTTGCTGACGATGAACGATGTCGTTTAGAAATGTGATAGCCTCATCGTGTCCTCGGATGTCCAGATAATCCTTGAAAGGCTTGCCTTTGGCAGTGAGCCCATATTCTAGGAAAATTTGCGTCTCGCCCCAGCTAATTACATTTCCTTCTAAAGCGTTGGAGTGATAATTCCAATCCAATCGAAATTTTCTCAGAATCGACTGCTCTTGTTCAGGCTTTAGAGGTCTGAACGAATCGACTTGAGACTTTAATTCGTCAATTCTCGTAAACAGAGAAGATGTTTCCATGGGATGAATCCGTTATACCTGACGTTTTGCCGCGCCGAAACGCTAAATTTAAGGTGTTTAACGTCTCAGCTGCACAATACTCGTTTTACACGTTGCACCGTCGAGATTCCCTTGGAAGCAATTTTTGCTGCATTACGCACCGATTGGCCTGCTTTCAAAAGACGCACAATCTCTTTGTGCTTTTGAAGAAAAACTTCGCGGTCGAGGGTCGTTCCTTCCGGCCTTCCGAGCTTTACGCCTTTGCGCCGTGCTTCATCCAATCCTGAATTGATACGCTCACGCAATAATTCGACTTCACTACGCGCCATTTCAGCCAGTAGCGCAAGCATGATGCCGGACGCCGGATTGCGCTTGCCGTTCGCCAAAAGCGTTTCAATGCCTTGCATGCCAATAGAGGGATACCCTGCATTCTTCCAGCGTTTCCACGAATTTATGCGTGATGCTGTTTTTGCGAGCGAGACGGGAAACCTCATGCACCAGCACCTTTTTTATCGTGAAAAAGTGAAAAAGGGGTCTGTCAGCAAATTCTGACATTTCTCGCCGCTTGAAACCCCGGCCAATCTGCCACCTCAAAAAAGGCCAGCAGCTGGAGTGAAGGATTAATAACGCTTTGACGGGGATTGTCTCTCACGATATTAACATCCTATGCCGCGTTTTCCCTCCCTCCGAAACGCTTTCCATGCATTCTCGAAGCTTCTCGCTTCGATGATTCCTTTTATCCTTGCCGTACATGTACGCGCCGCGGAAACGCCTGCTCCGACCACACCACAAACGGCCCAGGTCTCCTCCGCCGCTATACCGGACCAGGCAGCCTTCGCGCGGGCCCTGATTTCTACCAAATGGTGGTCCTTTGAATATCTGCCTCCTCGGACCGACAAGAGGGCTTGGACCAGAATCCGCTTCCATGAGGACGGGAGTCTTAGCCGCTGGCATAATGGCCAGATTCTTCGACCGTCTGAACATTGGGGAATTGCCGGCCCTGGAATGGTAAAAATAGGCGACACGGTCCTTCAATTCGACGAGACGATCACAACTTTTGAGTCCAGGTCTCCAGATGGTTCTGTCGTCAAGAAAGGCGCCAGGCAGGGAGCCCCGCCAGCGCCTCCGGCGCAAGACCGCGCGGCACAAACGCAGCAAACGCCGGCGCCGGCGCCGCAGAGTTCCGTCGAAGTCCTTTCCAGGCAGGGACCCAATGTCCTTGATTGGGTGTTATCGCCGCTCGATGTTACCGTGCCCGGCGCATGCCGTGAAAATCTCACCCAGTTAAAGGAAGCCTTGCTCGACGATGCCGCCAAAGGCAAACCCGCAAGTCGTGCCGCCTGCAACATCGGCGCGGAATACTGCAACCTGCTTCTATCCTACATGGACCAGCGCGAAACTCTGGTCGTCCAGCACCGCGCCAACTCCGCCGTCAAGGCGGGCAGCACTCTCGGTGCGCACCGTGGCGATTTCACTACCGATCGCAGGGAATTGCCCTTCCTCTACGATTCCAACTGGCCGGTTTACGTCCGCGAATTGCACGAGGAGAAGAACCGGAAGAAAGATGCCTCTGCGCAGGACAAAATGTTCGACCAGCACGCCAACGTCGTCTGGAACGAGCGCGTCACCGTCTTCCGCCGGAATGCCGGGAGGTTGTATGACCAGTTCCGCGCCGCCCGCCGCCAGGATTTGGCGGGCCACTAGAGTGGCAGACGGGGCAGTCCATGACACGTGACTTTTTAAGTAGGCAAGGAGTCCGGTCTTGACCAACCCATCAGTGGCTGACATAGCCCTCAAAAATCCTATTGACTTCCGCTCCCGCGGCATCAACGACCATGGGGCATGAAAACATTCTCCAAAAGTCATGCCGGTGCGTCCCGCCAGTGCGCTCCACTGGCATCGAAATCGGCGTCTGATCCATTGCATCACGTGGGTTCGCCCCCGGCAGATGGGTCAAACTCCCGGCCCACAGCGCCAACCTTAGCCGAGCGTAGCGAGACGAAGCCGTGGGCGGAGGTGTTCCCCGCCAGACAAAAACATCCCCGTTTTGGGAGCTTTTTACCTGTTGAAAAATACCCTCAGCGCCACGTAAGTGCCACACAGTCAGTAACAAACAAAACTTCACCCACCAAAATCCAGCCAAAACCCCGAAAAGTAGCTAAAAACGACCCCATTGCCATTGTTTCACGCATCGATCCACAGCCCCATATGTCCCATTCGTCTTATATGTCCTATCAAACCAGCCCTCTGCCCATCCTTTGCGCGACGCGCGCGCGATGTTGTGGTGTGCAAGCCCTTCCCCTCTGTAGCGTGACCCGGTCAATGATGCCATTGGCAGGGTTTTCAATTGCTTTTCTTCCGCAAATCCGCTGCTAGAGTAGGCCGCAATGGAATCACTTTACGATGTCGCAATCATAGGAGGAGGCCCGGCCGGCAGCACGGCGGCCACCTTCCTTGCGCGCTCTGGCCGCAGGGTGATCGTGCTCGAAAAGGAGAAATTCCCCCGCTTCCACATCGGCGAATCGCTGCTGCCATACAGCATGGAAGCCTTGGGCCGGCTCGGCGTCCGCGAAAAAATGGACATGCAATTCCAGCCGAAACACGGCGGCGAAATGGTTTCCTCGTGCGGCAAAAATACGAAGTTCCATTTCAAGAATGGCTTCCGTCTCCAGCATCATTGCGCCTACCAGGTCACACGCTCGGAATTCGACAAGATGCTCCTCGACCACGCCCGCGAAACCGGCGCGGAGATCAGGGAGGAAACCACGGTCGGCCAGCTCGATTTCGGCGCGGATGAAGTGGGCGTCACGATCAAAAACGCGGCAGGCTCCGAAAAAATTCGCGCCCGTTACATCATCGATTGCAGCGGCCGTAACACGGTCATCGGCAATTTTTTCAAGCTCAAGGAAGGCTACTCCAACCTCAAAAAATTCTCCGTCTATGCGCATTACGAAAACGTGGCGCGCGACGAGGGCATCGACGGCACACTCATCCGCCTGATCCGCGCAAAGGACCGCTGGTTCTGGATGATTCCCCTCACCCCCACCAAAATGAGCATCGGCATGGTGATGGATATCACCGACTTCAAGGCGATGAAGAAAAATCCGGAGACCGCAATGGAAGACAGCCTGCGCGAGCAACCCACGATCTGGAGCCGCATGATGCGCGCGGAGCGGGTCACGGAGGTCTACTCCGCCAGCGATTACTCCTACCGCAACAAAAGCCTCGTGGGCGACCGCTGGCTGCTGGCGGGCGACGCGGCAGGATTCATCGACCCGATTTTCAGCACGGGCGTTTACCTTGCAATCCGCTCCGGCGAGGACGCGGCAACCGCGATCAACACCGCCCTGGACGCTCCGCGCAAACGCACCTCCGCTTTCAAAAAATACGAGCGCAGCCTGACACGCGTGATGAACCTTTACCTGCGATTCGTAAGCAATTGGTACAAGCCGCAGTTCATCGAGGTGATCACCCACCCCGCGCAGCGCTTCCAGCTTGCCCCGGCGGTCAATGCCGTGCTCGCGGGAAATCTCAGCAGCAGCTTCGCGATCTGGTGGCGGATGCAGCTTTTTTACCTCGTCGTCTTCCTCCAAAAATACGCTGCCCTTTGCCCCCGGTTGTCGTTGGTTCCGCAAAAGGAACAAGTGGTTGTTCCTCCGGTCGGCCAACCTTCCAGCCTTTGAAACCCTTTAAAACTATGCGCCGTTTTTTCACTGCCCCCACCTGTTTTTTCATCGCCGTCTGCCTGCTCCTCGCGGGCTGCTCCACCTACCAGTTTGTGACCCCGTCCGCAAAGTGGCAGACTCAGGTCGGGCAGCTCTTTTACTCCAGCCCCAAACGCTCCATCATCGGCGAAACGGTCGTCACACGCACGGGAGACAGCCAGTTCCAGCTCGATTTCATGACCGGCCCCGGTCTCTCCATTTTGAAACTGCGCAAGGATGGCGCACGTGGACGCGCCGAGGCCGCCTTCGCGCGCGTCTCGTGGCAGGGCAATGCCGACCACCCCGTGGGTCCGCTGAAAAGCTGGTTCGCCCTGCACGAGGTCTTCACCATGGCCGACGCGATTAAAGGAACCGTTGCGCACACGGCATTGCGCTCCCAGAAACCGGGTTTCTGGACCGCCGATGTACAGACTGCCGAAGGCAAACCCGTCGCCGTCAAAATTGATTTTCCGCAAAGCAAGGAGCGGTTCTTCTTTCATTTCAGCCGTTAAAACTCTCCACTCCGACGCATGAGTTTTGACCGCAGGATCGCACATTTCGTCACGCACCGCCGCCGCACCGTCTTTGTATGGCTGGGACTCGGCATACTGGCGTGTTTCGCCCTGCTCGCGTGCTGCCTGCGCCTCGACTCCGAGGTGCTGAACCTGCTGCCGGACAGCTTTGATTCCGTCCAGGCGCTCAAGACCTACAACAAGGATTTCAGCCAGAACCGCGAGCTCACCTTCGCCGTTTACGATCCCGACCAATCGACGGCGATGGAGGATTTTACGGAGCATTTCGCCTCGATGCTGAAGAAGGAGCCGTGGGTGCTGCGTGTGATGAACAGCTCGCCGATGGAGAATCCCGAGGGCATGCAGGAGGTGCAGACGCTGAGCCTGCCGCTCATGTTCAACCTGAAGCCGGAGGCATTCGACGAGGCGATTTCACTGCTGAAGCCCGACCAGATGCAGGCACGTCTCCACAAACTTCGCACCGAAATCGAGGCAGGCTCGATGCGCGCGGAAATGGAGATGAATTTTGACCCGCTCGGCCTGGTCACACGGTCGCTCAAGCCGCTCGCCGGTTCTTTTTCCGCCGAGCAGACACAGCCCCTGGTGGCAAAGGACGGCACGCTCCATCTCGTGCTCGTGATCACAAACCAGTCCGGGCTCGGCCCGCGTGACTGCCAGGCGATGATGAAGCAGGTCAGGGAATTCGAGCAGCGGGTTTATACCGCATGGCAGGGAGGCAAGGCGCCGCAGATCCTGGTCACCGGCCGCACACCATACGTGGCGGAAATGTCGAAGGGCATGGAGCGCGACGTCATCACCACCCTGCTGGGGTCGGTGTTGCTGGTGGCATTTGTATTCTACATCGGCTTCCGCAGGTTCAGGCCGCTGCTGGCGATCATGCACGTGCTCCTGCTCTGCTGCATCATGGCCGTGGCGGCGGGCGCGATCATTTTCCACGCGCTGAACGGCATCGCGATCGGTTTCTGCTCGATCCTGGTGGGACTCGGCGTTGATTTCGGCATGCTCATGTACGGTGCCTACCAGACGGGACGCCATGCGGGCAAGGACCACGAGGAGGCGGTGGCGGACGCAATCCGCCAGCTCGGAAAAGGCATCATGTTCGGCGCGATCACCACCGCCGCCGGGTTCACCGCGCTGGTGCTCAGCCACTGCTCCGGATTTTCCCAGCTTGGCGTCCTGATCGCGATCGGCATTGTGCTGGCGGCGATCTTGATGATGACGGTTTTCTTCGTCTTCCTCGGGCCGAAACACATCCCGCGCGAACACGACTGGCTGTTTGATCTCATCAAAAAATATGTCGGCTGGGTGTTCAAGTCGCCCGCGCCTTTCATGGCCATCACCGGCCTTGTCTTGCTTGCAATGTGCATCGCCGCATTCCTCTTCATCGGCAAACTCGTGGTCATGCCCGACCCGAAATCGCTGGAACCAAAGGACAGCAAGGCCGGGTTCGCCCTCCGCACCATCTCCTCGAAAATGACCACCGCAGGCATTGAGCCCGTGCTGGTGATTGTCGACGCAAAGGACGCCCAGGAGTTTCATGATCGCTGGGAATTGCTCCAGGCCCACTGGTCGAAGGCAAAGGAGGACGGCAAGCTCAGGAACATCACAACCCCGGCGCCATTTGCACTCTCCCCAAAACTGATCAAGGGAAATACCGCCAGGCTCTCCGGCGTGAATTTCGCCGCCGCCCGCGAATCACTCACGAAGGCGATCGCAGCGGAAGGTTTCAGCACCGATTCGTTCAAGGGCTCCTTCACGCTGATCGACAACCTCGCTGCGATCGCAAAGGGCGACACGCATTTCCTCGAGTGGCGCAACGCGCTCTCGGAAAACTCCTCCTGGTGGTTCGTCCTCGACCGCTTTTTCGGTTCCGAGCCGAATGTCGGCGCAGCTTACATTACACCGAATAAAACCATCGCTTCCGAGGAGGACCGTGAAGTGCTCCAGAAAACCTTGGAGACTCCCGGCACAGTGATCCATATCTCCGGCTGGAGCTATACGCTCGCCACGCTCATCCCGTGGTCAAAAGGTTCCGCCAGCCATTTTTACTTCGATGGAAAACTTGTGCAGCTCAGCGTGGTGATGATCGTCTTCAATGTCATCCTGCTGATCTTTCTTTATCATCGTTTTTTCCCGCTGTTCATCCTGATGCTCAGCTTGTTTCTTTCCATCGGCGCGATGTTGGCATCGCTTGAATATTTCGCCATCCCGCTCAATCTTTTCAACGTGCTCGCCTTCCCGCTCGTGCTCGGCGTGGGGGTGGATTACGGCATCTATGTGTTGCTGGCGGTGCGGCAGCCCGGCGACCGGGAACTGGCCTTCGCAACAATCCTGAAGCCGGTATTCCTGAGCGGTCTCACCGCGATCTGCGGCTTCGGCTCCCTCGCCTTTGCGCATAACCCCTCCCTGCGCGGCCTGGGAATCGTCTGCGCCGTGGGCGTGGCATGGTGCCTTTTCTCAACGCTATTTTTCATCCTGCCCGCCTATATCTGGAAGGGCGACAAATGAGCCCGAACCCGTGCTACGGGCTCGGCACCTTCCGTGCGGCCTATCTTCTCGCAAAAATCCTCCCCCGCTCCGCAAGCCAGGCGCTGGCGGGATTCATCGGGCGCACAAGTTTTCGCTTCGCAAAAAAACCTCGCGAGGCGCTACGCGAAAACCTGCGGCTGGTGACCGGGAAGGACGGCGCGGAACTCGACGCACTCTGCCGCGACAACTTCGAAAACTTTCTCAAGATGCTCGCCGATTATTTTTACTGCACCGCCGGGCAGGGCAGGCACGCGGAGCAGCTCCTGGAGGAATGGCGTGGCATCGAGAACCTCCACGCCGCCCTCAACCACGGCAAGGGCGTGATCCTCATCACTGCCCATCTCGGCAACTGGGAACTCGGTGGGATCCTGCTCGCGCTTAAAAAGATGCCCATGACCGTGGTCACCCTCCAGGAACCGACCACGGAGTTGAGCCGCTGGCGCGATGCCTACCGCCGCGAACTCGGCATCAAGACAATCGTGGTCGGCTCCGATAATTTTTCCTTTATCGAAATCATCAAGACCCTGCGTGAAAACGGGATCGTCGCCATGCTGGTGGACCGCCCCTACGGCGGCTCCGGCACGCCGGTCCGTTTTTTCGGGCACGAGACCCTTTTTTCCTCCGCCCCAGCCCTGCTCTGGCAACATACCGGCGCCACGGTCCTCCCCGCTTTCGTTTTACAAAATAAAAAAGGCCGCTACCTTTCCTTCGCAGACCCGTCCATTCCCATGGAACGGCACGATGATCAACGGGAAGGCATCGCGAAGAATACTCAGCGTATCGCGACCGCCTTCGAGGCGATCATCCGCGAACATCCCGAACAATGGTTTAACTATGTCCCAATCTGGAAAAATGAAAATTAGAGCCGCCCTCTGTCTTTTGCTCCTCGCCCCGTTCATCGCCTCCGCCGCGGAATTGAACACCGCCGAATCCGCCGCCCTGCTCAAAAAACTCCAGGAGCTCCGCGAAAAACAACCCGCAGCCCAGGCAGATTTCAAGGAGGAGAAAGCCACCCACCTACTCACCAGGCCCATTGTCACCGAGGGCACCGTCTCGTTCGACGCCCCCGGCAAGTTCCGCCGTGAGGTAAAGGGCGGCAACGCGAGCATCTCCGTGAGCAACGGCAAGGTGATGTGGGTCTACTACCCGAATTTCAAGGAAGCCGAGCACTACTCCATCGGCCAGCGCTCCTTTTTCGACGACGCCATGGCCGCACTCACCGCCGGCCTGAACTTCGAGCACATCGAGGAATATTACAATTTCAAGGCCTCCAGGGACGCAACTGGCTACCAGTTCCAGCTCACCCCCAAAAAGCCAAACCTCAAACGCATCCTCGACCACCTCGATATCTGGATGGACAACGATTTTAAGGTCCAGAAAACCGCCCTTTACCAGCAAAAAGGCGACCACATCGTCACCGTTTATTCAAACGTCCGGCACCTGAACAGCCTCCCCGCCTCCACCTTCGAGTTCACCCCTCCCGCCGACGCCCACGTCTCCTATCCGCTGGGAAAATAAAGAAATCGCAAAAGCAGTTTGCAATTTGCGCGGCCTCCGTGCAGATTATTGCCCCTCAAATTGCCTCATAGTGTAACGGTTAGCACGAGAGATTCTGAATCTCTTTGTCTAGGTTCGAATCCTAGTGAGGCAACCATCTTCAGTCCCCTGGCATTCTGCGCCAGGAGCAGTTTTTCACCCGTCGACGTGGATAAGGCTTTCCGCTTGCCGACGCAAAGAGGCTTCAGCTTCTTCAGCGGTGGGAGATCCGGCAACCACGATTTCCAGGGTTTGCTGGCCCAGGTTGCGCTCACCGAGCAATACAGATTCAAGGCCCTCCATGCGGTTCCAATCCGTTCTCACGGCATATTGTTCCGCCTGGCGTGATCCATCCTGCCAGAAGCAAAAGAAAACGTCGATCCGTTGGCCCCCGCTGTTAAATTCCAAAACGTGAAATGGAATGGTGATATTTTTTACCTGGATTGTGATGATGCCCCGGTCGGCTTGGAGCTTGTTTCCAGCTGCCGGCAGGCAGACCTCAGGGCGGTGCCCACGCGCGAGAATCCTTGAGCGGCTGGGCCCTGCCACCCACTTGAAGAAAAATGCCGTCCACTGGCTTCCGTCGCCGTCGCTCCATGAGGCCGCGCGTCCGGAATCAAACCGCAACAAGTCAGTTGCGTTCGGTGGGATCTCTATGTCTGAAAAATGCTCCTTGTGGGCAGGCCATGCGAAACTCCATTTTTCCTTATCGTGATTTTCATGGATGCGATACCAGATTTCGGAGCCGAGGATTGTAACTGCCAGCCAGAATCCGAGGGCGATCATTGGCTTGGCAGGTAGGGAGGGAAACCCCATAACCCGCGTACGTTGCAGGCTGCCGGAGCGTCCCGAAATGAGAGCAGCCATGCCCCATAGGACGAGAAAACAAATGGCGAGAATCGTAAAACCGGCGGGATCATGCCACTTTGCAACCGCTTTCACATCTTCATGCGCCGCGACGAACGCCAGCAGGAAAGCCCTGCCCAGGTTGCAAAGAAAGGCTACCACCAATCCAGCCAGGAGTAGAAAAATTCTTCTCCTCCATGGGGTCCGATAGAGTTCACCCAGGAACAGGGAAATCATGACGGTTGCTTGCAGGGAACGTATCCCGCTGCAGGCTTCGTCGATGCCTAGCAAGCCGCTCTTTACCTCGATCACATTGCCGAGCTGCAGGGCCGGGATGTCAAAAATATTGAGGGCTGCAACTGTTATTGCCGCCGCAGTGTGCATAAGCGTTTCCGTAACAAACCATTCGATGCCAAAAGGCCACGGAACCGCTGTCAGGATGAAACAGATGGGAAATGCGAAATGCCGAAGCCACGGCCTTCCACCCGCAAAATAAACCCCGCACAGGGAAAGGATGACCACTTCCAGGGCCAGGAACCAGCTCACGAGCCGCCAGTCGGGATTTGGCTGCTCAATCAACCATGTCGGCAGCAATGCAAAGCCTGTGATATAAAAGATCCACGGTGCCACCGGGCCCGCTTTGGAAGCCGCCGGGCGCGTAAGCCAGCTCGTGAAAAATATGAACACGCAGAGCAGAGGAACAAACCATCCGTAGGAATACTGCGGAATAACGCTCCAATATACGGACAGATCCTTTACAAGAAGCGCCCACAGTACCAGAAAAACAGCGACAGACAGGAATGCCCTCGGATTTGATCGTATGGTGGTGTTCACTTGTGAGAAGATAGTTCAAGCATTGGCAGTGCCAAAGCGCGATGAATGAACACAAGCCACCCCGACCTTGTATCTGGTCTTTTTAAAAACAAAAAGAAAAACGGCGCCGGTTGCCCGGCGCCGTTTAAATTCTTTCTGGCCAGGCTTGTTTAAGCCCTGCCTTCGGCGAGCACAGGCTCGTCGTCTTTCGCCGGCACCATTTTCTTCAAGGCCAGCACCAGCATGCCAAGAACAAACGGGATCAGCACCAGCCCTGAGTTCGCCTCAGGGATCGATGTAAGAACAAGCGCGCCGGATGAACTCGTGAAGGTGCGCGTGATCACAGCGCCGTCCACTTCGCCCGGGTGCAGGTTTACCGATGCATTTGCGCCAGTGGCAAGGACGATACCCTGGATCAGCGAGCCATTCCCGCCTCCTGCGGTAGTCAAGCTGCTGCTGGCGCCTGTGAGGTTATAGACCACATCGTTGGTCGTAAGACCGCCAGCCAGCAAAAGACCGCTTCCGGCGGATCCATTGATTTTTATCGAACCCGAGATATTCAGCACAAATGTGCTTCCGGCGGGAGCGCTCAACGTGAGCGACTCAGGATGATTCAAAGTAATATCGGAAATGCTGAGAACGTAATTCCCAACAAGCGATTCGGTAATCGTTGTGTTGGTCGTAATGGCACCGAGCGTTTGCGTTGGTGACAATGCAGCCAGGTTTGCAGAGGCCGTGGTAGCAGCGCTCCATGCGTTATTTACCAGGGTATTGTTGAAAACTGTGGTTTCAACCGCCGGGCCGCCGTTTGTATGGCCGGTGCTCAGATAAACGGTCGTTGGCATCTGGGCATTTGTTTGCTGCCCACCGCTCTGCGTCCAGTTCCCGTTCACCACAGCGATGTTCCCGCCTTGGAATGCGGAATCCGATACATTGCTGCTGTTATAGGAGATCACGGAAAATCCGCTTGCTGCCCCCAAGTCAACCACGCTTGCGGAGGAGACATTCGCCCCAATGAGCAAGATGACACCTGCGATGGCAGCGACCGATGTGCTTAAATAATTTTGGTTCTTCATATTTATTCCCTGTTTAAACATTTGCTTCCAAATCTTTGTGCTGTCACGAGACTCTATGAAAATTATGGTAATGTCAATAGATTTTTCTCCATTCTTGAGAAAAAGGGCGTAAGCACATACTATGCCAACGTGTGATTTCTCTAGATATCAAACTAAATATAATTCCCTCGATTGCGACTGACCCAAGAGCGGTGAGATTCGATTCATGGCCAATTGAGCCATCGACAAAATCAATCATTGCCTTTGCTTTAGCAAAAAAACGGCGCCGGTCACCCGGTGCCGTTTAAATTTTTCTGGCTAAAGTCTGTTTAAGCTCTGCTTTCGGCGAGCACAGACTCGTCGTCTTTCGCTGGCAACATCTTCTTCAAGGCCAGGGCCAGCATGCCAAGGACAAACGGAATCATCACCAACCCGGAATTCGCCTCAGGGATCGATGTCAAGCCGCCCACCTGCGCGCCCGACATTAATGTAATATTCGGGCCACCCGCGATGATCTGGTAGAATTTGCCATCCAATGTAAGACCGTTTGCGGTTGGGGCAAGAATGGTTGCATTGACCACATCGCCCACGTGGGTATTGATTGTTTGATTCGTGCCGTCAAAATTGAGCAGGACATTGCCCGCGGTCACCCCCCCGCCAAGCACAATCGAAGCTGTCCCCCCCATCGACAGGTTTCCGGAGATGTTTAGTACGAATTTGTCATTCGCCGAGCCATTCAGGGTGATGTTCTGGTTATTCAGGCTGATTCCACCATTGACATCGAGAACCGTGATGCCGCCATTCCCCTGAAGCGTCAATGCGCTCGAGATTCCACTCACTGTCTGGGTGGCTGAAAGCGAGGAAGCAAATAGGGATGCGCTGATGGCATCATTAACGGCGGACGCGAGGTTCACCGTGTGGTTGATGCCCCCGGTGGCAGTTCCGGCGCTGCTCCCGATGGAAGCAGTAACGTCAACAAAAATCGTGCCGGTCACGGTTGATGGCGCCATGAGGGTTAGAGTCCCTTGCGGAGAAACTCCCACATCACCATTCACAGTGACGTTGCTGAGAAAAACATTCGTATTATTCAAACCCAGCACGGAGTAGCCGGAAGCCGCGCCCAAATCCACGACCGAACCGGAAGCGCCGCCCGAAATGCAACACGCCACGGCACCCGATAGAACAGCAATTTTAAGAAATAGATTATTTTTCATCGTTTAGCCCTTGTTTAAACTTCTCCGCTTTCAACGAAAAGAATTATGAAAATTATGGTAAATGTCAATAGGCTTTTGAGAAAAAAGCCCCAGCAACCACTATGCCATACGTTTAGTTTTGATGTTGTTTTTTCAATAAAAACGCCCCAATCATTTTTTTGGTGTTTGAGATGCGACAGGCAGCGCTTTGGGGGTCGTCGAAGGTTTAAGGGTCGGTTTGAATGGTGGCGGTGGCGTGTATGTGGGGAAAGGCCTCGGCGTCGGCTTCGGAGTGGGACCTACGATCGCCTCGTGAATGGTATTCTCGATGAGTTCTTTCTCTTCTGGAAGAAGGTTCTTCTCCTGCTTGGAAAGCTGGAGATATTCCAAGGCTTTTGTGCGCATATTGTTCGCCGTGAGGAGAACGCCGTAGTACATCGCGACCGAGGGCTCCTTCAATTGCCCGGGATCAAGTGACTCCATAACCTTCAGCCCCTGGCTGGAGAGACCTTGTTGGTGCAGCCCGAAAGCATATGTGGAGACAAAAACAGGATTTTGGGGTTCGGATTCGTAAAGATTCACGGCGATCTTCATCGCATCAGGCAGATTTTTCCTGAGCAATAGCGAGAAAATGGCGAAATTATTGGCAATATTTTTGTTTGCGGGCTCCAGGCCGGTGAGCAGTTTGGTAATATCGCAAAGA
>Ga0068860_100002143_pt1 | contig 20799 bp, 15 predicted proteins | sample KBSSwiS32_FD_66597 | JGI IMG/M metagenome (GOLD analysis project Ga0068860, IMG submission 66597) | Switchgrass rhizosphere microbial communities from Kellogg Biological Station, Michigan, USA - KBS Switchgrass S3-2 | ecosystem: Host-associated > Plants > Roots > Rhizosphere > Soil ...
ATGGAAAAAGGGGCTGCAAAAGCAGGCAAAAGTGCGGCGGTTACCATGCAGATAGTGAGGGAAGCAGTGAGGCTAAAATATTACTGATATTTTCCGTATTAATTATGGATCAGATGTTGGAATTGTATATTTTTAGCGGCACTATCATTTGCAAATTGTACCAATGGCCATGGCAAAAAACAAGAAACCGAAACATATAGCAGTTGCCGGAAACATCGGCGCAGGCAAAACAACGCTGACTGAATTACTGAGCAAGCATTATAAATGGATTCCCCAGTTTGAAGACGTGGATCACAATCCTTACCTGAATGATTTCTATGAAGATATGCCGCGCTGGAGTTTTAACCTGCAGATCTATTTTTTAAACAGCCGTCTCACCCAATTACTGGATATACACAGGGGTACCGAAACGGTGATACAGGACAGAACCATTTTTGAAGATGCCAATATTTTCGCCCCCAACCTGCATGAGATGGGGCTGATGAGCAAGCGTGATTTCGATAATTATTTCAAATTCTTCCAGACACTCAAAACGATGGTGCAGCCGCCAGATATGCTGATCTACCTCAAAGGTTCCGTTCCCACATTGGTAGGCCAGATACAAAAGCGGGGGCGCGAATATGAAGAAAATATCCGGCTGGATTATTTGAAACGCCTGAATGATTTTTATAACAAATGGATCGATAGTTACAAAGAAGGTGCGCTACTGATTATAGACATTGATAAAAATAAATTTGCGGAGAACGAAGAACATATGGGCGAGATCATCCGCAAGGTAGACGCCCAGCTGTACGGATTGTTTTAATTTAAAAAAATATTGAGGCCTGCAATAAGGTTACTCATCAATGAAACCATTGGCATTCCACCCCTGAATAGGTTATCAACTGGTCAACAAAGCAACTACTCAACCAATCAACTACCTGTATGCCGCAAATTCCTTCAATTTATCCAGCTCCCGCTGAATTTTTTCTAACCATATTGCCTGCTGGGGTTTGTCGCGGCTGAAATCCGTTTCACTATCGTATTGGTTTTGCAATTGACCTTCCTCTTTCATTATCTGCTGATAGATGGCCGGCACTTCTTTGGGAGAAGTTTTTACATTGAAAGAATAATGCTTTAATGCCTTATTGAGTTTACGGGCATATATTTCTGCAATGTCAAAATGGCCCTGTTCATGGGAAAGAATATATTCTGTTTTTACTTTACCCCAGGAACTGGTTTTATCGAATACACAACTGATATGGTAGCTGAACCCCTTTTCGTCGCCATAACCATAATTAAAAATGATTTTTGAACTTGTGAGCGCTGCGTTGCTGGCGTTCCTGTCGGGCGGGCTTTTAAAATCCGACCAGGTCAATCGCCGGCCGGCAGTCCATTGTATATCATTTTCATCTTTTATAGCCCGAAAAGACAAAAATGAGGGGAGCAGTAAAAGGATTGCTATCAGTTTCAGCATCATGCAATGAATTTAAAACGAATAACGCCAGAAAGTGAAAATGGATGGTAAAGGAATTCTTAAAATTGATTGCATAAAAAAGCCCGGTAGCAGATTCCGGGCTTTTTTATTGAGCGAATTATTGCTTTGTTTTTTTCAGCAGCATAACATAGCCGCAAAGATTTTTCTTTTTCTGCTTATTTACCTGCACCGGCTTAATCAAGTGATACTCGGTAAACTGTGAAATATAGGGATAACTGATAATATTGCCGTCTACATCGCCCCACATGTTTTTCTTATATACTACCTGGCGTTCGTTCCAGTCGTACATCCTTACTTCATATAATTTGGAGCTGGGATCGCCTATAAAAATAAATTGGTACCAGGCTCCCTGGGTAAGCGGAAGAACGATGGGCAGTTCATATTCGCTTTCCATTTTAACGGAAGCTTCACGTACCACTTCGTAGCCCTGTCCGAGGAATAATTGTTTCAGGCTATCTACCTGTGTCTTGTAGGTCTCGTTCATACAAGACTCCAGTTTTATTACCTCTTCCTGCGCAATAGCCGCAAATGAACTAAATATGATGAATAGTAAACAAACAAGTTTTGCCCAACAGTTTTTCATAATACAGGTTTTAAAAGGATGCGGATTGCCAGCTGGCACCTCTAATATATACAATGATTGTTTCAACTACAAAGCATATACCAACTATTTCGATTAAAACGCTGAAAAGACCTGTTTTTGTATGTCTCTATCCCCTAAATGTGTAAAAACCATTAGCCTGTGCAGTGCAGGTAATTATCAGCTCGTTAACACAAACATGCGCTGGCAAACTGACGCAGTAATAAATTACTTCAGCTACATCCAATGCCGTCAAAGGCTGGTAACCCTCGTAGGTTTTTTGGGCAGTGGCTGCATCGCCTTTAAACCGCACCAGGGAGAACTCAGTATCTGCCGCACCAGGGTGTATAACCGTTACTTTAATGCGGTGCCGGAGCAGGTCGGTGCGCATGGCTTTGCTGATGGTGTCTACCGCAGCCTTGGAAGCGCAATACACATTTCCTTTTTCGTATACATCGATAGCGGCAACTGAGCCCAGGTTAATAATATGCCCCTGGTTGCGGGCCGTCATAAAAGGTAAAACAGCCTTGGTTACATACAGCAGGCCTTTTACATTGGTATCAAGCATCGTGTCCCAGTCATCAAGGTCGGCCTCGTCAAAATAATCTTTACCGAGAGCAAGGCCAGCATTGTTCAGTAACACGTCTATCGCCTGCCAGTGTTCTGGTATGCCGGCGATGGCATCGGTGGCAGCTGTACGATCGCGCACATCAAAAACCAGTGGCAGCACTTCAATTCCATACCTGCCTGCAAGTTCTTTTTGCAGGCCAAGCAAAAGATGCTCTCTTCTGCCGGTAATAATGATGTTGTAACCATTGGCCGCAAACTTTTCGGCAGCGGCTTTTCCGAAACCGGAACTGGCACCGGTAATAAGCGCAATTTTATTCATGAAGGAATTTGTGTTGAGATGGAAAAGAAGGCAATTTAATTTTTTAACCCGAAGAATAAAAGTTGGTGAATTGAATCGCAAGCTGGGCGCAACGCTAAAGTACTCAGGTCTGACCATCCACGACTCACGTTACCGTATCAGCACCATCGTTCCTTTTTTGGTGATCACTTTGCCGGTGAAATCACGGCCCTGCACCACCCATACAAAAGTACCAGACGACTGCGGCTTACCTGCAATGGTACCATTCCAGCCGCTGCCATCGTTGCTGCTGAAAACCATATTGCCAAGTCGGTTATAAATGCGGAAATAATCGAATTTGGCAATGCCTACCGGTATTGGCCTGAACAGGTTGTTCTGTGTTTCACCGGGTGTAAATGCATTGGGTACATAGATATCCGGAGCGGTGGTAAACACTTTTATGCGAATGGTATCGACGGCAAAACAATTTTCAGCGGTATATGCTTTCACCTGGTAAGTATAAATTCCACTGCTGGCAAATTGTGCTACGGGCGACTGTACATCGTTGTGGTCAAGATGATCCGGGGGAGTCCATAAGTATAAAGTTGCACCGGTTGCCGTTAGTTTCAGCGGTTGATTGATCACCACCGATGTATCATTTCCGGCAGAAGCAATCACCGGGGGCCTTACGGTAACCAGAACAGTATCCAAGCCGGGTTTAGGGCAACCCTGTACATCATAAACGCTAAGCATATACGCGGTGGTGCCTACCGGATGTGCCATTGGCGTGAGCGTGGTTGGGTTAATAAGGCTGTAAACAGGTGCCCAGGTAAAATTTGAGCCCACAATGCTGGCTGTTAATTGCGCCGTATCAGCGAAGCATATCACCTGGTCCTTCCCGGCATCGGCCTTGGGGTAAGGCACTGCACGGATGGTCAAGTTGTCTGTAAGACTGCATTTACCGATGCTGCCGGTTAGTTGGTAAGTTGTAGTTGCCAGGGGTGTAACAAGCGGGCTTTTAACCTTAGGATTATTAAAGTCAGTGGCCGGCGACCAGCTGTAGGCCAAGGCATTGGTAACCGGATGAAGCAGGATGGCATCGGTTAAACAGATGGTGGTATCGGGGCCGGCATCCAGCGTAACATGATCCACTACTCTAACCGTTACCGAATCATTACTGATACAACCATTTTCGTTTAACTGTACCTGGTAGACAGTGGTATTGGTTGGAAATACCAGTGGAGTAGGTGTGTTTTCACCGATGATCCGTGAGACAGGCGTCCAGGAAAAGCTACCCGGCCCCGTGGTACTGGCTTGCAGCATCAGTGTATCCTGTATGGGCAGGTTGCTGCATATAAGCGTATCGGTAAAACCAAGCGTAAACAATGGTTTATCTTTAATTACCACCGGGGCAGATACCGTATCAATACAACCCTTATTGCTTTGCACGATCAACTCCGCAGTTTTGGTTCCAAGGCTATTGTATTTCCATTGCGGATTCTGTACATGCGAAGTATCTGCCGTGGTGGTTTCATCGCCAAAGGCCCATCTCCATTTATCCACCACACCGTATTTTGTTTTGGTAGTGTCAATGAATTGAATGGGTGTGTACAAACAGGAACCGCTTACTCTAAACCCCGGATAAAACCCCGGGTACACTTTTGCAAGCGTGGTAGTTGAGTCGACGCATTGACCCGCCAGAATGACCTTTAATTTTACGGTATAGGTGCCTGTATCCGCAAACTGGTGTTGAATAAGGCCCACCGGATCCAGCGAGGTATCTGTCTTGGTTCCATCGCCATAAGTCCAGATATAAATGCTACCGTTAGGATTTAACTGTTCGTTCTTAAACGACACCAGGAAATCATCACAATAATCGTAATCCGGGTTCAACAGGGCTTTTAGCGGATTACAATCAGATACTTTCAGGTGAATATCCTTGCGATGTACATTTATCAGAACGCCGTTCCGGTATTCATAGATGCAACCTGTAACCACGTATTGAGCCGATGTAGTGGGAGCGATGCCAGATATAATGCCGGTATGGGGGTCAATAGAAGCGTTAAGTCCCAGCGGACTACCGCCGCTGTATGGAAATTTATAAGGTAAAGAATTATAGGGTGGGGGTGCTGCGGGGTCAGGCGCGGGACAGTTGGTACAGCCGGTTGACTGATTGCCCGGGCCACCACCATTGTATGCCGCGCATAAACTGTATACCAGCGAATCGCCAGCGGGTTGCGTGGGAGAAGCGTCGGCAAGATCAGTAGCAGAAAAATCGAATGCAAACCCCGCGCCTGCACAGATGGCTACTGCATCGTTGCCCGAAATTACAGGGCTTGAATTATGCCCTGAGGGCAATACGCCGGTGCCCGGTATATCGCATGAATAGGTAGCGCCGTCATTGCTGCTGTTACCGGATATATTTTCAATGCCGGCAATGCGGCAGCAGCGCTGGTACGCAACGGTGTATCCGGCAATATCGTCGGGCAATTGAACCGTAGTTTCAAAGTATTTCAGTTTGTAACAGATATCAGTAGGCGGATTGGTTATACAGGGGTTTGAATTTGGATCATAGTTGATCAGTTCTTCGTTTGTTTTATTCACCAGAACATGGAATACCTGCTCATTGGTGGAGCGGGAGAAAATAGTAAAGGGAGCAGTGGTTTCGTTCTGCCCCGGATCATTGGCGGTGCAATCGATGTACAGTTTCAAACGGATCAGGTAACTGGAGGTATTAGCTGCTGCGCCAGGGCCAAGGTATTTATAGGAAAGCTCGCCACCCCTGATATGCCTTGCATAGGCGGGTACAAAAAACAGGAAAGTTATAACGGCTGCCAGTAGTTGTTTCATTCACGTAGTCGGTATCTGTTAAACGGTTATATGCCGCAAAAAACTGAGCAGGCTATCCGTACTTTTATCCTTTTCTTCCCACATGCCCATGTGCGCCGAGTGTTGCATTAGCTGGATAACAGCTTCCTGTGGGATATGACATTGCTTCATACTGTCTTCAAAAGGTATAGCAGGATCGTTTTTTCCAATAATGAAAAGGATAGGTTTGTTAAAGGATTGTAAAACAGCAGTACGATCAGGGCGTTGTATCATGGCTTCATAATAAGAAACCAGCGCCAGCGGGTCAAAACTACCGTATCGGGCAATCATTTCCGATATTATTGTACTGTTTTTATTAACGTAAGATTTCGTAAAAAGGTTGGGTGTCGACTGCTTTATGAATTCATAACTTCCATGCGTTTGTATAAAAGCAATACCCCGGCGGCGGTTAGCCCTTTTTTCTTCCGTGTCCGGGAAAGCAGTGGAATGAAAAAGACCAAAACCAAGTAACAGGTCTGGGTGTTTTTCTGCAAAGGCCAGGGTTATATAACCGCCCATACTATGACCAATCATGATAACGCTGGTTGCCATAGCTTCCCGTGTTATTTCCTTTTCTATGATCTCCTTTATACATGTTGCAAGGCCTTCCATGCTCATGTCATCGATCATAGCTGACTTACCGCTTCCGGGCAGATCCGGTATGATAAGCTTACAGCATTTCGATAATGCAGCCTGCTGGTATCGCCATACATCTCCATCTTCTGCGAAACCATGCAGCAAAACTACCGGTGTGCCATGACCCGATACGGTATAGTATATGCTTTTGCCTTGTATAAGAATGCTTTTTTCTGTCATGGCTTGTTTAGTTTCCGGTAGCGTGCGAGGCTCCTGAATAGCAAGATGGCGATAACCAGCAGCAGGCTGTTGTTCATTTCCTGGGGAAGCCATTTCCAGGAAACCAGCAACAGCGTATTAAGTATTACGGTAAACAGCCAATAGTATTTGATCCATTGCTTTTTCCGGGTAATTACAAACGCCATTACTGAATGTGAAGGCAGGGCCCAAAGGAGGTTATAGTTGTTACGGCAAACGCTGTCTACCCTGGCAACCCACAATGTTAACATTAGTAGCCCCAGCAAACCGGTGACCAGGAAAAACAGGTTATCCAGTATCAATGATGTTTTTTGGGCCATGGGGTTTTTCATGAATGATAAGGCAATCATGAAAACCAGCAGGAACGAAAATAAAAAGATGGGTGTAAAAAAAGTCTTGTTATCGGGTTGTTCATCTGGCAGCAGGATCAACTTTTCTTTGACCAGCGGGTATTTCAATAGCAATGCGCTATCCAACCCTTTCAATAAATAATCCGGCAGAAACATAGCCTGCTTGTTGTCCATCGGCTCATCCAGGTGATTGCCGAGTAAGACATCTATGCCGAACCGGTTCCAGGCCTGGGTACTACTGTTCATATAACTGTGTATGAGCTGGCGGTAGGTGGTACTGCCTGGTTGGGGCCGTATGTTTTTAAATTGCAGTGAAGAATGTAAGTTATTGATCAACATATCACGGGCACGTGTAGTGCAGTTGTCGGCATAAAAATGATAGGGATAGTATTTGTTTTGTTCTTCCGTGTTTTTCCAGAGTGCTTTCTGGAGTTGTGTTTTTGTGTTGCAATCCAGGTTCAGTACCTGTTCAGTAACGCTGCGTTTAAAATATTTGTATTCTTCCATGAAATCGTTGAATGCATAGGGAGTTACCGAATACATCATGATGCCCCTGGTAAATTTTACGTAGAATAACGGGTCTCTATCGTCGAATGTGCCATAATTAAATACTACATCGGCGCCGCGGCCGCTGTCTATAAGCCGGATGCCGGTATGGCCCCATATTGAATACAGATCCTGGCCGGGTCCGCAGGTCAGCAGGCTAACACGCAAACGGCAGGAATCAGTTTGGGCAGGCGCAAAAAAAAATAAATGGCAAAGAGTAAACGCCGTCAGTAGTTTTTTCAACCGTAGAAATTTGAAACAAGTTCGTGAAAATAAATTAGTCAGTGGTGAGAAGTGAATGGCGAGTAGCAATAGCACCGTTCTTTCTGGTCCTGAAGACCTACTTTTCAACCAACCAACTAACCAACCAATCAACTATTTCCTGCTGTAATTGGGTGCTTCCTTTGTAATTTCGATATCATGAGCATGGCTTTCTTTCATGCCGGCGTTGGTAATCTGTATAAATTGTGCGTCGCTACGCAGAATACCCAGGCTTGCCGCACCGCAGTAACCCATGCCGGCACGAAGACCACCTACATATTGCTGTACCACTTCTCTTAGATTTCCCTTGTAGGCTACTCTTCCTTCGATACCTTCCGGTACCAATTTTTTAAGATCATCTTCCACATCCTGGAAATAGCGGTCGCTGCTGCCTTCCGCCATTGCTCCAATAGAGCCCATTCCGCGGTATTCTTTAAATTTTCTTCCTTCGTAAATAATGGTGTCGCCCGGGCTTTCTTCCACACCGGCAAAAACGCTGCCCATCATTACCGTGTCTGCACCTGCGGCAAGTGCCTTTACCATATCGCCCGTATAACGGATACCACCATCCGCAATCAGCGGAACACCGGTTGATTTGAGCGCGGAATAGGCTTCCATAATAGCTGTAATTTGTGGTACGCCAGCGCCGGCGACAATGCGTGTAGTACAAATAGAACCGGGGCCAATACCAATTTTTACAGCATCGGCCCCGGCTTCTGCGAGCGCTTTGGCGCCGGCCGCCGTGCCTACATTACCAGCGATAACCTGGAGCTTTTTAAAATTCTTTTTTACCTTTTTCAGTGCATCAATGACGCCTTTGCTGTGCCCGTGCGCACTATCAAGGCAAACTACGTCTACGCCTATCTGTTGCAGCGCTGCGGCCCTGTTCAGCATATCGCTGGTGATACCCAGTGCAGCGCCTACCAGTAAGCGTCCAAATGAATCCTTTACCGCATTGGGAAAGCTGCTCAACTGCAATATATCACGATACGTGATCAGTCCTACCAGTGTATTGTCTTTTTTCACCACCGGTAGTTTTTCTATTTTATAGAGGCGCAGAATTTTTTCGGCCTTTTTTAGATCGGTTCCTTCGGGTGCGGTAATTAAATTCTCTTTCGTCATTACTTCCTGCACCTTTCTTTGCTTGTCGGTTTCAAAACGAAGATCGCGATTGGTAAGAATGCCCACCAGCTTATGGGTATTGTCTACAATGGGGATACCGCCTATCTTATTTTCGCGCATCAGGTGAAGGGCATCGCCAATGGTAGCATCAACGCGTAGGGTAATGGGATCAATGATCATAGCGCTTTCGCTGCGCTTTACCCTGCGCACCTGTTCGGCCTGGTGTTCGATGCTCATATTTTTGTGGAGTATGCCAATACCGCCTTCGCGGGCAAGCGCAATGGCAAGGGTGGCTTCTGTTACGGTATCCATGGCAGAAGACAGCATGGGTATATTAAGCGAAATGGCCCTGGTAAGTTTGGTTTGAATATTTACTTCCCGGGGCAATACCTGTGAATAGGCAGGAAGCAGGAGCACATCATCGAAAGTTAAGCCTTCACCAAAAAATTTTTTACTGAGATTTGACTTGCGGGGATTATTTATTGTTGCCATGGGCAAAGATAGGGCAGCGGATAAATTCGTTCCAAAAGTTTTTTTATGAGGGGTATTGAGTTGCAGCAGTCATTCAGACAGGAATATCAGCATTTACTTTTCACTACAATAATTTATACATTTTACCCGGCAGGGAAATTATTACATTTTGCAATTCAAGGTTTAAGATAACTGCCGCTACCATGCTGCTGCTTAAATTACTTTTGATATTCAGTTCATCTATGGCAGCCGGTTCTTTCTCTTTTAAAATATCTACAATTATTTTTTCTTCCGGGCTCAATTGTATAAATAATTCCTTTTGCATTTTTTTCGGTTTCGTATTCGTTTCCTTCCATCCCATTATGCCGATCAGATCCTGTGCAGCTGTTAAGAGAATGGCTTTGTTGGTTTTAATAAGATGATTGCAACCAGCGCTTTTTGCATCGGTGGTTCTGCCTGGGAATGCAAAAACATCCCGGTTATACCCATTGGCCAATTCAGCAGTTATCATACTGCCGCCCTTTATATCGGTTTCAACAACAACGGTAGCATCGCACATGCCCGCCACGATGCGGTTGCGTGAAGGAAAGTTATGTTTGTCAGGTTTTGTGTTGCTCCTGAATTCGGTAAGCAGTCCACCGTGTTCTTTGATGATGGTTTTTGCGAGGGCCCTATGCTCTGCCGGGTACATGTTATCGAGCCCGTGCGCTACTACGGCTACGGTTGGTAAATGGTGTTTGAGTGCAGCCCTGTGAGCAATGGCATCAACACCCAGGGCCAGCCCGCTGACAACGGTTACCTGTTGTTCTTCCAGTTCGGCCAGAAATTTTTCTGTGAGCTGTTTTCCGTATTCTGTTTTTCCACGGGTGCCTACAATGGCAATTATTTTCCCTGCATTCAGATTGGCGTTACCGCGATAATACAAAAGCGTAGGAGGATCATAGCAGTTTAATAAACGCTTGGGATAGCCGTCATCGGTAAGAAAAAGTGGTGTTATTTTGTACTTTTCAATAAAAGCTATCTCTGTTTCAGCTTTTTTGAAATCGGCGAAAAGTTTTATACAGGAAGCTCTTTTTTCACCAATGCCTTCCAGTTTATCTAATGATGATTTTTTTGCTTTGAAGATACTGCCGGCGTCACCAAAATGATCTACCAGTATTCTCGCCTGTACAACGCCGATATTGGGCACAAGCGTTAATGCAACCCGGTGCAACAGATCGTTGTTCATTCTTTAAAAGGATAGGTTTATAAAAAATGAATGTAATGAAAAAACGTGAGACGTGAATCGTCAATCGTGAGTGGGGAGTGGGGATTTCTGGGTAAACAAAAGTACCAGTTTTTTTGAACTGGATCCGTGTGCCCGTCAATCTTTAAACTATCGACTACCAACTAAGCAAACAACTACTGTCCCGTCACTTTCAATTCCGTCCGTCTGTTCTGTGCCCTGCCCTGTTCTGTCTTATTATCAGCCAGTGGCACTTTATCGCCGAATCCCTGGTAAGAAAGTCTTTTGGCATCTACTCCTTTGCTGGTGATGTATTCCACTACGGCTCTTGCGCGGTTATTGGACAGCGTTATATTGTCGGCCGGTTTGCCTGCATTGTCTGTATGCCCACTGATTTGAATTTTAACAGTAGGATTGTCTTTCATCAGTTTTACCACGTTGTCCAGCTCTACCTGGGATTCCGGTTTTAATTCAAATTTGTTTACATCAAAGAAAATGTTTTTCAGGATCACGGTAGCATTGGCCTCCAGGGGTTGCAGCGGTATATCGATATGATAGGTTGAATCGGGCGGTTTTTGGCTAAGGGGAAAATTCTCTGAGAAAAACAGGTAGCCCCTGCGGTTTACATTGAATGCATAGTCTTTGCCCACCGGCAGCGTGATTAAATAGTTCCCGGTTTCGTCGGTCTGCACTTTGCTGATGATCTCTTTTGTTTTTAAATCCGTTAATTCAACCGCAGACGGCAACCCTTTTATAGTTTTTTTATCAAACACTTTTCCCTTCACCCACAATGTTTTGATGGGTTGTATATCAGAACGCATCGTAAAAGTGTACAGGTCCAGGCCGCCGCGCGAATCGCTGCGATCACTGGCATAGTAAGCAGTTGCGCCGTCGGACGTAATCACCAGGCTGCCCTCATTTTCTATGGTGTTAATGGGATACCCAAGGTTCTTCGGTTCGCTCCAGGTTCCTTTCGGGCCTTTGCGTACTACAAACAAATCATCTCCACCATAGCCCTGGTGACCGTTACTGGTGAACTACAGGGTCTGGTTATCGGCGTGTATAAAAGGACAACTTTCATCACCCACTGTGTTGACGGCCGGTCCCATGTTTTCCGGCTCACTCCATCGGCCACCGCTCAAATGGCTCACATAAATATCGCTGCCGCCATAACCACCGGCACGGCGACTCGCAAAATACAAATCGTGTTTGTCGGGCGAAAGGCTGGGTGCGGATTCCCACTGATCCGTGTTAATGCGGTTACCCATATTCTCCGCCGCACTCCATCCATCCGGTGTTAAATAAGAAATATATAAATCACAACTGCCGTAGCCTTCCTGGAAATTGCACCCGGTAAATATCAGCCATTGACCGTCTTGTGAAATACTTTGCGCACCCTCATTAAAGTTGGTGTTGATATTACCCTGTAAAGGTTTGGCGGCAGACCATACGCCGTTTTTACTGTCTGTTCCAAAAAAATCTTCATTTACATTCCTCACGCGCCGGGTAAAAATGAGCTCCCTGTTGTCTATCGTAAGCGCCGGAAAGTATTCTGACACACTGCTGTTAATACTATCGCCAAGATTGAGCGGGTTGAATGTATAATTGCTGTCTATATTATTTTTTTTATAATCAACGGCAAACTGGTAACAGCGTTTGCGGTAATCGCCTGCTTTCCGGCTGGTTTCATTCAGGTTGCTGATACTATTGAAAGTATTTACTGCCGCTAATGCTTTTTCAAAATATCCTTTGCCGGCAAGATTAATGGAATAGGGCAGGTTATAGTCTTTAAAATAAAGGCTGTCAATGGCCAGCCCTCTCTCATAATTGATGATGGCACTGTCGTAGTTTTTCATTTCACCGTACATGCCGGCGATGGACAGGTAAGCATCCAGGAAATTCTTATCTATCTGAACGGCCTGTTGCAGTAGCCCGATGCCTTCTTTAAAATTGCCGTCGGTAGCGAGTTGTAATGCCTGCGAATAAAGTGCAGCGGCTTTTTTATTTACCCTGGCCGGATCGTATTGCTGTGCATAAACGGAATATGAAAAAAGAACGGCGACTATGGTATAAATAAATTTCATGGATATTTATTAAAATGACTGCTGCTGCTGGTAACGCCCGGATCTAACGTTACAGCAATCTGTTTTATTCTGTTGCTGCACACGGTAAAGATACAAATGCAGGGTTTTAAGGAACGTTAATGTATTTATGCAACTGCAGACTGAGTTCCCATTGCGGATGGTCTTTAATGTATTCAACGATCAGGGGTGTAACAAGAGCCGCTTTTCCCCATTCGGGCTGCAGGTATAATTTACAGCCAGGAGCTACCTGGGCAGCATATTTTTCTGCCCAGCTAAAATCTGATTTGTTAAAAATAACAACCTTTAATTCATGTGCTGCAGTGATTAGCTCCGGCAAAGGCGCCTTGAATTTTTTGGGTGAGAGGCAGATCCAATCCCACCGCCCGCTGAGTGGAGAAGAACCCGATGTTTCTATATTGGTGCGAAACCCCGCGCGCCGCAAAGCAGCGGTTAGTTCATCAAGGTTATGCAACAGGGGTTCGCCACCTGTAATAACTGCCATCCGGCCAGGATATTTTTTGGCACCTGTTATGATAACGGGGATGGGTACCTGAGGATGGTTGGCCGCATTCCAGCTGTCTTTTACATCGCACCACACACAACCTACATCGCACCCGCCGAGCCGGATAAAATAGGCTGCCCTGCCCTGGTGAAAGCCTTCACCCTGCAGGGTATAAAATGCCTCCATTACAGGCAATGTTTCAACAAGTACGCCAGCTGTTTGCATGATCCGGCGAAGTTCGTGATTTTTATTGAGAAAGGCGGAAGGCTAATGTGAAAGATGTCACATGTAAGATGTAAGGCGTGATCTGTAAGTTATAAGTTATGGGCAAGGGAATTGGGGGGAGTATAAGGTTGGGATCTAGGGTTTTGGGAAAGCAGATCTAATATCTGACATCTGCCATTTTATCTCGCCGTTTTTTTAAATTCTGAAGGCGTTTTTTTAGTGATGTGTTTAAAAACCTTGTTGAAATAAGGAACATTGTTGAACCCGCATTCAAAACATACCTCGCCCACCGATTTTTCCTGTTGCAGTAATTGGCAGGCCTGTTCTATCCTGTATTGGTTGAGAAAATCTGTAAAAGTTATGTTCATTGTTTTTTTAAAATAATTGCAAAAAGCAGGAACGGTGAGGTGCGCGATGTCTGCAACGCTTTTTATGGTAATTTCTTCCTGGAAGTTTTGTTCTACATAATTAAAAATATTCTGCAGGCGTATATGTACTTTCCGGATGGTGGTGGGCAGGGTGACCTGTGTATTCAGTAAAGTATATTCTTCAGACGCAGCCAGCACCTGTAAAATATGCATAAGTTCCATAAACCGGTCAAACGGCTGCAGCCTGGTTAGGCGAAGCAATCTTTTTGTAACCTGCTGTTTGATCGTTTCACCAAAGCTGATACCATACCGCGATTTATCGAGCAGTATATTGATAAGTTTCATTTCAGGTCTCTGCAGGAGCGCAGCACCAAATACATCTTTTTTAAACTGCACCACTACCTGCTCAATGATGCCACGTGCATTGAGGCCAAAGCCCGAATGCGGCAGCTCAGGGCCTATCAGCACTAAATCGCCATTTTCATAATTACTGACATGGGTACCAACCTGCCGGGTGCCGCTGCCCGCAACTACATAGACCAATTCATACTCGGGGTGGTAATGGTATTGCCAGCTAAATTTTTCCGATGATAATTTTTCATGGAGCAGCCGGAGGGAACTGCCTTCATCCGGGTGGACAAGCTCGAATTCGATTTTCATTGTAGCGGTTAGTTTTGCAATCCATTAAAAGTAAGGCGTTTTACGGTTATAAACGGGTGTCTGTTTCAGTTAAATTAATAAAATACCTGATCAGAATTACCCTTGAACATTAACACAGCATAAGAAGAGGTTAATGCAGATGATTGATTTGTCAGGGTAAAATATCAAATTTGCGAAAGCTTTAACAATCTTGCGATAACCTGTTTTTTATAAGGCATGCATCAAATCGGCTTGTTCGCATGTCTTTCAAAAACTGGGATTAAGATTAAGTTAAAATTTATTTGGTTGATGTTTAATAATATGTATTTTTACTGTGTATAAAGTACATATATATTTAATCGGTTGCATAATTTTACTAACTTCCTTGAAAGGTTGTTATAAGTATAGATGACTTTTACGGACATAACTATTGCTAAACTAAAAACTATTGCTGTATGAAGAATACCAAGATCTTCATTACGAAAGCCTGTTCTATCGGCTTTCTCCTTCTCCTCTCATTTTTTTCCAGTTTCTCACAATCGAAAACAATTACCGGTAAGGTTACAGATTCAAAGGACGGTTCACCTGTTGTAGGCGCTACAGTGCAACCAAAAGGATCCAAAAACGGAACTTCAACGGGTGCGGATGGTAGCTTTTCTATTACCGTGGCTTCAAATGTAAATACCCTGGTAGTAACCTCGGTTGGGTTTGGAAGGCAGGAAGTCTCGGTTTCCGGTACATCGGCGGGAACAGTTAGCCTGGTGGCTACCAATGCTAACCTGAACGAAGTGGTGGTAGTGGGTTATGGTACGCAACGTAAAAAGGAAGTTACCAGCGCTATTACCAGCGTAAATGCAGAACAGTTCAATAAAGGAAACATCAATGATGTTGCACAGTTGCTGCAGGGTAAAGTAGCCGGTCTTTCTATTGCCCGCCCGGGTGGTAACCCCAATGCTGGATTTGAAATCAGATTGCGGGGACTTTCTACCATTGGTGCAGGTACCCAACCACTGGTTGTAATAGATGGACAAATAGGAGCCGATCTGAATTCAATTGATCCCAATGATATTAAATCAATGGATGTATTGAAAGATGGTTCTTCTGCAGCAATCTACGGAACACGTGGTTCTGCGGGTGTAATTATTGTAACCACCAAAACAGGATCGAGGGGACAATCGCAGGTCAATTATAATGGTTCTGTAAGTGTTGAATCCTCAGCCCGTCTAACCAAGCACATGACTGCGGCTGAATACCGCGCATTTATAAAACCTTCGGGAATAGGCAGTGACACTGCAGCTAAAGGAAACGACTACGGCGCCAATACGGACTGGTACAAAGAAATTTCGAGGAATGCCATTTCACACCAGCATAATCTTTCTTTTTCGGGGGGCAATGAGCACACTACTTATAATGCATCCGTAAACTATAGAGATGCGCAAGGTATTGCCATCAATACAGGATTTAATCAGATCAATGGCCGTCTGAATTTAACACATCGGGCGTTAAATGACAAGCTGGTCTTCAATACTGAAATCAGCACAACCCGCAAACAGGCGAAGCTCGGTTTTGACCAGGGTTTTGAATATGCTGCTATCTACAATCCTACTTCCCCTGTATTTGCAAAAACACCCGGACAGGACTTAGCTAAGGGCGGCTATTTTGAAGTGAGTGCGACTGAATACTCCAATCCAGTTGCCGTTCTGAAACAAAATACTAACAACAACACATTAAAAAGGCTCAATTTTGCCGGCTCTGCTGAATACGAAATATTCAAAGGCCTGAAATTTTTAATCCGTTATGCACAACAATCAAGTGGAAGTTATACCACTGCGTATACTCCGAGCACGGCATTCATTGATCGGGGTTTTTACAACGGAGTAACCGGCGTTGGCCGCCATGGCTATTCTTATAAAGCCAACGACGAAGCAATTACGCAGTTATATGAGAACACATTGACATACCAGCATAAAATTTCAAAGTTGGATATCAATGCTATCGCCGGGTATTCATACCAGGATTTTAAATATGAAGGTTTAAAACTAGGTGCAGGTAATTTCGTTACAGACCAGGACAGGGAAAACTTTTCTGCTGCCCAGGATGTGCAAGATGGAAAAGCAAATGCCACCAGCTATAAAAATGGTAGCAAGCTCGTGGCTTTCTTTGGACGCGTTAATTTAAACTGGGATAATTTTGCGTATATATCCGCTTCTCTAAGAAGAGAAGGTTCTACCCAGTTCGGACCTACTCACAAATGGGGCTATTTCCCGGCTGTAAGTGCAGGCGTGGATTTACAGCGTTTTGTGCAGATACCTGCCGTAAACACTTTGAAACTTAGGGGAAGCTTTGGTATCACAGGTGCATTGCCTCCAGGTTCCGGTCTGTCAGAGTTCACTTTTACTTCTGGCCAGGGGTATTTGATCAATGGACAGTGGATATTCACTTATGGTCCCAACCAGAATCCGAATGCTGACTTAAAATGGGAGAAAAAAGCAGAAACAGATATAGGTCTTGACTTTACTGCTTTCAACAATCGTTTGAGCGGTACTATCGACTGGTATACCCGCAAAACTTCCGATCTTATTTTCAACGTAAACGTTCCTTCTCCGCCAAATTTATTCAGCACGGCTACCAAGAATGTTGGGGATCTGACTGGTAAGGGATATGAAATTGCATTGAATTACGATGTAATCAAGCAGAAAAAACTTACCTGGACTACCGGTATCAACTATACTCATAACCATGTAGTATTGTCAAGACTTGATCCTTCAGCAGGTGATTACATCGGAGCATCTAACCTCGGTTCTCCTGGCCAGGAAGCCACCCAGATTACCCGCACATTTGCCGGCGCGGAAATAGGGGCTTTTTATAATGCTGTTTACAGGGGATTAAGCCCTACAGGTAAATTTTTGTTTGAAGATGCATCAGGAAAAGCGGTGCTGGCTGACAGCTTCCCGTACGTAAAAAGAGTGATTGGTCATGGTTTGCCCAAATTTGAGATGGGTTGGACCAACACTTTCACTTATGGCAATTGGGATCTGAATTTTTTCCTTCGTGGTTCGTTCGGTCATAGCATCATCAATACAGAACGCGCATTCTATGAGAATCCTTCTGTAGCGTCTATTTACAATGTTGTAAAGACCAAATATTGGGATCCAAAGTTGAAAGATGCCCAGTTGTTTAGTAACCTGTATGTAGAAAAAGGTGATTTTGTGAAGTTGGACAATGCTACTTTGGGATATAACTTCAATATCAAAAAAGGTGGTAAGAATGGTGTGAGAAGCATTCGCGCGTATTTTTCAGGCCACAACCTGTTTACAATCACGGGATATACTGGAGCAGATCCGGAGGTTAGATATTCTGACCAGATTGGTTCGCTGATCGGAACTACCTCAAACATCCTGGCTCCGGGTATTGACAGGAGAACAACATGGGTATTGACCCGTTCATTTACATTAGGTCTTAACCTTGGATTCTAAACATCAAATTTTATTCATTTACACACTTACTATATGAAAAGTAAATTCTTAAAAATCAGTTTGGTAGGAGGATTGCTTATTGCAGGGCTTTCCTGTACTAAGTTGGATGAAGCACCTTATTTGTATGACAAAGTAACGGGCGACCAATTCGGAAAAACTGACCTGGAAGTGAGTTCGCTGGTAGGCCGTGCTTACTCAAATTTGGCCGGTATCGGTGGCAATAACCACTATAACCCGCTAAACGAAGTAACAACGGATGAAGAAATAGTGCCAACACGTGGCCCGGACTGGGGTGATGGTGGCCACTGGGTACGTCTGAAATTGCATACCTATAAAGTTGATGATCCCCTGCCCAACAATGCTTGGAACTTCTGCTATTCAGGTATTACCACCTGCAACAGATTAATAGCAACGTTGACTACTTTGAATACACCCACAACGCTGGCTTATATACCTGAGTTAAGAACATTGCGCGCGATTTATTATTTCTGGTTACTTGACTGGTTTGGGAATGTGCCGTTGAGTATTGATTTCAATACAACCACGCCTCCTGCCAATTCTACCAGGAAACAGGTGTACGATTTCGTTGAATCAGAACTGATAGCAACTTCTCCGTTGTTAAAAAAGCCAACTGGTATTCCCGACGTAGCTACTTATGGTCGTATGAACTATTACGTAGCACAGGCGTGCCTCGCAAAATTATATTTAAATGCAGAATTATATACCGGTGCGCAGCAATGGGATAAATGTATTGCAGCCTGTAATAATATAGTTAATTCCGGCATTTTTATACTTACACCAAATTATGTTGACAATTTTGTTCAGAATAACCAGAATTCAAAAGAATCAATCTGGGCTATTCCTTTCGACCACGTTAAGTTTACCGGCTTTAACATGGTTATGATGACATTAAGTTATCTGAACCAGAACACATATAACATTAACGCACAGCCGTGGAACGGTTTTGCAACAACTGCAGAATTTTACAACTCTTATATTGATCCTGCACAAAATCCTGGTCCACAAGGAAGAGTTATCGGCCTTAGCCCTAAAGGAGATTCAGTTACCGGTACGCTGGACAAGAGAGCTGCTGCTAATTTTCTTGTTGGACCTCAATTCTCATCCGCCGGCGCAAGGTTGTCTGATGATGGCGCTGATGTAACAGACCCCGATGGCAAGCCATTTACATTCACTCCATACATAAATGAGCTCCAACCGGCCGCCTGGCGCCAATCTGGTGCGAGAATCGGTAAATGGCAGTTCTATCTTGGTGAAACATCCGATATGGACAATGACTTTGCCGTTTTCCGTTATGCAGATATTTTGCTGACTAAAGCAGAAGCAACGGCAAGAAAAAATAGTAACTGGAATGATCCCGTTGCTTTGGCACTGGTAAATCAGATCAGGGTTCAACATGGCGGAGTAGATCCGTTTGTGTCAATGACTGCAGCGACTTTTCTTGCAGAACGTGGCAGAGAGACCTTTGCTGAAGCCTGGAGAAGACAGGATATGATTCGTTTTGGAACGTATAATACTGCTTACGGATTTCACGGAGCCGATCCGGCTGATAATTTAGGTCCCAATAACATTAACCACTTGAATATTTTTCCAATCCCGGCAATCCAGCTAAATGCTAACAAGAATCTTAAACAAAATCCGGGCTACTAACAGACAAATTAGATTAACATAATATCTTTTCAAACAAAGCAAGTAATAACATATTACTTGCTTTGTTTATTAAAAAATGGTTCTATTTTTAAGTGTCGCAGTATAGTCATTTTATTTTTGTAAAAAATACAAAGAGCTTTTATAAAGAATGTGTAATGGTTGGTTGTGAAGCGTATCATGTTATGTCAGGTAAAATCAGCTTTTTTAAATTTGCAGGGTTTTCACAGACCCATTTTTTTGTTATACTCATTTTAACTGTTTTATCCGGCTGTCGGCCAGCTACCCCCGCTGCTGAAAATAATAATGGCCATCAGCTTTTTTCCCTGCTGCCTGCTGCCGTTACGGGTATTGATTTTTCCAATGATGTTGCCTATACGGAAGAATTGAATGCCTATACCTTTCGTAATTTTTACAATGGTGGTGGCGTAGGTATCGGCGATGTAAACAACGATGGATTGCCCGATATTTTTTTCTGTGGCAATATGAAGTCAAACAAACTTTATTTAAATAAGGGCGATTGCCGGTTTGAAGATGTTACAGAAAAAGCTGGTTTGAATTCAGAAGGCGTATGGTCTACCGGCGTCACATTTGCCGATGTAAACGGAGATGGCTTGCTGGACATCTATGTGTGCAAATCGGGCGATTTTAAATCAAAACAAAGAAGCAACGCACTCTATATCAATAACGGGGTTTCTACTAACGGGGCAGTTAGTTTTACAGAACGCGCAAAAGAATACGGGCTCAACAATATGGGCCTCTCTACCCACGCTGTTTTTTTTGACTACGACCATGATGGCGATCTGGATTGTTACCTGCTCAACAATTCTTTCCGCTCAGTGGGTAATTATGACCTGATAAAAGACCAACGTACCATACCAGATACACTTGGCGGCAATAAACTTTATCGAAACGATAATAATCATTTCACCGATGTTACACAAGCTGCCGGCATTTACAGCAGCAAAATTGGATTTGGCCTTGGGGTTACCATTACTGATATCAACCAGGATGGCTGGGATGATATTTATGTGTCGAATGATTTTTTTGAACGGGATTATTTATATATCAATAATAAAAACGGCACTTTCACCGAATCACTGGAACATTCTCTCCGTGAGTTGAGCATGAACTCTATGGGTGCAGATATTGCCGATATCAATAACGATGGGCTCCCCGATATTTATGTTACAGATATGCTGCCTGAACCCGAAGCAAGGGTGAAGACAAAAACCAATTTTGAAAACTGGGATAAATAT
>Ga0068860_100002144_pt1 | contig 20798 bp, 17 predicted proteins | sample KBSSwiS32_FD_66597 | JGI IMG/M metagenome (GOLD analysis project Ga0068860, IMG submission 66597) | Switchgrass rhizosphere microbial communities from Kellogg Biological Station, Michigan, USA - KBS Switchgrass S3-2 | ecosystem: Host-associated > Plants > Roots > Rhizosphere > Soil ...
GTCGAGGCCATCGTCCCCATCGCGCTTACGCGCGAGACGTGGATGAGTTCGGACTGGAGCGTCTCGAGCCGTTGTTCGGTTTGCCGCCGTTCGGTCAGATCGCGGATGAAGCCGGTAAAGAGCTTATCGCCGCCGGTTGCCTCGCCGATCGAAAGCTCCATCGGAAAGGTCGAGCCATCGCGGCGTTCGGCGAACACGACCCGACCAATGCCGATAATGCGTTTCTCGCCGGTCTCGAGATAGCGGCGAATATATCCGTCGTGCCGTTCCCGATCGGGCGAGGGCATCAGCCGGCTGACATTGCTGCCGACGACTTCGGCTTCGGCATAGCCGAACAGCCTTTCGGCGGCAGCGCTGAACGAGACGATCGAGCCCTGGTCGTCGATGACGATCATCGCATCGGGCACGGTGGAAAGGATCGAGCGGAGATGGCTTTCCCGCGCACGCACGGCATCCTCTGCGGCCCGCCGATCCGTGATATCGGATACGATCTTGGAAAAACCTCTGAGGCTGCCATCCTCGTTGCGGAGTGCGGTGATCGAGATGCTCGCAAGAAACTCGGATTCGCCCTTTCGAACCCTCCAGTCTTCCTCTTCAAATTTGCCCTCCGAAACCGCTAGGGCGAGGTCGTGCTCGGGCTTCCCTGCGGCGACTGCATCCTTCGGGTAGAATATCGCCATATGACGCCCAAGAATCTCGCCCTCGGACCAGCCTTTCAGCCGTTCGGCGCCCTTGTTCCAGATTGTCACCCGACCGTCAGGGTCGAGCAGATAGATAGCATGACCCTGTGCGCCATCGATGAGCAGACCGAGCTCCTCGGCAATTTGGCCCGCTTTCGTGGCCCTCGCATCCAATTCCCGGACCTGCACGAAGACGTGCGTTCGCAGCCGATCGAGACTCAGCGCAATCACGATGATCGCGCCAAGCGCGGCCACGAAAAGCCCCGCCTCCACGGTCTCGTCACGCATGAAGCCCTGATGATCGGCGAAGTATATGCCGAAACCCAGGGCCGGGAGCGCGGCGATCATGGTGGGTCGCGCACCCGTCCAGACGGCCGTGATCATGAGCGAGAGAGCGAAAGGGAAAAAGGCAGCCCGATCGCCGATCCATGAATCGGCTACAGAGCGCAGCCCGGCGGTTACCGCCACGATCGCCAGGGCCATGGCTACACGAACGGCAAATGGACTTTCACGGCTCGGCATAAGGCGCACGGCTCCCATCCGTGCGGGCTCTAACGTTGGGGGTCGCCTTCCAGCTTCACGCGCACGCGTCGTTACGCGCTCAGCATAGCCTGAATCTGCATGCGGCGAAATGGTGCGGCCTTTCGATCAATCGGGAGTTGGACGTAGGGGTTTATCCTCATCGGATATCGCGCCGCCGTGTCCCCACCCTATGCGGGAATCTACTAATGGCCCGCGCCCTGTCTCGTGCGGCATTTTCGACGGGTGGCGAGCAGTTCCGCCACGGAAATTCCATTCGAGCGAGACGCCATGACCATCCGCAATCTGTCCGCGCTCCTCCACCCGAAGAACGTCGCACTCATCGGCGCCTCGGGACGTGCCGGCACGCTCGGCGCGATCGTGATGGACAAAGTGCTGGCGCGCGGATTCTCCGGCCCGGTCCATGCCGTCAATCCGCACCGTTTTGATCGAACCGGGGTCCAATGGGCTGCATCCGTCAGTGCCCTTCCAGCGACGCCCGATCTCGCGATTGTCATGACCCCTGGGGAGACCGTACCCGGGATCATCGCTGATCTCGGCGTTCTCGGCACCAGATGCGCGGTGGTCCTCTCCGCAGGAATCACTGCAAAAAACGGCCTGCGTCAGGCGATGCTCGACGCGGCGCGCCCGCACCTGCTGCGGGTCGTCGGACCGAACTGTCTCGGAATCATGGCGCCGCACGCCGGACTGGACGCCACATTCGCGCGAACCCCGGCCAAACCGGGCAGGCTTGCGCTGATCTCGCAAAGCGGCGCGCTGGTGACCGCGATCCTCGATTGGGCGGACACACGCGGCATCGGCTTTTCCGGCATCGTCTCGGCCGGGGACATGGCGGATGTCGATCTCGGCGATCTGGTTGATCTCTTCGCGGTCGATCCGGCGACCGACGCCATCCTCCTCTATGTCGAAGGCGTCACCGATGCCGCCAAGTTCCTGTCGGCCGCCGGTGCCGCAGCGCGTATGAAGCCGGTGATCGCGATCAAGGCAGGCCGCTCGCCGGCAGCGGCGAAGGCCGCCTTCTCCCACACCGGCGCGCTCGCGGGTTCCTATGACGTCTACCGTGCCGCCTTCGAGCGGGCGGGAATCGTCATGATCGACACGCTGACCGAGCTGTTCGACGCGGCCGAGATACTGTGTACATCCCGCCGGACCGTCGGCGATCGCCTGGGCATCGTCACCAATGGCGGCGGCGCCGGGATCCTTGCCGTCGATGCGCTGGGCGGTACGGGCGCAAGACTCGCCACGCTCGCGCCGGAGACGCTCGCGACCCTCGACATTTGTCTGCCCAGTGGCTGGTCGCACGGCAATCCCGTCGATGTGATCGGCGATGCCGGCCCTGATCGCTATCGCGATGCCGTCCGGGCGGTCCTGCGCGACGAAGATGTCGATGCCCTGCTGGTCATGAACTGCCCGACCGGCACCACCCACGCGCTCGACATCGCAGCCGCCATTACCAGCCAGGTTACCGCCGCAGCCCATGGCGACAAGCCAGTGCTCGCCTGCTGGCTTGGAGACGCCAATGCGGCGTCCGTGCGGAAGGACATGGGCGATGCCGGGATTCCGATCTTTGCGACGCCGGACGACGCGGTGCGTGCGTTCGGTTACCTGCTTGCGGCCCGGCGCGCGCGTCTCGCGCTGACGGATGCCCCTGCCGCCACGCTGGAGCTGACGCCCGATGTTGAGGAGGCCAGGCGGATCATCGCGTGTGTCCGCGCCGAGAAACGGACGGTGATGACCGAGATCGAGGCAAAGGCGCTGCTTGGCGCCTATAACATTCCCACGGTCCGCACCCGCTTCGCCGCCGCCGTCGAAACAGTCGACGAAGTTTGTGTTTTGCTGACACCGCCGTTCGTCGTGAAGGTCGTTTCGCCCGACATCAGCCACAAGTCGGACGTCGGCGGTGTCGTGCTGGATCTGACGGGTGGCAAGGCGGCGTCCGCAGCGGCCTGCGCCATGGAGATGCGGATCACGCGCGAGCATCCCGAGGCCCATATCCTGGGATATGCCGTCGAAGAGATGTGCACGCGGCCGCACGCTCACGAAATGATCATAGGGATTGCAACCGACCCTCTTTTCGGCCCCTTGGTGATGGTGGGCGCTGGCGGCACTGCAGTCGAGATACTGGGCGACAAGGCGCTGGCGCTCCCGCCGATCGACGATGCGCAGGCGCACGCCCTCATCGGCAAGACTCGCATTTCGAAACTGCTCGCCGGCTACCGGGGCGAAGCTGCTGCGAATATCGATGCGCTGGCCGCAGCGCTGGACGCTCTGTCCGCGATCACGGTCGATCTTCCGGATATCGTCGAGCTCGACATCAATCCGCTATTGGTCGACGCGGATGGCGTGATCGCGCTTGACGCGCGCATCCGCATCACGGCCGAGCCGCAGACGGTCTCACGCCTCGTCCTGCGGCCGGCGCCGATGGAATGGGCGTCCACACTCGTGACCCGGAACGGCCTGCGCTTCTTCGTGCGGCCGATCCGCGCCGATGACGAAGGCCTGCTCGCGGATTTTTTCGCGCATGTATCGCCAGAGGATCTGCGTTTCCGCTTCCTCACGGGTCTGAACACTGTTGGCCATGACCGGCTCGCGACGATGACGCGGGTGGATTACCGCCGGACGATTAGCTTCCTGGCGTTCGACGCAGACCGCAAGACGGTCATCGCGACCGCGATGCTGGCCGCCGATCCCGACCGGAGCCGCGCTGAAGTGGCGCTGACGACGCGGTCGGACATGAAAAAGCAGGGCCTGAGCTGGACCCTTTTCGAATATGTGCTTCGCTATGCGAAGGCCGAGGGCATCGGCACCGTCGAGGCGGTCGAATGCGCCGACCATGACGCCGCGATCCGCATGGAGCGCGAGATGGGCTTCACCGCTGTTACCGATCCCGACGATCCCACCGTGCGGATCGTCCGGCGTGTGCTTGCGCCCGCCGGAGCAGCATTGTGAGCCCGAAGCGTCTCGCGATCGTCGACGGTCACCCCGACCCGGATCCCGGACGATTCGTCCACGCGCTCGCCGAGAGCTATGCCAGCGGTGCTGCGGCGGCCGGCCACGAACTGCGCCATATCAAGGTCGCCGAGCTCGAATTCCCGCTTATCGGCTCGCGCCACGACTGGGAGGCCGACGTTCTCCCAACAGATATTCGGCGTGCGCAGGAGGCGATTGCATGGGCCGAGCATCTGCTGATTCTCTATCCACTCTGGCTTGGCGATGTGCCGGCGCTGCTCAAGGGCTTTCTCGAGCAGGTCATGCGTCCCGGCTTTGCCTTTGCTCCACGGGAGGGAAAGCTGCCCGAGAAGAAGCTCAAGGGTCGTTCGGCGCAGGTCGTCGTTACGATGGGCATGCCTGCCTTGTTCTACAGGGCATTCTACGGTGCCCACAGTCTCAAGAGCCTCGAGCGCAATATCCTCAAATTCGTCGGCATCAGCCCGGTCAAGCATCTGCTTATCGGGAATGTCGAGGGGGACGCAAAGGCCCGCGAGGGTTGGCTCGAGGAGCTTTTCGGTCTCGGCGAGGGAGGGATGTGATGGGGTACATGGGCGTAGCTCTCGAACGGGTCGGCCTGAAGGCTGCTCGGCAATCCGGCCTACGGCGCAAGGATATGTGCCGATCAAGGCCCAGAACGTCGCCGGAAACCAACCATACAACATGAGGAGTGACGGCAAGGTCACCCAAATCGATGATCGCATTCACGAGATGCATCAAGCTCATGAACATCAGCGGACCGTCCTGTGCGTCCTTGAGTTGTATGAAAGCACGGGGATGCGCAGTTACGTTGCCGGTAGAGATGTGACGCGGCAGCGCATGCGAGCGCTGCGGGACGCGGCAGACGTTTTCGGCTTGGTTCGGGATCGGCTCTGGCTGGCGGCGCAAAAGGCAGGCTTGAATGATCCCGGGCCTTCGCAGCCGGTATCCCGGGAGACCACGCTATCGCGAGATGCGAGGCCGTTTCGACCTTCCATGCGATTGCGCTGGAGCATCCTTTTGACCTCGGCGCGGGTGGGATTTGATCGCCCCACGCATCAAGAGCATTCCCGGCAATAGTGGCAGCCACAGAGTCAGCGCGCGCAACAGCATTGTGGCGGCGAACGCCCCCTCAAAGGGAATGCCCAGCAAGCGTAGCGTCGCGGTCGAAGTCGCTTCAAAGCTGCCAAGCCCCAGCGGGATCGGCCCAAGTGTGACGACGATCGACGCCATGATCAGCGCGATGAACGCGGTGCTGAATGCGGCGGCCTGCCCGAGTGCATGCAGGCAGGCCAGCAACGTCGCCGCATCGGCCAGGAAGATGAGCGCGTTGCATGCCGTCACCCGCACCAGCAGTGCTCGGTCACGGAGCAAGTCGCCCGGCGCCTCTGCCACAGTCTCCAGCAGCGATCGGATGAAGCCGATCTTCTCTATGCGCGGGGGCAAGGGCTCGCTTCCGCGATTGCGCAGCCACAGCGCCAGACTCGGAATGGCGATTGCCACGGCAAGGAACAGAGTGACCAGGCCCGCCATCAACGGTGTCGCCTGATCATGGAGCCAAAGCAGGACGAGCATGGCGAGGGCGAACAGCGCATAGGCCGCGTAGAAGCCGATCATCGACAGCAAGAGCGCCGCAACCGCAGTGCCGCGCGGAACGCCGATCGCCCTGAGCTGGTCGACCAGCAGCACATTTCCGCCCATGCCGGCACTGGGCAGCGCCTGGTCGGCGAACAGCTTGCTTACCGCGATCCGCATAAGGCGCGGCATCGACCGGGGCGTGCCCGCGCGCCGCAAGACGGCCGACCATCCGCCTGCGACGCTCGCATAGGTCGAGAGCTGGAACAGAATGGCGAGGCCGAGCCAGCCGGGCTCGGCATTCCGGACGAGGCCGGCAAAGCGCTCGATCTCACCCCAATGCAAGACCGCGCCGAACAATGCCGCAACAAGGATGAGGCCGAAGAACCAGCTTCGCCAGCCGCCGCTACGCTCCGCGGCTCCATGTTCAGCGCGCGAGAACATAGCCTCCCGGCGCGGATCCGAGCGGCGCAAAGCCGTTGTTCGCGTTGCCGATTGCCGGTGGTGGCCCTGCAGGCGACGACCGCTGCGCGAGCCAGTCGCCCCATTCGGGCCACCAGCTACCTTCCTTCCGCTCAGAGCGGGCCAGCCAGCCGTCGGGATCGAGATGCCCTCGTGTCGCGCAATGCATCATGACCTGGAAATGCCGGCCAGCATGCCCCGGTTCCGAGACGATGCCGGCATTATGACCGCCGCTGGTCAACAGGAAGGTGACCTCGGTTTCGGTCAGGAGATGGATCTTGAACACCGATCGCCAGGGCGCGACATGATCCCATTCGGTCCCCACCGCGAAGATCGGCACGCGAATGTCGCTGAGCGCGATCGACCTGCCGTCGATCGTGTAGCGGCCCTCGGCCAGATCGTCGTCGAGGAAGAGCTCGCGCAGATACTGGGAATGCATGGCAAGCGGGAGCCGCGTGCCATCGCTGTTCCACGCCATGAGATCGTTCATCGGCTCGGCGTTACCCATGAGATAATGGTGAATCATGCGCGACCAGAGCAGGTCATTGGACCGAAGCATCTGGAACGCTCCGCCCATCTGCTGGCTGTCGAGGTAGCCGCGAGTCCACATGAGATTCTCGAGGAAATGGATTTGTGCGGCGTCGATGAAGAGTCCGAGTTCACCCGGCTCGCTGAATTCGGTCTGGGCAGCAAAAAGCGTCATGCTGGCGAGGCGATCATCGCCGTCGCGCGCCATCGTGGCGGCGGTGATCGCGAGCAGGGTTCCGCCTAAGCAATAGCCCGCCGCATGGATGCTGGACGATCCGGTGATCGCGGAGATCGCGTCGAACGCAGGCATTACGCCAAGACGGCGATAGTCGTCGAAGGAAATGTCGCGGTCCGCTTCACCCGGGTTGCGCCATGAAATCATGAAGACGGTAAAACCCTGGCCGATCAGCCAGCGCACCAGCGAATTTTCCGGACTAAGGTCGAGGATGTAATATTTCATGATCCAGGCCGGCACGATCAGCAGCGGCTCGGGATGAACCGTTTCGGTGGTCGGGCGATACTGGATCAGCTCGATCAGGTGATTGCGATAGACGATCTCGCCGGGCGTGACGGCGACCTCGATACCCGGTCGAAAGGCTTCGGCGCCGGCGGGACGCTCGCGCGCCAGGGTGCGGCGCATATCGCCGAGCAGATTGGCGAACCCTTTCGAGAGACACTGGCCGCCCGTCTCCGCAATGCGGCGCTGGACGACCGGATTGGTGGCGATGAAATTGGACGGCGCCATCATGTCGAGCATCTGGCGTACCGAGAAGCGCACCATGTCCTCATGGCGCTGGGTGACGCCGCCGACCGAGCAGCAAGCCTGATCCCACCATTGCTGGTTGAGAAGGAAGGCCTGGTGGATGAGGTTGAAGGGCCAGCCTTGCCAGGCCGGATCGTCGAAACGATGATCCTGGGGCAAAGGCTCAATGCAGGGCGCGATAGAGCCATTGCCAGTCGCGACCTTCAGGGCATAGTCGGCCAGACGCGCGGCCTTGCGGGCCGCCTTGGCCGCGAGATGCATTTGCCGCCCGGGCGAGATCGCCAGATGATTTGCCCAATCTCCGAAGGCGGCGCCGAGCGAGGCAGGGGAAAGGCCGCCGGTCAGTTGCGCGAGGGCTGCGCCGATCGCCCGATCCACGACATTGGCGGGTCCGCTCAACGGGTCGTCATCCGTCGCGCAGGGACAGGCTTCTTCCAACAGGCTGCTATTCATCGCGCGGCTCCCAAATGCAGGAACGCACTCCAGTCGGCCGATGGAGGATGGTCCCGCCCACCTTTGATGAAGCCCGGCGGCAAGCGCACCTATGCGGAGTGTTACGTAGACCGGATGTCACGCGAACTGGCGCGATCCCGGTGAGAAGCACCCATCGGAAAATGGCATGGTCATTCAATGACTGGTGCGAAGGGCGAGTCGTTTGAGCAATTCCGCGCAAACCAGATAAGCAGCCACCAGTGCCGCGATCGCACCGACGACCGCAGCGCCCGGCGACGCAAAGCCGAGCACAGGCCCCCAGGGCAGGAAGGGAAGCACGAGCGCCGCTGCAAGGCCGGCGAGCGCGGTCGTGGTCAGCGCGACATGCGCGCGACTGGTCCATGCCGGACGGATCGTGCGGATCACGAACACGACCAGGATTTGCGTCGCCATCGATTCGATGAACCATGCGGCGCGAAACGCCGCGACATCGACCTGGAAAACCCAGAGCAGCAACCCGAACGTCGCGATGTCGAATATCGACGACAGTGGGCCCATGATCGCGGTGAAACGCACCAATGCCGGCATGTCCCAGCCATGCGGTCGGGCGAGGTCGTTGTCGTCTGCATCGTCGAACGGGATGCCGATCTGCGACATGTCGTAGATGAGGTTGTTGAGCAGCACTTGCACGGCGGTGAGCGGCAGGAAGGGCAGGACGAGCGATGCCAGCGCCATGGTGAGCATGTTGCCGAAATTGGAACTGGTGCCCATCCGGATATATTTCATGATGTTGGCATAAGTGCGCCGCCCTTCGGCGACGCCGTCGGCCAGCACGTTGAGGTCGGGCGCGAGCAGGATCATGTCGGCCGCTTCGCGCGCCACGTCGGTCGCCCCCTCGACCGACAGCCCGATATCGGCGGCGCGGATCGCCGGCGCATCATTGATCCCGTCGCCGATGAAGCCGACCGTGTGACCGCGTGCCTTGAGCGCGCGGACAATCCGGGTCTTCTGGTCGGGACTCACGCGCGCGAACAGGTCCACGGCCTCAATCCGTGCCGCAAGTGCGGAATCGTTGAGTTTCGCGATATCTTCGCCCGTCAGCACGCCCTCGACCGGGAGAGCAAGCGCCGCCACCAGATGCTCTACGACTGCCGCAGCATCGCCCGAGATAACCTTGATTCGAATGCCCGCAGCTTCGAGACGCGCCACGGCGCCGGCCGCGCTCGGCTTCGGCGGATCGACAAAGACGCAATAGCCGGCGAATATGAGCGCCTCGTCACCATCCGCACCGATCCGATCCTGCCCCTCGGCCGGTTTCCAGGCGACCCCCAGCAATCGCAATCCCTGTGTGGCGCGGTCGGCGTGCAGGGCCATAAGCTTTTCCCGTAGCGCTTTGTCGAGCACGACGAGCGTTCCGGACCGGTCCTGCGCCCGGTCGCACAGGGCGAGAATGATCTCGGGCGCGCCCTTGACGATCTCGATCCGCTCGCCGTCGCGTTCGGCCAGAACCGAGACGCGCCGGCGCTCGAAATCGAAGGGACGCTCGTCAAACTTGCGCCAGCCGGCGATCCGCTTGACCGTCGCATGAATCAACAGCGCCTCATCGAGCGGGCTTTTCAGGCCCGTCTCGAAGCGGGCGTTGACCGCCGCCAGTTCCGCCACGCGATCATCGTCCTCGCCATCGATTCCGGGATGTCCGACCAGCGTGATATGCGCTTCAGTCAGGGTTCCGGTCTTGTCGGTGCACAATATGTCCATCTGGCCGAGATCGTGGATCGCCGACAGCCGCTTCACCACCACCTTCGCCGCCGCCATGCGCTGCGCCCCCCGTGCGAGCGAGACGGTCATGATCATCGGCAGCAGTTCGGGCGTCAGGCCCACCGCCAGCGCCATGGCGAACAGGAAGGACTGGAGCGGCGGCCGGCCCAGCGCCAGATGGGCAAGCAGCACGAACAGCACCAGGAAAATGGTGAGCCGCGCGATGAGCATGCCGAGCTTGTGAATTCCACGCTCGAACGCTGTCGGTGGCTCGACCCCGGCCAATGACGCTGCGATTGCGCCGAAGCGGGTCCGCGCGCCGGTCTCGACGACCAGCATCGTCGCGGTTCCACCGACCAGCGAGGTGCCGTGGAACAATGCGTTGCGCGCTTCAGCGGGGACCGTCGCGGTCGCGGCGGGCTCGACCTGTTTTTCAACGGGATATGGCTCGCCTGTCAGCAGGCTTTCGTTAACCTGCGCGCCGTTGACTGCCAGCGCGATGCCGTCGGCCGGTACGAGGTCGCCGGCAGCCAGCAGGACGACGTCCCCGGCCACGATGTCGGAGACGGGCAGCTCGACCGCCCGTCCACCGCGCAGTGCGGTGGCATGGAGCGCTATCGAGTGCTTGAGCGCCTCGGCGGTTGCCTCCGCCCGATGTTCCTGCGCCATGTCGAGCGCGGTTGACAGAAACACCACGGCTACGATGATCGCGAAGCTTGCGACATCGCCCGTCGCGCCGGCAATGGCTGCGGCGACGAGAAGGATGGCGACCAGGGGATTGGCGAGGCGGCGGAGAAGGTCGAGCAACAGGTGCCGTTTTCGGGCGACTGCAATTGCGTTCGGACCGTCGCGCTCCAGCCGCGCTGCGGCTTCCTCGACCGTCAGGCCCTCGCGCGACACGCCGAGACGTTCGAGGGTTTCGTCGGGCGCGGCCCGCCAGAAAGCGGTAGAATCGCTCACAGGCATGTGATCCGGACTGTCACATCCGTTGACGAGCGATCAAATCCATCTGCCCGGTCGAGCATCTCGCATCCTATCGAGGTCAGTCAAAAGACTGAGACAAGTCACCGACGGAAGCGCGGTTGAGCAGCATCCCGGGCGACACCGGGCGGTGCGCAGTGCGACCGGCCCGGCGCCGAAGTGAGGGGGCCAGGTCAGTGACCCAGCACCAACGGCAGCTTGCTCCTGGTCAGCATGCGCTTGGTGACGCCGCCGAACGCCTCCATCAGCCGACCGTGGCTGTAAGCGCCCATCACGACATAGTCGGCATGCCAGAGCGCACATTCCTCGGCGATGAGCTGATCCGCGGCATGGAGTCCGTCATCGATGATCCGCACGCTTGCATGAATGCCGTGGCGCGACAGATACTCGGCCGCCCCTGATGGTTCGATCTTCTCAGCGCCGTCGCGCGTCATGAAGATGTGCACATCGGAGGCCAGCCGGAGAAGCGGAACACAGGCACGCATCGTAGCCGCTGCTGAGGATTGACCGTCCCAGGCGATAAGGGCGCGGCCGTTAGCATTGAACCGCGGCAGGCTCTCGGGAACCGCAACGACCACCGTGCGGGCGTGCATCAGGATCTGGCTGGCGATCGTGCGCATGTCCGGCAGGGGATATTCGTCGAGCGCGCGGTTGAGCACGATCAGGTCTGCAAGTATCGCCGCATCCAGGATGCAACTTGCGATGTCACCCGTCGTGTCGCTCCAGCTCCAGCTTACATCCTCCTGGGCCAGGCGGGCCGTCAGCGCCGTCTTGTTCTTTGCCTCACTCTCCCGTTCATCGGACAGGATGGCTGCTTCCCCGAAGCCGACGTAGAGATCGCCGGCAATCATCGGGTAAGGCGTCACGTCGAGACAGGTCAGATGCCCCTCAAGTGAACGGGTCAAGTCAAGCGCCGTCTGATACCGGGCTTCCTGTCCTTCATCATCATGCACCAGCAAAAGAATGTTCTTCATTGTTGCCTCCATCGTTGCAAGGCGATGCTATTGCTGCGGCGTCCTGGTCGATATGCGTGATGATACGGATGCGAAAGCGGCCGCCCGGAGAATCCGGACGGCCGCTTTTCATTGCCGACGTGCCAAGTTCAGAAGGCGACGACAATATTGTCCTCGACCTTGGTGACGCCGGGTGCCGCCCAGGCCGCACGCTCGGCGATGCCGCGCTCGTTCCAGGCCTTGACCCTGCCGCCAAGCTTCACCGTACCCCCGTCGGTAACGACCGTAACCGATCCCGCGTCGAGGTTGGCCTGGCGCTTGAAGGCCGCCATGATCCGGTCCTTGATGTCGAACGCTGCGGGCAGCTTCTTCACCTCGAGCAGGTTGCTGACGCCGATGACGCCCGTGACACGGCCTGCGGCCTTGCGAGCCTCGTTGCTCTGGTAGAACAAGTCGACCGTGCCGGTCAGCGTCACCCAGCCATGTTCGACCTTCACCATAATCTGTTGGTCCGGGATCGAGACGTTCCAGGCGAACATGTCGAGGATGCGTTTGGCGATCTCATGGTCGGCGGTCTTGGGATCGGAGGCGAAGCGCACCTTGATCTCCTCGGCGATCGCCTTGACCCCGGCGACGCGACGGGTCGCCTTCTCGGCCGCCATCTTCTCCGGATAGGATTTGACGAAGCCGGAAAGGGTGACGACGCCGTCATTCACCGCGACGCCGATATCGGCGTGATCGACGCTCGGCTCCCATTCGAGCTCGGCGATCACGTCATGCTGCAGCTGGCTGTCGGTCTTCTTCACGGGTCTTCTCCTTCATGTTGAGGGGGAGGCGCCCCTTCCGGACGCCGGGCTCGCACGCGGCCAGCTTCAGGACCGTCGGCAAGTTCAGGGAAACCGTCGTGCCGGCACCAGGCCGGCTGCGGATCAGAAAATGGCCATGCGACGCACGCATGAACTGCTGCACGCGGCAGAGCCCGGTCCCATGTGCGCAACCGGCGTCAACGCCGCGACGCGCCTGTTCGAGCTTGGCCCGGGACATGCCACGTCCATCGTCGCCAACCAGGACCCAGATCCGTGAACCGACCCGGCGCGTGCGAATAACGACCGTGCTGGCATCGGCGGCGCCTGCGTTGGCGACGAGTTCGAGAATGGCCGCGTCGAAGTCGGCGGGGATAAGCCTCACTTGCGACGCTGGGCTTTCGAGTTCGAGATTGACCTCGATCCTGGGGCCGGCGAGCGCCCGGATCATCGAACCCAGACCCAGAATCCTGGCTTCGATGTCCAACGCCGTGAAGCCGACCGCGCCACGGTTGCCGGAAAGCAACCCGGTCGTCAGTTCGCCACCCCGGATCGCCGCGTCTTCGATCGCCTCGAGCAGCGCGATACGCTGAGACCGGTCGGGGTCGCGCTCAAGCACATGCTTGGCCGAAGCCACGATCCCGAACAGATTGCGCAGATCATGGATCGTGTCGCGTTGCGGGTAGCTGGCTCGGGTTTGAGTCGGTTCGATCTGGAATTGCATCATGCCCTCCCAAGGCTGTCGAGGCTTGTTGTGGAGCGCCGGGCGGAAGCCCCATATTCGCAATTTCCCGTAAGGGTCCGGCCCCTCAGCCCATATGCTGGCCACCATTCACGTCGAGCGTCGCGCCCGTGATGAAGCCCGCATCCTCCGCCACAAGGAAGGCGACGCAGCGCGCAATCTCGGCTGGCGTGGCGAGACGGCCGACCGGGATCTTCGCGATGATCGCAGGGAGGAGGTCTGCCGGAATGGCACGGACCATCTCTGTGTTGGTGTAGCCTGGCGCGATCGCGTTGACCGTCACGCCGGCGCGTGCGCCTTCAAGAGCAAGCGCCTTGGTGAAACCCAGGATGCCGGCCTTCGACGCGGCATAGTTGGTCTGACCGAACTGGCCTGCCTCGCCATTTACCGAGGAGATATTGACGATCCGGCCCCATTTGCGGTCTTGCATCGCCTGGAACACCGATCGGGACATGTTGAAGCAGCCGGTCAGATTGGTGTCGAGGACGGCCTGCCAATTCTCGGGCGAAAGCTTCGCGAGGCTGGCGTCGCGGGTGATGCCGGCATTGTTGACCAATATGTCGATGGGGCCAAGCGCGGCCTCGACTTCGGCGACGCTCGCCGTGCAAGCTTCGTGATCCACCACCGACCAGCGCCATGTCCTGATGCCCGTCCGCTGGGTGAATGCGGCGGCGCGCTCTTCGGCACCGCAGAAATTGGCCGCCACCCGATAGCCGAGCGCCGCCAGGGTTTCACATGTCGCGGCGCCGATACCGGTCGTCCCGCCCGTCACCAGAGCAACGCGCGCCTGCGCAATTGTCATGAGCATGTCTCCGCACTGGATTGTCCGGAGCGGAGATGCCCCTGTCAGGACGCGCGGTCGTTACGCAATGTCCCTGACCGATGAGTGTTCGTCGGTCGCATTGCCGGACGCCCGCAATTGGTCGCGGAACGCCTCGAGTCTGGCGCGATACCCTTCGGCGTCGCCATATTCGAGGAAGGAGATGTAGCGGTCGTGCGGCGCGGAAATGCGAATCGCGTGCTTGATCGGACACCAATATTGCTCGGTCCGGCTGGCGACTTCGCGCACATAGGCGATGACGCCGTTGCCATAACCGCAAAAGGAGCAGTTCAGCGCCTCGATCCAGTTGAGATAGCCGAGTTGGCCCCTGTCGAGGGCGATATAGTCCGAGCGCTTAACCCTCGGGATTGAATAGGCGCGAAAGCAGATCGTTTGGTAAAGACTCGTCCAGAGGTCGATCAGCACCAGAGGAATGATCATCGAATAGATGACCGGCGCTGAAACCATGGATCCGATGGCGGATCGGGCAAGGAAATGGGCGACGCTGGTGCGCAGCGCGCGCTGCTCCGCAACGAGCCCCTGCTCGAACTGCACGAGTCTGCCTTTCACCGCCCAGCCGAGCGCCTTGCGGCGATGTTCGATCTCACGATCGAGTTCGGCCTGAAGCCGCACGATCTCGTGCGCCAGTTTCTCCATGCGCGCCGTCATCCTGACATCTCCTCTCGAAGTCCCACATGCGTCCGCTTCAATTCATGGGCCAGCGCACCCATCGCGAGCGGAAAGACGATCAGCCAGGGTGATGCCCAGGCAATCAGGGCAGGCCAGACGAGCTGGAGCAGGATGATGGGCGCCAGCAGGCCGTTGGCGACCAGGGACCAGCGCAGCAAGCCGGGTGGATAAGTGGGGCCGAGCAGAAGCGTCGCCAGGCTCATATAGGTATAGCCCAGCAAATCCACCGCGGTCAGCGGCATGCGGAAGCTGCAACAGGCAAAGTCAGCCAGTCCGTCCAGCTTGCCATGCGTCTCGCGCGGCAGCACCACACCGAGCTGGATGACATAGACGCTCGAGACGAGCACGGCATAGGCGATCGATAGACCGAGCGCGGCATATCGCGCCGCGCGCCCCCTTGGAGGACAAACCGCCGCGCTTGCCGCGATCGCAATCACGAACAATGGAGCCAGTGCGAGCGAAGACCCGAAAATCAGCCAGCGATCGAGCGGGGTCGCCAGCAGGCCAGCGACCTGAAGAATCTGCGGAATGCCATAGCCGATGCTCGCGGCGCAGGCGCCAATGGCGGCATGGAAACCGATGCCGTTCGAGCTCTCACGGGTGATACCCGGCTTCATGGCGTGATCAGCACCTTCAACGCCTGCGTCTCGGCTGCATGACTAAAGGTCTCATAGGCGTCGAGGATGCCGTCGAGCGTGAAGCGATGGGTGACGAGCTGCAAGGGATCGAGTTTCTTCGCTGTCACGGACTTCAGGAGCATCGGCGTCGTCACGGTATCGACGAGTCGCGTGGTGATGGTAATGTTCTGCGACCAGAGTTTCTCGAGATGGAGATCGACCTTCACGCCATATACGCCGACATTGGCGATGGTCCCGCCCGGCGCCACCAGGTCTTGGCACAGCTCAAAGGTCGCCGGCACGCCGACCGCTTCGATAACGGTATCGACGCCGAGGCCATCCGTGACGGCCATGATCGCGGCGACCGCATCCTCGTTCTTGCTGTTGACGATATGCGTGGCGCCGAACCGCTGCGCCGTCGCAAGCCGGTTGTCGTCGAGATCGACCATGTTGATCTGTGCCGGCGCATAGTATTGGGCGGTCAGCAGCGCCGCCAGCCCGATCGGACCCGAGCCGACGATCGCGACGCTGCTTCCGGGCTGGACCTTGCCATTGAGGACGCCGCATTCGAAGCCGGTGGGCAGGATATCGCTGAGCATGACGAGGGCTTCTTCGTCCGCGCCCTGCGGGACCGGATGGAGGCTGGTATCGGCATGCGGGATGCGGACGAATTCCGCCTGGGTGCCATCGACCGCGTTGCCGAGGATCCATCCGCCGGTGGTGCAATGCGAATACATGCCGCGGCGGCAATAGTCGCAGCGGCCGCAGGCGGTGATGCAGAAGATCAGCACATGATCGCCCGGCTTGAAGGTCGAGACTGCGGCGCCCACGGCTTCGACGATGCCCACGCCTTCGTGCCCAAGCACGCGACCGGGCTGGCAGGTCGGCACATCGCCCTTGAGGATGTGGAGGTCGGAGCCGCATATCGTGGTGTGCGTGACGCGGATGATCGCGTCGCCGGCATCCTTGATGTCGGGCTTGGGATGGTCGTTGAGGCTTTTCTGCCCGGGGCCGTGATAGACCAGCGCTTTCATGTCGTGTCTCCGCATGCCGCCCGGTCGAGGGGCCATGCTCGCGGTGATGGCTTCCGCGGCGTTCCGGGCAAATCCGTAGATTCACGGACGGCGAAGCGATCCCGCCGGATCTATCATCACGCCCATCGACCAATTCCCGCGGGAAAAGACTTCGTCATGACCACATATACCATATGGCAGGATCGCATGCCGCCGACGATTGAAACAGGGGCGTGGGGCTGGTTCGTCGGCGTCGGGGCAGCGCTCGCGGTCTTGGGTATGATCGCCTCGACCAATCTCATTCTCGCAACGGTGGTGGCGACCTATGCCGTGGGCGCGACGATGTTCGCCGGCGGGATCGTCCAGCTCGTCCACGCCTTCGGGGTACGGCGGCGGGGCTGGATCGCTTTCTGGATCGTCTCCGGCCTGCTCTATCTCGCGGCTGCGGCATCGGTGATCTACGATCCGCTGTTTGCCGCGGGCCTTCTCACCCTGTTTCTGGCAGTCTCCCTCGGAGCCTCCGGACTCGCGCGTATCGGAATCGCGCTGGGTTGGCGCGGCCACGGATGGGGCTGGATGCTGGCTTCCGGTATCGTGAGCATCGCCGCCGCACTGGTGGTCGCGCTCGGATGGCCGATCAATGCCGTCTGGATTTTGGGCCTGGTACTTGTCGTCGATCTGTCTTTCCAGGGTATCATGCTGATGCTCATCGGCTTTACCCTTCGCGAAGCCGGGATCTGACCCATGACGTCAGCTATCGGGTCGGGCAGAATGACGACATGACGAAGATGATTGCGATGCAGATCGACGCGCCGGGCACACCGCTCCGGCGGGTCGAACGCCCATTGCCGAATGCCGGACCCAATGAACTGATGGTGGAGGTTGCCGCATGCGGCGTCTGTCGCACCGATCTCCACGTCCTGGACGGTGAGATCGCGGCGCACTATCCGATCGTGCCCGGCCACGAGATCGTGGGCCGCGTCCGTGCGATCGGCGCGCAGGTCGAGGGCTTCGCACTCGGCCAGCGCATCGGCATTCCCTGGCTGGGCCATAGCTGCGGCCTTTGTCCCTATTGTGTCTCCCACCGCGAGAATCTCTGCGACCATCCCGAGTTCACCGGGGCGACGCGCGATGGCGGCTATGCGACCCATGTCGTTGCCGATGCCCATTTCTGCTTCGCACTGCCCGACCGTTTCTCCGATGTCGAAGCGGCGCCGTTGTTGTGCGCCGGTCTGATCGGATGGCGTGCCCTGCGGATTGCCGGCACCGGCGCGCGCATCGGTCTCTATGGCTTCGGCGCTGCCGCGCACATCCTCGCACAGGTCGCCGTGGCGCAGGGCCGCCGAGTTTATGCCTTCACTAAGGAGGGCGACAGCGCGGGGCAGGCTTTTGCGCGGTCGTTGGGCTGCATCTGGGCGGGCGCTTCAACCGAGGCACCGCCTGAGCCGCTCGACGCCGCCCTGATCTTCGCGCCGGTCGGCAGCCTCGTGCCGCTTGCGCTCAAGGCGGTCGGCAAGGGTGGCAAGGTGGTCTGTGCCGGCATCCACATGAGCGATATTCCGAGCTTCCCTTATGCCGATCTGTGGGAAGAGCGGCAGATCCTGTCGGTCGCAAACCTGACGCGGGAGGATGGACTGTCCTTCTTCGAGATGATCGGGAATTCGGTAATCAGGATCGTGACAGAAGAATTCCCGCTTGACGAGGCGAACGTCGCGGTGGCGCGTCTCAGGTCCGGCGCGCTGGTCGGGGCGGCGGTGCTGGTGCCGACCGCTCTCTAGGCATCATTCGCTGCCGGGAACCGGGCGAGCGTCATTCCGCGATCAGGCGGCGCCAGTCCGGCGCTACGTAATGTTCCGAACAGCGCCGCTGGCTCATGGGCGTTAGCTACGCGGGACTCATCGTGGGAGCATTGTCATGTCAACACCTTCGATCAAGCATGCGATAATCGTCAGTCATCCAAACCAGCGCAGCTTCACCGCCGCGGTCGCGGAGCGCTACGCGAAGACGGCGCGGATGATCGGCCATGAGGTGGTCGTGCGTGACCTGTACCGGCTGGGCTTCAACCCGGTGCTCAAGGCCGAGGAGTTGCCGACGCTCGGTCCGGTCGCGCTGACTCATGATGTTTCGCGCGAGCTGAGTCTCCTTGGCGGCGCGGACGTCTTCGTGCTGGTCTATCCGATCTGGTTCGGCAGCCCGCCCGCAATGCTCAAGGGCTATATTGAGCGGGTGCTCGGCGCGGGCGTCTCCTATAGCGCCATGCACGATCGGGAAAGGCACCCGCTGCTGTCTGGAAAGAAGCTTGTCAGTCTGACATCGTCGGGTGCCAATCGCGCCTGGCTCGAAGAACGCGCGGCGTGGACGTCGTTGCGCAACCTGTACGACAAATATCTGCAACACGCGTTCCAGATGGAGTCGACCCATCATTATTACTTTGAGAATGTAGTTCCCGGCTTGGCTCCGCGATTTGTCGCTGAGCGGCTGCTCAAGGTCGAGGAGGCTGCACGCGAGGTTTGTGCATCATTCGTGCATCGGCCGCGTCACGGGGCGATTGCCGGGACCGCCCAAGGATAGTTCGGTTCGTTATCGGAGAGCCGATCCCCTTTATTCGATTACTCCAGAACATTGCTTAGCGACCCGGCTGATGTCTGACGGCAGGAACCGCATGGCACGGTGGAGCGAGCGCATTTCGCGCGACGGAAAGTCGGCACGGAGCGACGGCATGAAGGAACGCAAGCAAGGCGAGGCGAGCGGATTGGAACAGGCCGGGTGCTGGAATGCCGCATCATCTTCAGGGTCCCGGACATGTCGGTCACGACCCAGCTTGCGATCGCATCGCTGATCGTCGGCACCACCGTCCTGCTTCATCTCGCCGGGCTTGCTGGCCTGCTGTTGATATTGCGTCGTCATCGCCATGTGCAAAATCGCATGCTGGGGGCGGTAATGAATAGTTCTGCCATATCGTTGGTGGCGTTTGGACTTTTTGCGCTTCACTCGGTAGAGATCTGGACATGGGCAGGCGTTTATCAATGGATCGGCGTTTTGCCTGAATTTGAACAGGCTCTCTACTTTTCGACCTCAACCTATGTCACGATCGGTTATGGGGACGTGGTCCTTCCGCGCGGCAGCCGAATTCTTGGCGCAATCGAGGGCGCGAGCGGCATCATCCTCATCGGCTGGTCGACCGCCTTCTTCTTTTCCGTTGTCGACCGACTGAAGTTGCTCGAGCGCGGGCATGCGGCGATCGAGCGGCAAGGCTGAACCGCGCAAGCGAGCGGATCCGACACGATCTGGCGGGCATTGGAATATCGCCTCACTTAGACGTCCGCCGCCGCGCATGCATCACGGGAAGCTTGAAGAACTCCATTCCAGGCGCCTGCCTGTGCCGCCGATTCACCCTGCGTGCCGATGGCGGCTCGGCGTCTCACCGGCGGAAACATGTCTAGCCGACGCAAAGGCCTGCGTCGCGGATGGGATGGTCGGGCAACGTCGCTTTCGATATCTCGCGGCGCTGCCGAATGTTCGATCTCGATGATTGCAGTCTCGTCACCGGGTAGCGGACGAAGCAGATAGACGCGTCCTTCGGCATCCTCGATCGTACCGGCCGTTCCTGCCTGGCCGACCGTCAGCATGATACCGCCCGACAATTGTCGGCCCGGGTCTGCGACTTCGCCGCGCCAGGTCAGGACATGGTCTTCGTCCCCGATCGAGATCGCGCGCGCAATCACGCTCCGCACCGGACTGACCTTGAGCTTGATCAATTGTCCAGCCCTGGCGGATATGATGAGATCGGACCGCAGACGGGCGATGCGGACTATGATCGTCCCGCGCAATGCGCTGAGCATGGCGATGCGCGGCCGCTGATCGGCGGTTGCCTGATCGGCGGCTCGCAGTTCGATCACGACATCGGCTATCGGCTGCATATCCGGCGTTTGCGCCGCAGCAAGCCCCCCGGAACCAAGCTGCGCCACAAGTTGCGCCACAAGTATCGCGCGCAGAAGCGTCTTCATCGGTCAATCCCTCCGAAATGCCAGGCCTTCAGGGCGGCACCCGATGCGACCGCGCTGTTCTTCCACCTTCGCTGCAGGCGATCCGAAATGATGCAGAATCTCCGATTGGCGCGTTTTTGCAGCCGACCGCGGACGATCACATTCCGTAATTGTGCGTAGGGCGTCGGAGATGCAGGCCTAGAGTGCAGCGCGAGCGGTTTGCTCGGGCACAATCGATCCGGGCTCTGGCGAGGTGGCCATACGTAGCATTCCTGAACGACATCGTGAGGTGAACCCGCAATTGATCGCCTGTCGGCCGGCAGCCGCGAGGCCCGCACCGAACGCTTGCATCAGGGAGCCAATCGGCAATGAACCTCGAGAAATTCACCGACCGCGCGAAGGGATTCCTCCAGTCCGCGCAAACCGTTGCGATCCGCATGAGCCATCAGCGGATCGGCCCGGAACATCTGTTGAAGGCGCTGCTGGAA
>Ga0068860_100002155_pt1 | contig 20734 bp, 14 predicted proteins | sample KBSSwiS32_FD_66597 | JGI IMG/M metagenome (GOLD analysis project Ga0068860, IMG submission 66597) | Switchgrass rhizosphere microbial communities from Kellogg Biological Station, Michigan, USA - KBS Switchgrass S3-2 | ecosystem: Host-associated > Plants > Roots > Rhizosphere > Soil ...
TGGTGATAGAGGATCTCGAAATAGGCATCAAGGTCGTGCGCCTGCTGGTCGATCGTGCGCAGCGGCAGCGGCGGATCGGCAAGCGTGGGGGTCAGCAGCACATCGTACCGCTCGAAGAAGCGGCCGAAGGCGCGTGACAGCTGGTGGATGGTAGTCACCGCCCAGGCCAGATCCTGCGCAGAGTTGCGCCTGCCTTCCTCACCCCAAAGCCAGGTGATCGGCTCGACGTCGGCCCGTGTGGCGGGACGGCCAGCCTGGAGGCCGCGCGTGTGTAGGACATTGGCGGTGTTGGCGCCGACGATGATCCGGGTGGCGCGCTTCACTGCAAGCAAATCGATGTGGGGCCGCGCTTCCTCGACATGGTGGCCTAGGTAGGCGAGCAACTCTGCCGCCTCGCGCGCCGCGATCTGCACGACAGGATCGACCGGGGCACCATCGTGACCCACCGTCTGCAGCGCGATCCGCAACGGACGTGGGCGGCGCGTTAGGATATCGGCATAGCGGCCGGTGAAGGCAGGCGCGGCATAAGGGTCGCCCGGCTCGGCACCGTGGGTGGCATCGAGCAGGGCTGCGCTGTCGCGCACTGAGCGCGTGATCACGTGGTGCACTGACAGGCCGTTCCAGCCCTCGCCGATGTCGGGGCCGAGCGGGTTGCGGCCGCGCGTCGGTTTGAGGCCGAACAGGCCGGTGTTGGCTGAGGGCACCCGGATCGATCCGCCTCCGTCAGTGGCGTGGGCGGCGGGAACGAAACCGCCCGCCACCGAAACCGCCGCGCCGCCGCTGGAGCCGCCGGGACTGCGCGCCGGATCCCAGGGGTTGAGCGTGGGGCCATAGAGAGCAGGGGCAGTTTCGCTGGCAAGGCCGTTCTCGGCGGTGTTGGTGAAGCCCAGCAGGATCAGCCCGGCGGCACGATAACGTGCAGTCACTGTGGAATCGTGAGGAGCGCGGTGGTCGGCCCAGAAGCGGCTACCGTTGGAGGTTCGCTCGCCCTGCACCTGGATACCGGAATCTTTGACCAGGAACGGCACGCCGGCGAATGGCGCCTGCGCACCGGCCTCCGCTCCCGCTCCGTCGAGGGCGCGAGCCGCATCCAGCGCCTGCTGGTCAAGGCGGCTGACCACCGCATTGAGGCGCGGATTGCGCGCGTCGATGCGGGCGATGGCGGCTTCCACCACTTCGCGCGCGCTCACTTGGCGGCTGCGGATAAGTTCGGCGAGGCCGGTGGCGTCGAAGGTCTCGTACTCTTCGAAATTGGACATGCGAGGAACTCCAGTCAGGCCTTTGCGATGCCGGGAACAGCGAGGGGAGTGGCGGCGGGACGCGCGCGCCGGGACCCGATCGAAAGGACAAGCAGCGCCGAGGCGGCGAGCCATGCGAAGGTCAGCGCGATCAGCGCGGCGAAGCCACCGGTGGCTTCGATCAGGCGGCCGGTGATCAGCGGGCCGATCGCCAGTCCGCCGCCGATCGCCATGTTGGTGAAGCCCATCAGCCGCCCGTCCCGGTCGAGCCGGGCGGTATGGCCGAGGATGAACGGCAGGGTGAAGTTGGACGCGCCCTTGAGCAGGCAGGCAGCCACGACAAAGCGTGCCAGGGCCGGTTCGTGCACCAGCGCCAGCAGTCCGACGGCGTGGATCGCGTAGCCCACGACGAGCGTTCCGCGCCCGCCCCGCTGGCCGTCCTTCCGAGCAAGGGTGGCGGCGATCACGGCGCCGCCCAAGCCTGCCAGACCGGCGAGGCCTAGGACCGTGCCGCCAGCGATGGCCTGGGCCCCGCCTGCTTGCGCGATGGCGCCCAGGAATGGCCAGAGGCCGCCGAAGCCGATGTAGTAGAACAGCACGCCAACCACTCCGAACACCATCGATCGCACCGGCAGATCGGACCGCCTCCCGCCCGGCTTCGATTCTCCTGCGGCCCCTCTCTCCGCATGGGGGCGGGTCTCGACCTGAGCGGGCAGTTGGCGGAGCAACAGCAGATTGCCCGCGGCCAGCACCGCGATCAGGGCGTAGAGGAGGGCAAGGCCGAACGTGGCGAAGGCGCTCGGCAGCAGGAACAGCAGGGTCGCTCCCACCACCAACTGGCCCATCGTCCATAGCGCGAACAATCGCTCGCGCTCGGCAGAGCGGCCCGCCAGGGTCATGCTTAGCACCATCAGCGTGCCGCCCGAGAGCGAGGAAACCGCGCGCAGCGGCAGCAGCGTGGCGAAGTCCTGCGCCTGAACCGAAAGCAGGTTAGCTGCGATGAACAGCCCGAGCGCGACCGCGGCCACGCGGCGCCAGGGCACGCGGGTCAGCCACCAGGCCGCCGGGATGCTGGCGAGGCACATGCCCGCCTGCTCCACCGTGAAGTAGAGCCCGACTTGCGAAGGCGGCAAGCCGAACTGGCTGGCGAGCTGGCTGGCGATCGTTGGCGCGGCCAGCAGGGCGGTGGCGGTGGTGGCCGCGAAGACCACTACCGGAGCGGCGTTGGCTGGAAGGCGCGCCTTGCCGGTCACGACACGCGCCCGATCACAGCGATACCCCGAGCCGTACCCCGTACGTCGCCGGAGTGCCGACCGCGCGCACGTAGTTCGAGTTCCCCGGCAGGCCGGCGAAGTTGTAGTAGTACTTATTAAACACGTTCTCGCCCCAAACCGCCACGGTCCAGCGGCCATCTTCGGGGCCGTAGGAGATCTCGCCGTTGGCGAGGCCATAGCCGGGGATGTCCTGAAAGACGGCACCGATCCCCCGCGTGCGCGAGCGATAGTAGTAATCCGCGGCCAGCTTGATCTGCCGGTCTCCACCCACCGCAAAGGCATAGCTGGGCGAAATCGCCAGCGTCCATTTCGGGGTATTGGGCAGCACCTGCCCGGAGGCGTCGAAGGTGATGGTTCGAGGGTAGGCGCTGTTGGGACTCACCGCCTGCCAGCGCCGGATCTTGCTGTCGAGGTAGGTCCCGCTGGCCTCGAGCGCCGCACCCGAAAATGGGGTCCATCGTGCGGTGGCGTCGATACCGAAGATGCGCGACTTGGGGATGTTGGTGATGCCGGTGATGTTGCCGACGAACGTCACCGCGGTGCCGTTGGTTTGCTTGTCCTTGTAGTCGTAATAGAACGCCGAGGCGTCGAGGTAGAGCCCGGCGTTGCGCAGGTTCGCCTTCACGCCGGCCTCGTAGGCGGTCAGCTCCTCGGGCCGGTAGTTGGACTGCTGGCTCTTGAGATTGGCGTTGGCGCCGTTGAAGCCGCCCGACTTAAAGCCGGTCGAGACGTCGGCATACAGCAGCACGTCGGGCGCGGCGTCAAACTCGACGCCAGCCTTCCACATCCATTTGCGGGTGCGCGCACGTTCCTCGGCGTCGGCGAAAGTGCCGTATGTGGGCGATCCCACCCGATCGTCATAGACCGAGCAGCCGCCCGGCACCATGTTGGCTGGTACCGGCAACCCGTTCGCCCGGATGACAACAGGGATCAGGATGCGGTTGACGAACGAAGTCAGTGAGCCGTCGAGATCGTAGGTACAGCCCGCGAAGCTGCGCTTCTCGCGCGTGTAGCGGGCACCACCGACGAGCCGCAGTCCTTCGGCAAGCTCGGCCTCGACATGCGCGAAGCCGGCCAGGCTGGACGTCTTCTGGCGATAGCGGGTGTTGAGCGCGCGGATTCCCATGCCGTAGCCGAACGCGGAATCGGGCATGAAGAACCGGTAGTCCTCGTCGATCCGGTCATGCGAGTAGTAGCCGCCGACGATCCACTGCACTGGCGCGTCCGGCGCGGCGTTGGCGAGGCGGACCTCCTGCGAAAATGCCTCGATGTGGCTGATGTTGTGCGAGTTGGAGTCGTTGGCGGGCGAGCCATCGAGATCGTTGAACTCGTCACGACGGAACTTGTCGTAGGCGCTGATCGCGGTCAGGTTCACGCCGCCCAGCCCGAGGTTAAGCGTGCCCGAGACGCCCTTGGCCTCGTTGTTGCGGCTCGGGCGGAACGCGGGGCTCCAGTCGGCCGCGCGGTTGTTACCCGTGGAGAACAGGACCGGGGCCCCGCGCGTCACGTTCCTCTGCGCGGCGGCGAGGCCCAGCAGGCGGCCGTTGACCGGCGTGAGAGCGAGACCATCGCCCTTGTCGCGGTTCCAGTGCCCGCGCAGCAGCAGCGTGCTATCCGGTCCTAGGTCGAAGTTCAGCTGGCCGCGCAGCGCAACTTGGTCCTTGGCGCCGAGTGGCTTCTCGTCCGGGCGTGACAAGCTGCGCTGCCACCCATTCGAGAAGTTGACCACGCCCGAAAGCCGCATTTGCACGCCCTGGGCCAGCGGCCCGCCGACATAAGCCTGGGCGTTGACCTCGTTGAAGCGTCCGAACTCGAACTGCCCACCAGCCGTTAGTTCGTGGGTCGGCTTGCGGTCGATGAAGTTGATCTGCCCGGCGGTGGTGTTACGGCCGTAGAGGTCTCCTTGCGGGCCCTTGAGCACTTCCACCCGTTCCAGGTCGAAGAAGGCGCCCCGGCTCATCGCCGGGTAGGGAATGGCGATTTCGTTGGCATAGAGGCCGACGGTGCTCGACGAGTTGACGAAGTAGTTCTCGAACCCGACGCCGCGCAAGGTGTAGTTGGGCACGCCGAAGCCTGCGTCCTTCACCACCAGGCCCGGCACTGCCCGCCACAGATCCTCGGCGGAGTTTATGCCTTTCTCGGCCAGCGCCTCGCCCGAGATCGCGGTGATCGCCAGGCCGACGCTGCTCGCTGTCTGTGCGCGGCGCTGCGCGGTGACGACGATGTCGCCGCCGTCCGCCTGCAGCGAGGGGGTTGCCGCTTCGCCGGCCCGTCCCTTCTGCGCGAACGTCTCGTGCGCAAACAGTGGCGCGGCGTACAGGCAGGTCGCCGGCAAGGCCGACAGCAGCAGAATGCGCCGAAGCCGGCCCGGCGCCCTCGCATTAATCGTATGAGCCGCTTCGGTCTGTTGGTGATGCATCTGTTTCGCCCAATGGCCACACCCGTCCGGACGCGGTCTTGATCCCTACGGCGCTACTTGCCGTACCGACCCCATGCCCATGGTGCCCAACCATTGCTTGACCTGACCGGCCAAATAATCCTCAACTATTGACCTTTGTCTGAACGAAAGGGACTATCCAAGTGTCGTACCAGTTAATTCATGATGAGGTTGCAAGATAGAAGTACGACTTCAATCAGCATATCTCATATATGTATTCAAGATTATTTTAGGTTCGTTGATCGCAACGCAATTTGCTCCGACGTGAGTATTCCCGTACTCGCGAAGGCGCTCTCCGCGGCTTCGACCGATTGACAAGGGAGTACCCGCCGTGACCATCACAAGCCTCCACAGTGCTGATGCCGGCCGCGATGAAGCCGGTGTGCAATCGATCCTGGAAGGGCTGGGCCCGGATGAGTTGGGAGATGTGTTTGATCTGGGCGACTTCGGTCGCGCTGTGGCCCTTTCGCGCGACAGGCTGACCGAGCATCTCGAGCGTGACAGCGTTGAAGGCGTGCGGCAGGAGCACCCGGGCGAACTGCTGCGGGAGGCCCGCGCCCTGATGAGTGAGGGCGAGACTGCTTTCGACCAGCGCCGGTTCGCCGACATCCTCGACCTTTACCTGCGCACCGGCATAAAGGTGAACTCGCGCGGGTACATGGCGCGGCAGTTCTCGTCCGTGCCGCCGGTCTCGGCGGTGTTCGACATGGTGACCGCTCTGGCGCCGCAACCAGCCTCGTTCTACGAGGCCGGTCCGCTGCCCAACGTGGCCGACAAGCTGATCGCCGAGGAGTTCGGCGAGCGCCTGGGCTGGGCTCCCGACAGTTTCGAAATGGTCAGCACCTCGGGCGCCTCGCTCGCCAACCTGACGGCGGTGCTGGCGGCGCGCAACCATCACTTCGCACGAGCCTGGAAAGGCGGTGTCCGGCCGGATTCTCGCGGTCGCCCGGCCGTGGCCATCGGCGCCGATTCCCACTTCTCGGTCAGCCGCATTGCCGGCATTCTGGGGCTGGGCGAGGATCAGGTGGTACGGCTGCCGCTCAACGCGCGCCGCCAGATCGCCGTCGAGCATGCCGGACCCACGCTCGACGAGGCGGCCCGCGGGGGCCTCAACGTCTTCTGCATCGTCGCCGCCGCCGGCTCCACCTCGACCGGAGCCAACGACCCATTGCAGGCACTCGCCGCCCTTGCGCGCGAACGGGGCGCCTGGTTCCACGTCGACGCGGCGCACAACGGTGCATTCCTCGTCTCCGACCACCTCCGCCAGCGGGTGCGCGGTCTGGAACTGGCAGACTCGTTCTGCCTGGACGCGCACAAGACGCTGTTCACGCCGGCGGCCTGCACGCTGCTGTTCTATCGCGAGCGCGGCCTCGCCGCGGCTGCGTTCCCCCAGAAGGCGAGCTACGTCTTCGATCCCGAGGAGGACGAAATCAGCCGGTTCGAAAGCGGGGTGAAGAACTTCGAGTGTACGAAGCGCCCCTCGATCCTGAACCTGTGGCTGATCTGGGCGCTCTACGGTCGGCGTTTCTTCGAGGCCAAGCTGGACTATCTGGTGGACCTCACCCGCACCGCCCATGACCATATTCGAGACCTTCCTGATTTCACCGTCTCGCACGAGCCGGAATCGAACATCCTGTGCTTCGTCCACCATCCTCAGGGCTCGGCCGGGCTCGACATCGACCGGCTGCAGCTGGAGCTGCGCAACCGCGTGCGCGACGCTAACCGCTACTTCATCTCGAAGGTTGATCTGGACGGAGCGACAAATCTGCGCATCGTCATGATGAACCACCGGATCGGCGAGGCCGACATTGTAGGCCTGGTCGAGGAGATTCGGCGCCACGGGCGCGATATCGTTCAGGACTGGAACAGCCAGGTCGTCGCGGCCTGATTGGTGCCGCGGCGACAAGGCCCTTCATCCGTGGTGCAGGTAGGCGTTGGGAGAGACCCCGCTCCATCGGCGGAAGGCCCGAGTCAGTGCGCTGTGCTCGGAATAGCCGAGACGCAACGCGGTATTGGCGATGGAGCCGTGCCGACGGCAGCGAAACTCATGCGCAGCCTGGCGCATGCGGCAGCTGTAGACGATGTCCTTGAACGAGTGGTTTGCCTCGGCCAGGCGGCGGCGCAAGGTGCGGGTCGACATGCCCAGGCTTGCGGCGATGCGCTCCTGATCGGGCTGATCGCCTCCCAGCAGGCGGTAGACTTCGGTCTCGACCCGCAGCTCCACGCTCATTGCCCGCCGCTTGCGCGCCAGGCTGCGGTTCAGTTCCTGGTAGTCGGGCGGGATGACTTCGCCATGCGTGCCCATCGGCAGGTCAAGCGCGGAAGCTGGAAAGCGGATGGCGTTGATGTCGCCCTTGCTCGCACAAGGTACCCCGGTTCGATGGCGGACCTGTGCAGCCGTCTCGGCATCTTCGCCCTCGATCGTGATGCGCACCGCACTCCAGTTGAACCCACGCGCGCGCCGCAGCAGCTGGCCCAGGATCGAGAGCGTGAAGAGGGCATCGTGCTGGCGTGGCCAGATTTCGGGCGCGAGGATACGGTAGCAGACCGAGGCGGTGCCCTCCACGATGCGGATGTCGAACTCCGCGGCATCCTGGACGAGCGCGAAGTAACTTGCGAAGCGCTGCAACGCGCTGTTGAGCGTGCTGCTGGAAAGGATCGCCCGCCCCACTTCGCCGAGTTGCTGGTAATCGAACCGTTCCCCCGCGATCCACCCTAACGGCTCCCCGTCAAGGCGCCCGGCGGTCATCTCCAGCAGCGCGACGAATCTCTCGAGCGAAACGGTCCCCGATCCGCTGCGCCGCATCAGGTTTTCGGTTCCCTCCAGCGAGATGCCGAGATCGCGGCAGACCTGCAGCCAGGATTCCAAGGCGGGTTCGTCGATTGTCAGCATCGCTTGCGCTCTCCAGCATGAATGCGGTCGCACCATACTCTACTAATTCACTTGATTAATCCGGAAAGAAAATGTTGGCCCGTATATTCCTTTGGCTTTTGGTCGTGTCGCTGGCTCTTGCGGGGGCGTGGCTTGGCATGGGCGGTGCCCAGCTGATCCTGGCGGGCGGCAGTCCCTATTACCTGCTGGCCGGCGTTGCGCTGGTCGGCGTTGCAGCTGGGCTCGCGTGGGGCAAGCGCTGGGCGCTGCCGCTCTATGGCGTCGTGCTCGCCGCGACGCTGGTGTGGTCGCTGTGGGAGTCCGGGCTCGATGGCTGGGCTCTTGTGCCCCGTTTGGTCGCCCCGGCCGTGTTGGGGATCATCTTATTGCTCCTCCCCTTGCGCCAGGCTTCGGCAAAATCGGCGATTGGCTGGCTGGCGGTTCCCCTGCTCGCCATCGGGACCGCCTTTGCGGCCGGATTTGCTTCGAACACCGATCCGAGTAGCCTGCCGTCGGCAGCTCCAGTGGCTCTGGCCGATCCGCTGGCCGGCGATTGGACGGCCTATGGCCGCACCCTTTCGGGCGATCGCTTCTCCCCGGCGGCGCGGATCGACACCCACAACGTGGCCGGGCTGCGGCCCGCCTGGACGTATGTCTCCGACGTACCCTTTCACGGCGTGCACAGTTTCGAGGTGACCCCGCTTGCTGCCAACGGGCTGCTCTATGCCTGCCTGGACCGCAACGTCATCGTCGCGCTCGACCAGGATAGCGGCCGCGAGGTCTGGCGCTTCGATCCGCGCCCCCGGCTCGACAAGGTCTTCGCGGCCACCTGCCGGGGCGTCGCCTATCATGTCGCGCCGCGGCCCCTGCCGGAATGCACGCGTCGCGTCCTGTTTGGCGTTGCCGACAACCGGATGATGGCGCTCGACGCGCTGACCGGCCGCCCCTGCGACAGCTTCGGTACGCACGGCGCGGTCGATCTGAAGGCCGGGCTCGGCACGATCCCGCCGGGCATCGCCTTTCCCACGTCGCCGCCGACCATCGTACGCGGCATCGTAACGATCAGCGGGTGGGTCACCGACGGCGACCACGTCGGCGAGCCTTCGGGCGGGGTGCGCGCCTATGACGCGGTGACCGGACGGCTGCTATGGGTCTGGGATACCGGCCGGCCCGACCCGGCAAAAGTGCTCGCGCCCGGGGAGACCTATACCCGCGGCGCACCGAACGCCTGGGGCGTGTTCAGCGCGGACGAGCGGCTCGGGCTCGTCTACGCGCCCACCGGCGCCAGTACGCCGGACTACTTCGGCGCGCATCGCAGCCCCGGAGCGGAGAGATATTCGACTTCGGTCGTCGCGCTCGACATTGCCACTGGCAGGCCGCGCTGGAGCACGCAGCTCGTCCATCACGACTTGTGGGACTATGACATCGGCGCGCAGCCGGTGCTTGTCGACCTGCCGCTCGGCGGACGGCGGGTGCACGCGCTGCTCGCCTCGACCAAGACCGGCCAGTTCTTTGTGTTCGACCGGCGCGACGGCAGACCGCTCTATCCTGTGATCGAAAGACCCGTCCCGCAAGGCGCTGCGCCGGGCGACCGGACGGCGCCGACACAGCCTTTCTCCGGCTTCGCCGATGTCGCGAGCGATCGCCTCTCTGAGGAACGGATGTGGGGCGCCACGCCTTTCGACCAGCTGTGGTGCCGCCTCAAGTACCGGCAGGCGCGCTACGAAGGCCCGTTCACGCCGGCATCGTTGCGCGCGGCGATCCACTATCCGGGCTCTGCGGGAGGCGTGAACTGGGGCAGCGTGGCGATCGACGTGGCGCGCGGGCTGCTGATCGCGGACAGCCTGTCGATGCCCGATGTGGTGCGCCTCTATCCTCGGCGCGACGCCGACCAGGCACGGCGCGATAATCCCGGCGCCATCTTCTTCCCGATGAAGGGCACCCCCTACGTCGCGACGCGCGACTTCTTCCGCAACCCGCTGGGCGTGCCGTGCCTGCAGCCGCCTTATGGAAGACTCACCGCCATCGACCTGCGCACCGGGCGCAAGGTGTGGAGCGAGCCGCTGGGCACCGCCTATCGGGCCGGGCCGCTGGGCCTGGAATCGCGCATCCCCTTGCGGATGGGGGCGCCGCTGTTCGGCGGCGCGCTCTCGACCGCGGGCGGCGTGATCTTCATCGGCGCGTCGCAGGACCGCCGGTTCCGCGCCATCGACGCGGGCAACGGCCGCGAGCTGTGGAGCGCCGAATTGCCCGGGATCGGCGCGGCCAGCCCGATGACCTATGTTTCGCGACGGTCGGGTCGGCAATACGTGGTGATCGCCTCGGGGAACCACTCCGAACTGGGCGGGCCGGAGACGCCGAACAAGCTGATCGCCTATGCCCTGCCTGAAAGGCGCCGGCGGTAGGCGCTTGGTGAAAGGCCGATGAGGCGGGTGAAAGCCTTGCGGAACGAGGCGGGGTCGGCATAGCCGACTTCCCAGGCGATCTGGTCGGCCGAACCGTCGGTCAGCTGCAACAGTTCCTGCGCCCGGGCGACCCGCAAGGCTTGCGCGTAGCCGGTCATCGTCAGCCCCGTCGCCGCGCGGAACCGGCGCAGGAACGTGCGCTCCTCCAGCCCTGCGTGGTCAGTGAGAGCGGCGAGCGAGGGCTCCCTGCCATGATCCTCCTGGAGCAGAAGCTGCGCCTTCAGGATCGCCGTGTCGCCGTGATCCATGGGGGGCACGAACTTGCTGTAGAAGCGCTGCTGGCGCCCTGGCGGGTCGATCAGCAGCGCCCGCGCCGTGCCGATCATCGCCGCCCCGCCGCGCAGCCGCTCGACCAGTCGAAGGCCAAGATCGGTCCAGGCCATGACGCCCCCTGCCGTCAGCACGTCGCCCTCGTCGGCCAGCAGATGCTCGACTTCGAGCCGTACGCGGGGAAAGCGGACGCGAAACGCCTCAGCGTGCATCCAGTGCGTTGTCGCGCGCCGACCGTCGAGCAGGCCGGCGCCGGCCAGCAGGAACGTGCCTGCGCACACCGAGCTGATCGCAACGCCGCGCGCGTGCTCGCCGCGCAGCCAGTCGCGATAGGTTTCGGCGAGTTCGGCCGATGGCGGCGCTTCGAGCGTCGGCGGGATCGCCAGCGCCGCAAGCGGTCCGGGCGCCGTCTCGCAGCTGGCATAGACACGCGCCGGGGCCGTGCCGGGCGCTTCGATCCGCCAGTGGCTGACTTCGATCGGGTCCTGCGCGATGCCATCGTCGCGCAGGACCCGGTTGGCGGTGAGGAACAAGTCGGTCAGCCCGTGGACTGCGGCCAGCTGCACGCCCGGATAGAGCAGTAGGCCGACCTCGGCGGCGGCCTTCCTGGCGGGTTTTGTCGATTGCGCCCCCATTTCTGTCGGTTTCTCCCTTCGACACGGCATGGTGCGTGCCTGCAATTTGCGCACCATCAAAGTCAATCAAGGTAGTAGAGCATGGCGCGTCAAGTCCTACTGGTGGTCGATCTGCAGAACGACTACTTTCCCGGCGGCAAGCTGCCCCTCTGGAACGTCGAGGCCGCGCGCGACAACGCCGCCCGGGTCATCGCCTCGGCTCGGCGAGACGGCACGCCCATCATCCACGTGAGGCACGAGTTCCCCGACGAAAGCGCCCCGTTCTTCGTCGCCGGGACCGAAGGCGCGCAGACCCACCCCTCCGTCGCGCCGCTCGAGGGCGAGGCCATCGTCCTGAAGCACCACGCCAATTCGTTCCGCGATACCCAGCTGCGCGAAGTTCTGGACGTCCACGCGCCCGAGGAAGTCGTGATCGTGGGCGCGATGAGCCACATGTGCATCGACGCCACGGCCCGCGCGGCGGCGGACCTAGACTACAACGTAGTGGTCCTCCACGATGCTTGCGCCACGCTGGACCTAGGCTTCGGAGACGAGGCGGTGCCGGCGCCCAAGGTCCATGCCGCCTTCATGGCTGCGCTGGCGACCGGCTATGCCCGGTTACAGTCGGTCGACGAGCATATCGTGGCCTAAGATGGCGCAGCGGGACGTGGCGACACTCGATCACGCGCTGCAAGCGACGGCAACGCCGCCGGGCCCCGCATTTGATGACGGGAGCAACCCGGATCGCCTGGCGACGACGCTCGCCCGGGCAGTGCTGCCGGACAAGCTGCTGCGGCGTCCCTCGCCCGGCGAAGTGGTGCGCCTCCCGCCGTTCCTCGATGCGCTGCGCGCGGTCGAGCGGCGCACTGGCCGGGCTTTCGAACGCTGGCCGGTGCATCACCAGGAGGCGCTGGTCGCTCGTCGCCTGCAGCAGCAGGTCGAGGTATGCCGCAGCAATCCCCTATGGCGCGAGCGGATCGACGCCGCGATCGGCTCGGCACCGACGGACACGCTCGCCGCGTTCGAAGCGATCACGCCGACCGACAAGGAGACCGCCCGCCTGTTCTACACCGGCGACCGGCCGGGCATGGTCGTGCCGATCGCGCACGGCGGTTTCCAAGTCGCCACCAGCGGCGGCACCGCCTCTGGCCAGCCTACCGAGATCGTCTATCCGCTCGACGAACTGCGCGACACCTATCACTGGGCCGGTGCGTTCATCGGCCATCACATCGTCGAACGCCACATGCTTGGCGAGGATGCGCGATGGATTGCCTGCACGCTCGCCGACCACATGATGTGGAGCAGCGCCAGCATGGTCGGCGGCGTGCTCCAGAAGATCCCGGGCACGAACTACATCGGCGCGGGTGCCATCGATCCGAAGGTCTTCGGCCGCATACTGGCCTATCCGGGCAGCAAGGCGATCATGGGCATCAGCCGCAGCGTCGCTGATCTGGTGACGTTCGCCGAGCATGTCCCGGCCGAGCACCGCGCCACCTTGCGCATCGCCCTCTACGGTAGCGGAGTGCTCCAGCCCAAGGTCCACGCGGACTTGCGCGCCGCTTATCCGAACCTTGTGGTGCTAAGCTTCTTCGCGGCGATGCAGGCGGAGACGATTGGGCTTCAGCTCGATCCCGCCTCGCCCGTCCTCACCGCAATCCCGGGGCTGCACCACATCGAGATCGTCGATCCGCAGAACCGCGCGGTCGCCGTCGGCGAGGAAGGCGACCTGCTCGTCACTCGCCTGCACGGCAACGGCGCGCCGGTGCTGCGCTATCGCCTGGGCGACCGCATGGTGCGGCGACCGGACCTCGTCTCGGACACGCTCCACGCACAGCAGTTCGAGTATGTCGGCCGTAGCGGCGACAGCTTCGCGCTGGGCAGCCAACGGTTCACCGCGTCGCGCGCTGTGGCGGCGATCGTGAAAACCTTGCGCGAACGCGGCCTGATCGCGCTCGACCACGTGGCCGACGACATCCAGCTCAGCCTCGACCATCGCACCCGCAGTCTGGTGGTGGTGGCCGCGACATCGCAGGCGGATGATCTTGCAGAAAGCTTCGACCCACAAGCCGCCGCCGACGCGATCCGCGCCGCGTTCGCGCCCACGGGCGCGGATGAGCTGACTGCCAGCGGCTTCGACTTCCAGCTTGCCCTGGTGCGGCCAGGCTCGCCGCGATTGACCACGACTGAAGTCGGCAAGACGCCGCTGTTTGTCGAGCTGCGCTGAAGTCGCACGAGGCTGCGGCACCAGAAGGGGATATCATTGCAGTACGATAAAGGCGCCAGCGGGCTCTTCCCGGCAATGGCACGCGCCCTGATGCTGGGGGGCACAATCGGGGTGCTATGCCTTCCGACGACGTTGTTCGGCCAAACGGCCTCTCCGCAGCGCGCCGTAATCGACACCCGCGCGCAGCCGCTGACGCTCGGCGCGCGGCAGGATCTGCTCTACGATACCAATACCGTCCAGGGCTCGGACGAGGCGGCCCGGCTGCGCGGCCTGGAGAAATCCGAATTCATCCTGACGCCTAGCGCCACGATCGATTTCGGGCACAACGACGGCCGCTTCGGTGCGTCGTTTAACGGCGTGTTCGGCTATGACTTCCACGAAAGGAACACGATCCTCAACCGCGAGCGGATCGAGTTCACCGGCATTGCGAGCGCGCTGGTGGGATCGTCCTGCGTGGCGAAGGCGCGGTTCTGGGAACTGCTCAAGCAGACGCGCCAGCAGGACCTTGCCACCATCGTCACCGCCAACCGGGTGCTGATCCGGATCGCGACACTGGGCCAGACCTGCACCACGCCGGGCGGACTCACCGGCTCGGTCCAGCTGCTGCGCAGTGCCTGGCACAACTCCAGCAAGCTCAACATCAACAACGATCGCAAGGCCGTCTCGGCGCTGCTCGGCTATACCGATCCCGGCATCGGCACCATCGGCGCCACGCTTCTCTACGAGCGAACCGACTTCTTCGGCCGCCCGGCGATTATGGTGATGACGCCCGACACGCTGGAGAAGGTCCAGGTCGGCATCGAGTATTCCAGTCCCGTGGCGCGGCGGCTCTCGGGCTCGCTGAGCGGGGGCTACGTCGATTCCCTGGCAACCGTGGCCGCCGACAGCCGCCTTGCCGGTGCCCACAAGCGTAATGGCCTCGTGGGGCAGGCAACCCTGCTCTTCAAGCCGGACGATCGGCTGCGCCTCTCGGCCCTGGCGGCGCGTCGGATTCGCCACGACACCAGCTTCACCATCACCACCGACCTGCAGCTATCGGCCGATTATGCCCTGACACCGGCGCTACAGGCCTCGCTCGGTGGGCGCTGGTTACGCGACCGCTATTTCGGTCGCGACGTCACCTTGCCGCAGATCGCGCAGGATCGGCAGGACCAGACGTTGCTGTACGGCAGTCTCGCCTTCAAGGTGACGCCCGGCAGCATCGTAACCGCCGATGTCCGGCGCGACATCGGCCGTGCGGACTTCGCACCCTTCGTCTACGAAGGAACGCGCTTCACCCTCTCGCTCACCACCATCCTTGCCGCCACGCCCTAACCCGCGGCGGCGAGGCGGAAGGCCGGTGCCCGGTGCTCGTCCTCGAGCGATCCGGCGATCAGAAAGGCGAGTTCCAGCGCCTGCTCGCCGTTGAGCCGGGGATCGCAGAAGGTGTGGTACCGGTCGTTCAGGTCCTCCTCCACCAAATCCCTGGCCCCGCCCAGACACTCGGTGACGTTCTGCCCTGTCATCTCCAGGTGCAGCCCGCCAGCATGGACCCCTTCCGCCCTGCAGATATCCACGAAGCTGCGGACCTCGCTCAGGATGCTACCGAACGGGCGGGTTTTGTAGCCGTTGGCTGCGGTCAGCGTGTTGCCGTGCATCGGATCGCTCGCCCAGATGACCTGGCGACCCTCGCGGTTGACCGCGCGCAGCAACGCCGGAAGCCGATCGCCGATCCTGTCGGCCCCGAACCGGCCGTAAAGCGTCAGCCGGCCCGCCTCGTTGTGCGGATTTAGCGCCTCGATCAGGCGCAGCAGGTCGTCCGACTCGATCGTCGGCCCGCACTTGACTCCGATCGGATTGGCGATGCCGCGGAAGAACTCGACATGCGCGCCGTCCAGGTCGCGCGTCCGCTCGCCGATCCACAGCAGGTGGGCTGAGGTAGCATACCATTTGCCGGTCGTCGGATCGATCCGCGTCAGCGCTTCCTCATATCCCAGCAGCAGCCCTTCGTGACTGGTGTAGAAGTCCACCTGACGGACCTGGGCGCTGGTCTCGGGGTTGATGCCGATCGCCTCCATGAACAGCAGCGACTGGCCGATCTGTTGCGCCAGATTCTCATAGGCGGCTCCCTGGGGCGATCCTGACACGAAGCCAAGGGTCCAGCGATGGAGATTGTGAAGGTCGGCATAGCCGCCCGTGGCCAGCGCGCGCAGCATGTTCAGCGTTACCGCCGACTGGTGATACGCCTGCAGCAGCCGCGCGGGATCGGGCGTGCGTGCCGCCTGGGTGAACTCGGGGCCATTGACGATGTCTCCGCGATAGGAGGGCAGCGTTCGATCGCCCTGGACTTCGATCGGCGAGGAGCGCGGCTTGGCGAATTGCCCGGCCATGCGTCCCACTTTCACCACCGGCTTGGAACCCGCAAACGTCAGTACCACCGCCATCTGCAAGATCAGTCTGAAGGTGTCGCGGATCGTGTCGGCCTGAAAATCGCCGAAGCTCTCCGCACAATCGCCGCCTTGCAACAAGAACGCACGTCCCTGCGCCACATCTGCGAGCAATGTCCTTAGCCGGCGCGTTTCACGTGCGAATACGAGGGGCGGCAGACAATGCAGCTGCTTCTCCGCCCGGGTGACAGCGTCCAAGGCGGGATAGTCCGACGGCAAGTGCTTGGCAGGCCTTGCTCGCCAAGATGCAGGTGTCCAATGATCCATTTAGCGGCCTTCCAAGTGATTGCGGCTGTCACGTTCGCCCGGCATTGCAGTAATGCTTTGATGCGGTCCGGTTTTGACTTGAGTGGCCATTTAATCGCGCGTGTCGCCTATCGGGCCGGATGCGATTTCCGCATCCCCACGCGCTGCCACAGCTGCCTATAGAGAACCGATGATCGAAGCGGCTCAGATCGTCTCACTGGAATAGGCGCGCGACATAGAACGGGCACAGACATACGCTAACGACTGACCATGCGGACCGCATTGGTCGCGACCGTCCCGTATGGGAACGGGGACTGAGACGGCGCAGGTGTTCTCGGAATTGATCGGGAAGCGGGAAATTGGACTGTCGCTACATGCCGGCGTGAGGTTCGTCGGCAAGTGCCATGATCGCCCCCAGTTCCTTCCGCATCCGCACCAGCGGAACCGTCACCCCCGCTACATCCGTATCAGCCGTCTCGAAAGCTCGATAGCCGCAGGCGGCATAGAGAGGCTGACCGCTCGCCGTCGCCATCAGCTCGGCAGCCCTGAAGCCCGCCCCGGCCGCAGCCATTTCGCAACCTCGAAGAACCGCCCGGCCCACGCCCTGCCGCGCAACGTCGGGATGGGTGTACATGGCCCTAATCCTTGCCGCGTCGATCGACGGGTCGAGCCGGGTAGTGTCACGCAAATCTGCGCTGTGATCCCCGCCATACAGGGTAGCGCGCCAGCTCCATCCTCCGCATCCGAGAAGATTCCATCTCGTTCCGCCACAATGTAGGTGCCATCATCGATAAGCTGCGTATCGAGCCCCATGATCGCATGGCTGGCAGCGATCTGCTCCGGACTCAGGAAAGGCGCCTGAAGCCGTTCAATCGCCAGCGCCATGAGGCTCTGGATAGCCGGCAGATCGCCGGCATCCGCCCAGCGGATGCTGACCCGACTCACCGGTTTGCGCCATTCGTCGTCGTCCATGCCACGATCGATACGGGGAAGTGGAACCCGATCCCCGCACTATCGCGCCAGGCCCCAACCCCGATGCGATCCTGCCCGCTTACGATATCGGCGTCGAACATCGCCTCCAGCGGTGCCATGTCCGCTTCGTCGGCGAGCGTGTCGAGCCGCGCTTCCAGACGATAGCCTTCGACCAGCACTTCCATCAGGCCAGTGGATGCGCCGATCCCCCTGATCTCGTCAAGCGTCAGCGCGCTGGTATGGGAAGGATCGCGCAGCGTTTCCATCCTGTCATAGGCCGCCTGAGCCGCAGCCGCGGGTGTGGCGTCGATGACAACAATGCGGCCACCGGGCCGGCAGACCCGCTTCATCTCCGCCATTGCGGCTGCCGGTTGGGGCATGTGGTGGAAGCTGTAGCGCGTCGTCACCACATCGAACGCGCCGTCTTCGAACGGCAGCGCGGCGGCATCGCCAACATGCCATTCGAGATTGCCCAGTCCGGCCCCCTTCTGCCGGGCGCTCGCCTGCTCGATCATCGCGGGCGTGATGTCGATCCCGACGACATGCCGTGCCCGTTCGGCGAGCGCGCAAGCCAGAATGCCCGGCCCGCACGCCACATCGAGGACGAAGCTGTTACGGTCGGAGGCGCAGGCAGCCAGCGTGGTAGCCATGGCTTCCGCTTCGGCGTGAAGCGGCAGGTCCGCGAAAGGCTTTGCCCAACGGGTGAATTGGTCGATGATGCGTTGATTGTGCGCGCTGTGCTGCATTTTCTTCCTTTCCTCCATCAGGCTAAGCGTAGCAGCGGAAAGCATGGCCGGCTAACGATGAGCGGCCATTTTTAAGCGGGAATCGGACATGCGCGCGTTGACAAGCGAAGAAACCGAGGAAGCGTTACGGGCGCACGGGCTCGACCGTCCGACAGGTGTCGGCTTCGCCTTTCGCGACGCCACCCCCGACCACTTTTACGATTGGCACGCTCACGTCTACCACCAGCTCCTCTATGCGTCACAGGGCGCGGTTCAGATCGAGACGGCGCACGGTCGCTACATGCTTCCGCAGGCGCGGGCGGCGTGGATTCCCGCGGGCACGCGACACAGGACCCTGCTCTCCGGCGCCAGGGGCGCCTCGATCTTCTTCGCGCCGGCAGCCGTGGAGGACATCTCCCAACGGGCGCGAATACTCGTCGCCGATCCGCTGATGCGCGAGATGATCCTGTTCGCGACGCGCTGGGAGAGAGGGGTCAGCGAAACCGATCCGCTGGCCAGCAGCTTCCTGACCACGCTCGCGCTTTTGTGCGGGCGATGGCTGGAGGCGGAGCTTCCGCTGTTTCTGCCGCGCACGGATCATCCAGCCATCGCACGTGCGATGGACTACGCTTTAACGGACCCCGGCGCAGCCTCATTGGCGGGTGCGGTCGCCGCCGCAGCGCTCTCGGAACGGACCTTCCGACGCACCTTTGCACGAGAAGCGGGTTTGGGATGGCAGGTGTGGCTGACCCAAGCTCGCATCCTTAATGCCATGTCCCTTCTGATCGAGGGTCAGCGGGTAACCGCCGTTTCTGCCGAGGTCGGTTATAATTCCATGAGCGCTTTTGCCAAAGCCTTCGCAACCCTGACAGGCGAGGCGCCCGCTCAATTCAGGGAGCGACACTCCGCATCCGCCTGACGCCTCCTTCAGTGGGCGCTTTGCAATACGAACGGCGATCAAGATGGCCGGGCATTCCTACAAGGATGGTGCTTCAGGAATGGCCGGACTGGGAAGGCAGCAGCGAGGTCTGCGTGCACAACGCTGCCGTTATCGATCGGGAAGACCGTTACCGAACACCCACTCGGCAAACAACGGGCGCAGGTCCTGGCCGCTCGACGTCTCCATCGCTCGCTCCAGATCGATGCTGGTGACTATACCGCCCGCATGGTCATGGGTGTAGCGGCGGAGGCCTGACCAGAAAGCACCATCGCCAAGCGTGGTCCGCAGGTGCGCCATGAACAACGCACCCTTGCTGTAGTGGATCGCTCGCCGGACGCTCAATGTCGCGTAGACGCCGTCCCAAGCCAGCGGCCTGTCGTATCCCAGTGCCCTTGCCTTTTCGAGCCGGCTCCTCGCGACATCGAGTTCGGCTTCGTACGCGGCGCGACCGTAGCGATGCTCCTTCCATGCGGCAGTCATGAAGGTCGTGATGCCCTCGTTAAGCCAAAAGTCCTTCAGCGTCTCGCACGTGATGAGATTGCCCCACCATTGATGGGTGAGTTCGTGCACGATGGCCCAATCCTCCGACGGATCATCTGGCTTCGCCGGCAACGCATCGGTGCCGAGGACGGAGTATGTCGCCGCCTCCTGCGCCTCATCACCTTCGACCAGAAGCTGACTGTAGTCGGCGACGGGAAGCGGCACGCCGGCCTTGGTGGAGAGAAAGGCGACCATCTCCCTTGTCCCTGCCAAGCGTCGTTTCAGCTCGCTCGCGTTGGCAGTGCCGCTCAGATAGGTGAGCCTTTTTGATCCGGCCCGTTCGCTGACCCGCGTGAACCGACCCACCGCGAAGCCGTAAAGATAGGCCGAGTAGGGCCGGGGAGCTTTCCAGCGATGGATATCACTGCCGTCCGGTCCCGGTCGCCGCGCCGTCATGCTGCCAACAGACAGGCTGGTCATCGCGCGCGGGACACGCAGATCAAGTGAGAAGGCCGCCTTCTCGCCGAACTTGTTCTGGGAACAGACCATCCAGTCGCACGCGAAATAGCTGGTGAAGAGCGTTGTCGCCGAGCCCGCGAACCCACGTGCGGGGCGGCCATGATAGGACAATTCGAGCTTCACGGTGAGTCCGCGCCGAAGCGGCCGGGGCAGGTCGAAGCCCAGCACATCGCCTTCCACGGTGTGGGTGAGCGCCACGCCATCGAGGGTTGCGCTGTCGATGACGAGAGCATTGGCGGAGAAGTTCAGGCGCCGGACGCCATCCACCGTTGCGCGCAGCGTGATCGCCTCACGCCCTGCGACGGTCTTGTTCTGAATGTCAGGGGTAAGCGCGAGCCTGTAGCTCGCCACTTCAAATCCATCGCCAGGCCTGTTGGCGGCGAGCGCAGGGCTGCACAGAAACCCCAGAGTCGTTCCGGCCAACGATGGCGCCAAAATTCTGCGGATCACTGACGCCCCTTCCTATGGCTTGGCCATCGAGCCAACCTATGGCTTCTATCGATGAGGACCCAACCGGGTGCGATCGAGCCGGCGACTGGAAGCGGAGGCGATGCGCAACCTCGAGCTGATCTGGCTGCTGCGCGGGCTGCGGCCGGACTACAAGACCATCGCCGACTTCCGTCGCGACAACCGGGGTGCGTTCAAAGCCGTGTTCCGCGCCTTCGTCGTCCTGTGCCGCAAGCTCGACCTGTTCGGGCGCGAGCTGCTGGCCGTGGACGGCACCCGGCTGAAGGCCGTCAACAATCCGGGACGCAACTTCTCCCGCGACAAGCTGGCCAGGTACATTGCCGCGGCCGACGAGCGGATCGAGGGTTACCTGGCCGAGCTGGATGCCATCGACCGTGGTGAGGATGGCCATGGGCCTGGGCGCGGCGAGGCGCTGGCCGCAAAGATCACCAGGGTGCGCGAGCAGCGGCAGGCGCAGGAGGCAATGCTGGGCCAGCTGACCGCCAGCGGCGAGAGCCAGGTTTCGCTGACCGACCCCGATGCGCGCGCGATGGTCACGGGCCAAAAGACCACGGTCGGCTACAA
>Ga0068860_100002159_pt1 | contig 20717 bp, 19 predicted proteins | sample KBSSwiS32_FD_66597 | JGI IMG/M metagenome (GOLD analysis project Ga0068860, IMG submission 66597) | Switchgrass rhizosphere microbial communities from Kellogg Biological Station, Michigan, USA - KBS Switchgrass S3-2 | ecosystem: Host-associated > Plants > Roots > Rhizosphere > Soil ...
TCAAAAAGGTCTTTATAAGATTCATTAATATCGGAAAAGTACTTTTCATCTTTATGTTTTTTATTTAACAGGGAATCCGCCAGGTACAGGGGTTCTTCTTTTTTAAAGGGGATGAATCTTTCAATTTCTTTTCTTTTTACATAACCTTTTTCAAAATTTTCCCTGGCGTAGGTAATGAAGCTTTCGGTAAGTAACACTTCAGTTTTAATCGCAGACTTGTTGTGATCACTTATTGAAAGACTGTCATCTGCCATTAGAATCTCCATTATTTTTTTTAAGCCATTACTTTTGCGGGATGTATCGCCTGTATAATTTTTTAAACTCCAGAATCCAAAAGCCTGTTCGGTTAAACCATTGGAGGAGAACCAGGCAAACTGGTAATTGCGTGTATTGTAAAAACTGCGGATACGTCGCGCAACAGAATCCGCAGTTTTATTTTTACGCATAAAGTTCTCTATCTCAACGCTATCAATGAATAAATCGTTGTACCCATTTTTTTTTGTAATACTATAGTCTCTTTTACTGATCTTTTTTTCTTTTATTAAATCGGGTCGGGAAGAATTATTATTGTCATTGCCGTTATTACAGGCGATAAACAAAACAGCCAAAGCAAGGGTAAGAATTCCGGTTGTTTTCATAGCAGTCATTACGCAAAACGTGTGCCTAAGAAATTCTTTAAAATAGAATTGATACCTTTATCACACGCTTAACAGAACTATTAACAATTTCAGGCTGCTATGAGATAAATCGCAGGTTTTGTGGACAAAAATTATGAATTGTTTGAATTGTTACAACGAGGTTCATAAATTGCACCTATGCGAAAGTTTGAAGACACTTACCGGCATAAAGGGCTTAGGAAAAAACTAATCGATTCAATAAGAAGAAAGGGAATCTCCGATGAACGGGTGCTGGAAGCAATGATGCATATTCCAAGGCATTATTTTCTTGATACCGCTTTGGATCATATTGCTTATGAAGACAGGGCATTTCCAATCCAGGAAGGTCAAACGATTTCGCAGCCTTACACTGTTGCTTACCAAACCCAGCTCCTGGAAGTCAAACAATATGATAAAATACTGGAAATAGGCACCGGCAGCGCTTACCAGGCTACTGTGCTGGCTGAACTTGGGGCATATGTATTTACGATTGAAAGGCAAAAGAAATTATTTGAACTGAATCAACAATTTATTTTCAGACCCAGATATCCTACTATCAAATTTTTTTATGGAGATGGTTTCGAGGGACTTCCAACGTATGCGCCATTCGACAAAGTTCTTATCACGGCAGCAGCTCCTTTCATACCACCCAAATTAATAGACCAACTGAAACCCGGGGGAAAAATGGTAATCCCTTTGGATGATGACGACAAACAAAAAATGATGCGTATAACTAAAAACCAGGATGGAAGTTATGAAGAAGAAACATTTTCCAATTTTTCTTTTGTGCCGATGCTTAGGGGAAGAAACTGAAGTCTATAGTTTATAGTTCGTAGTTCTCAGTTCTTAGTTTTGAGTTTGTGAAACTTTGAACTTTGAACTCCGAACTATGAACCTTGAACCTGAACGCTTAACTATGAACTATGAACTCATAACCTTTCAACTATCGCTGCAGCTTTCTTTGCAATATTGTCCCAGTAAAAATTATCAAAGAATTCATGAGTTACCGGCTGCAGGATGTGTATTGCTTCCTGCATTTTTTCTGCAAAGTCGCGCCAATCCGTATTTCCACATAATACCAATTTCCCGTTACAGATTTTTTCATCAACTCCTGTGGCCCCATTGGTGGTAGATACCGCGTTGAGGTTGTAACCAATCGCTTCCACAAGTTTGGTTTTTATACCTCCTCCATCGGTAACCGGGTTTATAAAAACATCAGCACCTTTGAAATACATAACTATGTCGTCAACAAAGCCGGCATAAATGATATTTTCTTCCGCATATTGTTGTAAGTTATTCCATTCATCCGGGAGGTTTTTGCCACAAATAATTATTTTATACGGAATATTTTTTTTAATAAATATTGGATTTATTTTTTCAACAATATTTTTTACTGCATCAAGATTCGGTTTATATTCAAGGGCGCCATTGAATAGATAGAGAACTGTTCCGGGTGCCAAAGAATATTTTTGTAGCAACACATTTTTCAACGACGTTTTTTCTTCACGATTCGGTGGTGAATCCCAGGAGATACCATAAGTTATCACTGAAGTTCTTTCCGCCGGTATTTTGTATTGATCTGTAAAATACTGCCTGTCTTTTCCTGAAATGCAAAACGTAAAATCAGCTTTTTTATGAACATATTTTTCATAATGCCACAAAACTTTCCACCACCACTTCCCTACTGTTTTAAATCTTCCGGCCTCAATATTATGCGAGTGTATAATAAGCTTTACTTTACAAAAGCGTTGTAGCAAAAGGCCCAGCCATCCATAATAAGGATGTTCAAGAATAACATACGAGATATTATTTTGCCTGATGATTTTTTTTATTAGTCCAAAATAAAAAACATTGATATATCGAAGCGGCCGGTTCTTCAAAATATTCAAAATTGGATAGGGTGCATCAGCGGGCATATTATCTTCTACCGTAACGCAATACAAGGCGTGGTATTTTGAAAAATATTCATTAAAGCTTGCAATACCCTTTTGCCCACCAAATTTTGCCGGGAAGATTTTATAAGAAACAATGCTAAGCACATTCGCCATGATTAAAAAGCTTTAATCCGGTAAATTAATATTATTTTGGTAAGCGTATTTTTAAACTATTATTTTCTATGAAAGTAATTTCTTTTTTTTCACGCTTTACCATCATCTGCAATTGCTGCTTTTTGCTGTTTATTTTTCTTGGAAAGCTTGAAGCACGAAAACCTGTATCCCCGGTTCCCGACAAAGTGGTTCCTGTTTCATATTTCAAGGACATTATTATTACATTAGGAATTTCAGCAATCATCGTTAACCTGCTCATGTGCATCGTATATTCAGTAATCGTTATCATGGGAAGGCAAAACCTTCTTCCAAAATGGCTGGTCATTGTGAATTTTCTATTTTTGATTTTGGAATTTTTATATTTCTTTTTCAGATAATCAATCCTTGATGATCCATAAAATTTTAAGCGACAGGCCTACCAAATTATTTGTGGCTTTTTCTTCTTTTTTTGTTGCCAACGCATTAATAGCAGAAGCAATCGGCACAAAGCTTTTTTCCCTGGAAGGCCTGCTGGGTCTAAATCCGGCTAATTTTACACTCTTTGGTCAAAGCGGGCTTGCATTTACACTTACCTGTGGAGTTGTCCTTTGGCCACTTGAGTTTGTAATCACTGATATCATTAATGAATATTACGGACCGCGTGCAGTAAGAAGGATTTCAATCACTGCAGTTGTTCTGATTGCTTATGCTTTTTTAATGTACCTTATTGCAATCGGGTTACCACCCGCAAAGGTGTGGCTTGACAGCAGCCAGAAGCAGGGGGTTGAAAATATACAATCTTCCTTTAATGCGGTATTTGGCCAGAATATGCGTATTATGATTGGCAGTATTGTGGCATTTTTAATGAGCCAGGTTGTAGATGTTACGGTATTTCATAAAATAAAAAAAGCAACGGGAGATAAACATTTATGGCTAAGGGCAACCGGCTCTACATTGGTTTCGCAGCTTGTAGATAGCTACATTGTATTATTTATTGCCTTCAGCGGCATTTTCTCCTGGCAGCTTATCCTGGCTGTAGGAATTATGAACTATCTCTACAAATTTTTCATGGCTATTGTATTGACCCCGGTAATTTATCTGATTGAAAAAAGGATTGAAAGATATGTCGGGCATGAAACAGCAATTGCCATGAAAAACGCTGCCATGGGCCCTGGCAAAGGGTTTGAAAATATTCCGGCAGCGGGATGATGGTTCTGTTCCCCCCGGGGTTTAGCCGGCCCTGAACTCTACATCTGCAGCTTGGCCGCTAAATCCCCCTAAAGGGGACTTGCGCGGCTGTACCAAAGGGAACCTGGTCTCCAATATTTTAATCAGTTTGGCAATTGTTTCTGCTTTAAACTTTTAATTGAAATTGAATATTATGAGAATTAAGAACTGCATCTTAAGTCCCCGCCAGTTGGCAGGGATTTAGGGGCAATTGATTTTCAAAGCCCCTTATGGGATTTAGGGGTTTCAGATACTTCAATATTTCTCCTTAAGAATCCTGGCAACAATCTTGTCAATTGGTAATGTAACACTTTCTGAAGAAAAATTATCCCACTCAATAAAACGAAAGGTTTCAATTTCAGTTTTTTCCCTGTAGATCTTCATTTGATCTTCATCAAAATCAAATTCTTTATCTCTAAGAGGGGCGGTAATCGGCTCCAAAGCCTTTACAAAATAGTAAATAGATATGATCTGGTCGCCGGGATGAAAGGCGCTCATTTGAAAATAATCTGTGGTGTAAATATGATCCCCTATTAGGACTTCGAGATTCATTTCTTCTTTAAATTCCCTTTTAAGACAATCCCTGGTGCCTTCTCCCTGCTCCATACCACCACCGGGAAATTTCGTATAATACTTTCCTCTTATTAGCTCATCGCTCAGGAGTACCTGCTTTTTTTTACCAATTAAAACACCATACACACGGATGTTGAACATCATCAGCTTTTTAAATTTATTTCCCCTTCATAAACCAGTTCAGCAGGACCAACCAGCCAGATATTTCTAAATTCTTTTTCACTTATTTTGTCAAATTCAACACTCAGCTTACCGCCACTTGTTTTAACTTCTACCCTGTTAAAGCCATTATCATTATGGGCGGAAATAAGTGCGGCGGCCGTAACACCTGTGCCGCAACTTAATGTTTCATCTTCGACTCCCCGCTCATAGGTACGCACATAAATAGTATCATCATCTATGGTTTCTACAAAATTTACATTAATGCCTGCTTCTGCATACTCCTTACTATTGCGGATCGCCCGCCCTTCATTTACCACGTCAACATGTATGACATCGCTTACATGTTTTACATAATGCGGAGAGCCCGTATCAAGAATATAATGAGTATAAGAGTACACAACACCCTTTACGTCTTTCATTTTTAATCTTATCTCACCGTTCAGATCGATCTCCGCCTCATGTATTCCATCAGCGGCACTAAAATGAAATTTGTCTTTTCTAATGCCGAGCAAGGTCGCAAATTTCAACATACACCTCCCACCGTTTCCGCACATCGAACCTCCATTTCCATCTGCATTAAAATACTTCATTTCAAAATCGAAGCCAGCCCTGTTTTCCAGCATCATAAGGCCATCGGCCCCGATGCCAAAACGCCTGGTGCACAAAAAATGCACTTGTTTAGTAGTGAGCCCGTCATATTTCTTATCCCTGTTATCCAGCAAAATAAAATCATTTCCTGTTCCCTGGTATTTAAAAAACTCGATTTTCATGTTTACAATTTTTCAGATATTATTTCCAATGTTTTGACAATAAGCTTTTCGATAGCGAGATTTCCATCTGCACTAAAATTTTTATGAACCCGGTTGGCAACAATAACGCTTAATGAAAGACAGTTATGACGCAAAGCCTTACCGAGGCCATATATACCGGCTGTCTCCATCTCGAAATTAGCAATATAATGTTGCCCGAATTGAAAATGGGTGAGCCGGTCAATCAACTGGGGGTTGGTAAGCCCCAACCGAAGCACCCGGCCCTGCGGTCCATAAAATCCCGGGCAGGTAACCGTTATACCCTGGTGGTATCCTTCAACAAAGTGTTTGATTAATGACATAGCGGCTCCCGCGATATAAGGATAACTAAAACGGCTGTGTAACTGTGTTTGTGTGATAAATGAATGTAGTAACTGTTTGTCTTCTTCATTGTTTTCGTGAATATAAAAGTTCATTAGATTATCAATACCCAGTCCATGCGTACTGGCCACAAAACTATCTACAGGTATATATGCCTGTAATGATCCTGATGTGCCGATACGGATTATATTTAACTGCTTTAATTCATTCTTTATTGTCCTTGTTGTGAAATCAATATTCACCAAAGCATCCAGTTCATTCAAAACGATATCAACATTATCTGTGCCAATGCCTGTGCTTACAACAGATAAACGCTTTTTTCCTATCCAGCCTGTATGGGTTACGAATTCCCGGTGCCTTAGTTCAGGTTCTACATTGTCGAAATATTTACTCACCTGTTTCACTCTTGCCGGATCTCCCACCGTTATAATAGTGTCCGCGATTTCGCCGGGTTTCGCATTAAGATGATAAATCGCTCCGCGGGTATCAATGATCAATTCCGATTCTGCTATTGGTTGCATGCGTCTTTTCAATTATATTTCAGCACTTTCTATTATCCTGTTTTAAAATATGCGGCTTCTACCAGCTACCGAATTTCGCATTTTACGATTGAAAATTGCCAAAAAAAAATTTACTACTTTTGTGCCCTCAAAAAAGGTCCTGTGGCCGAGTGGTCAGGCAGAGCTCTGCAAAAGCTTCCACAGCGGTTCGAATCCGCTCGGGACCTCTTTTTACATGTCATTACTTCTGTTTGTATTTTATTGTTGACCTTCAGTCTTTTATAACAAACATTTTTTGCATTTTAGCTTTACATCATCGATTAATGGTCAAGGGCAACAGGCAATTGGCAATTGCCAAGGGGTGGGAAGCAAGAGGCAGAGACGGGGTGCGAATAATAATACAAGGATCAAAAAAAACATTGAAATTTAACTACTTGTTTTTTAGTATTAACATCAATAAATATTTATAGCATCATGAAGAGATTAATAGCAATCGTATGTGTTTACCTGCTGACTTTGTCGGCCGACGCCCAGCAAAAACTTTTTAATGAAACGGAAGCTGATAAGACACAACGGATGGCCTGGTGGAAGGATGCCAGGTTTGGGATGTTTATTCACTGGGGTTTATATGCATTGCCTGCGCGGCATGAATGGGTACGTAATAAAGAGAAGATCAGCAATGAGGCATACCAGAAATATTTCGATCTTTTTAATCCGGATAAATTCGATCCCAAAAAATGGGCAAAAGAAGCAAAGGCAGCGGGTATGAAGTATGCCGTTCTCACCACGAAGCATCATGAAGGGTTCTGCCTCTTTGATAGTAAGTATACAACATATAAAGCAACCAATACTCCCGCTAAAAGAGACCTGGTGAAAGAATATGTAGATGCTTTCAGGGCCGAAGGGATTAAGATAGGGTTTTATTACTCTCTCATCGACTGGCATCACCCGGATTTTACGATTGACAGATTCCACCCGTTAGGATTAGATGAAAAAGCACCGGATGCAGAGTGGGATAAAATCAATAAGGGCAGGGATATGGCCAAATACCGCGAATACCTGTATAATCAGGTTACCGAGCTGCTTACAAAATATGGTAAGATAGATATTCTCTGGCTGGACTTTTCTTACCTCGGGAAACATGGAAAAGGTAAAGATGACTGGAATTCGATAGCCTTACTTAAACAGATCAGGAAGCTGCAGCCGGGGATTATTGTTGACAACAGACTTGATCTTCGGGCATATGAAGACGGTGCGGATTTTGAAACACCTGAACAGGTAGGTACCGAGGAACTTGCAAAATACCGTGGTAAAACATGGGAAACCTGCCAGACATTTTCGGGGTCATGGGGCTATTTCCGCGATGAAAATACCTGGAAAACAAACATTGAATTACTGGACCTGCTGATAACTTCTGCTGCCAATGGTGGCAATCTTATTTTAAATGTCGGGCCCACAGGGCGGGGAGAATTCGATTATCGTGCTACCCGGGCTTTGGATAGTTTGGCCATGTGGATGCAAGCCAATAGCAAATCCATTTATGGTTGCACCTTTGCACCGGAAGGTTTTACCGTGCCAGCCGGTACAAGACTTACCTATAATCCCACTACCAAAAGATTGTACGTGCACTTATTTACTTACCCGCCGGGTAATTTAACCCTCCCCGGATATGGTGGTAAAGTGCAGTACGCTCAGTTCTTACACGACGCTTCAGAAATACTAACAGCAGATAAAAAAGCTCTCAGCACGTCGGAAGCTGGAAGTGATGTTGTTCTCGCACTTCCGTCTTTGAAACCTCCGGTAGAAGTTCCTGTTATTGAGCTGATATTGAAATGATAAAAATAAAGTGCAGATAATCCTGGTGCTAAATTTAAGCGCTTGCCTGTTCGATGAAATATGCAAAATGTAAAATAAAATCGCTTTGCCTTATAATCAGAATGAACTAATTTGGAAACGGCCCGCTACGCCGTCCATATTTGCTCAAATTGTTTATCAGGTTCGCCTCATGAATGAAGAACAACAAAAATTACTTTGATTGCTATTGAACCAGGACTCTATTTATAAGAGCTAGCAGAAGAAAAATCAAATCGTAAAAGGTGTAATTATTGGTTTGGAAAACGATATCAGAATTCATAGTTTCAATCTTCTTACTTTATCCCTTTTAATTCATTCGGACCCTATATGATTTGTGACTGTTGTAGACATGCATCACTTCAAAATTTATAGGAGTTGGCACTCTTGCAGAAGCAGATGGTATGAAGAACAGGCAGGGCAAGACCGACTTTAGATTTTGTAACTTCGGAACAAATAAAAATTTCAAGCAATGAATTACGAAGCAATCAATTTCGATACAGAGACAAAAAGTTGGGCAGACCCTTCGTCCCCTGTATGTTGGAGACTTGCTTACGTGGCACATCGTTTTTTGAGAATTGCATTTGTGCTCACGGGTTTCGCCTTGTTCGGTCCTCCCTTAAATGCGCAAGACGCGAACAAATCTTCGGTGCCCGCGCCATCCAGAGAGACCTATACCTACAAGACGGTGGGCGACTGCGAGATCAAGGCCGACGTTTATCGGTTACCCGGAGATGATGTTCGGCCCGCCATCCTCTGGATTCATGGTGGGGCACTGATGTTCGGTGATCGTGGCACGCTGGCGGCGGATCAGGCGGAACGCTATCTACGGGCCGGTTACGTTATCGTTTCCATCGACTATCGACTGGCGCCGGAATCAAAGCTCCCTGCTATTCTAGAGGACATCGATGATGCCTATCGATGGCTGAGAGAGAACGGGCCACATTTGTTTCACATTGCCCCCGACCGCATTGCCCTCGTGGGAAACTCAGGGGGTGGATACCTGACTCTCATGGCGGGATATCGCCTGATCCCCCGACCCGGCGCATTGGTGTCATTTTATGGCTACGGCGACATCACCAGCGAATGGACAACCCGGCCAAGTAAGTTTTATCTTGAGGGGGACCGGATAACGAAAGAAGATGCCGAAAAGGCGGTTGGTGAGAGGGTGCTATCTGAAAGCCCGATATTCCCACGAGTTATATTTTATAACTACTGCCGCCAGAACGGCCTTTGGCCCAAGGCAGTGACCACTTTCGACCCGGAAACAGAGCCATCAAAGTTTGAACCATTCTGTCCGGTCCGTCACATCACCAAGGACTACCCACCGACAATGCTTCTCCACGGCGATCAGGATAGCGACGTCCCGTTTGCACAGTCACAACAGATGGCGGCAGCCCTAAAGCAGCATAACGTACCGCATCAACTTCTTCGCATGAAGGGTTTCGATCATCTTTTCGACAAGTTTCCAAAAGGCTGGGAGCCAAACGCGGAACCCATTGGCCTCAAGGATCCGAAAGTCGCCGAGGCATTCGATCAGGTGGTGGCTTTCCTGAAAATGCATGTTGGTCGCTGATCGGCCTGTTATGTGAGTCGCCTACTGTTGGCGCAAGCATCTCCCGCTGTTTGCTCAAACTTACCGCAAGTGCCCGCTTGTGTCCGACCTGAAAAGTGATTTGTACTTTTACTTTATGAGCTGTATGGATAAGTTGGATTACAAGATAAACTTTATCTCATTTATTCTGGCTATGTTATCTATTCGAATAAGTTATTCAAATAAGCAACGCAATCCCCTAAGTTGGTTCTAAACAAAGAAGGAGATTGGAAATATAGCGCTGTAAGGGATTTTTGACACGAAGTATGTGGTAAAGTTTTGAAAGATGGTCAAAAACCGCTTTGAAATCTGTTAGCTTTTACTTAAGTTTAGTATTCAAACCTGGGTGTTTAAAATTTAAAAGCGGAGGTTATTATGTCTGAAAAATGGAAACTTACCGGCACTTTTTTTGAGACCTGTAATTGTGATATTGCCTGCCCCTGTACTTTTTTGAGCGCACCTACCACAGGGGAATGCAATGCGTGTGCAGGATGGCATATCGAAAATGGAAACTTTGCAAATGTTAATCTTAGCGGCCTCAATATTGTGCTTGCGCTACATGCCCCCGGGCATATGTTAGAGGTAAAGTGGCGTGTTGCCTTATATTTTGACAGCACAGCTTCGGAAGAACAGAAAAATGCCCTTACCCAAATCTACACTGGCCAGGCAGGAGGTCATTTAGCTAATCTGACTCCCTTTATAGGTGAAGTGCTGGGGATCAGCAGTGTTCCGATTGAATACGAGGCCAACGGAAAGCAACGCAGACTAAAGATTGCGGATGTATTGGAAGCCGATGTTGAAGCTATCCAGGATGAGGGAGGTGCGGAGGTTTCCATAAATAACGCCCCTTTGGGTTTAGCCCCTGGTTTCCCAATAGTAGTGGCTAAATCCAGGAAATTTACTTATAAAGACCATGGCTTTCAATGGGAGATTTCCGGGAAGAATGGTTTCTATTCACCCTTTACCTACCAGGGTGATTAAGAAGGTAACGATCCTATGCCCAACCTAATGCTCTTAAATTAATGCAATTTATAGACAAGCTAATCGTGATTTAAATCTTCTGCCTGCCAGCGACGTGTTGTTTGCTGATTTGATTTTTAAACCCTGCGACCAAAATGATAAGCAGTAATTCTTTGAAGTCCCTTTTGAAAAGAGATCGCCTGGTTATTATAAGTGGCCTTCTCTTTATTACACTTTTATCCTGGCTATATATTATTTATCTCTACCAGCAAATGGTGTACATGGATATGAACGCTTTGTTTTTTGCTATGCCAATGACACCTGAATGGACTGCAATAGATTTTATCCTGTTGTTCTTTATGTGGCTTGTAATGATGATCGCAATGATGACTCCTTCCGTAGCGCCACTTATTTTAATTTTTGCAAAAGTAAATCGTCAACGAAGGCAACAAGACCATCCCTTTGTTAATGTCGTTTATTTAATCACAGGATATTTTTTAGTATGGGCAGCTTTTAGTTTAGGTGCTACTTCTTTGCAATGGCTATTGCAACAAATATCATTGCTGAATCCTGAAATGAAAACGACCAGTAAAATATTAGGCAGTATAATTCTAATTGTGACAGGAATATTTCAGTTCACACCTTTAAAACAAACTTGTCTTACATATTGCCGCACCCCTCTTGATTTTGTTCTCAATCACTGGAAAGAAGGTAAGGTAGGTGCTTTAAGGATGGGAGTAGAAAATGGCTTTTATTGTGTAGGATGCTGCTGGATGTTGATGGTGTTGCTTTTTGTAGCAGGTATCATGAATCTATTATGGGTGGCCATTATTGCACTTTTTGTTCTTGTCGAAAAAATTTCCCCCGATGTAAAATGGATACCTTATGTTGCTGGTCTTGTCTTGATTGTTTATGGCATTTTTTTATTAATAAGATAACAAGCATATCTAATCCTATTTCTCAACCTTTTCTATGACTGTTGATACGACATATCATTCCCAGGAAATGAGGGAGCAGGCTAATCAAAAAAAACAGGAGGATACGGCAGCAGAGAAAAGGTAAATACGAAAGGGCTGTGGTTTCTACACCCTCAGATGCCCGTATACCACGCCCATCCTCTGGGCCTGTTGCCCACATCAAGAAATTCATCTGTGACAACTATGCGCTTTAGAAATTTCAGGCTCTTATAACCTATTTGAGTCTCCACTCTCAGGCGCAGAGGCGCCCCGTGAGGAACAGGCAGGTCTCGCCCGTTCATACCATAAGCCAGAATCGTCTGGGGGTGGAACGCATCGAACATGTCAATGCTATCCATACGGCCATCGTATGTGTAGAAATTCACAAATCTGGCACTTGGCAGAATCCCTGCACTGTTGAGTACACGGCTCAGTGGCACACCAGTCCACTGACCGATGGCGGTCCATCCTTCCTCACAGGTATGCCGTGTGATCTGCGTCCTCGGGGGAAACCTTTGAAGATCTGCGAGCGAATAAGATCGTGGCCGTGCCACTCGTCCTTCGATCGACAAGGCCCAGTCGGCAAATGCACCACTCCGTAAGCGTCCGTAATCCTCGTTGAAGAACCATTTTGCAGGATCAGCCGGATTGGTGGTTCCGATGGCGGGAAACGAGGATATATCCTTGTATTCGTATTCCCTGACCATCGACTGTCCAGGCAACAGCGTGCGGTGGGCAACATAAGTAAGTACATCGCCCATGCGCAGGATATTGCCATAGGTTGGCGGCAACTTTTTCGAGCATCCGGGCAGGAGCAGTCCACTTAAGGAAGCCAGTCCTGTGATAATTGCATGGCGCCTGCTAATTAGTTGATTCTTTTTCATGTCATTTTCCAATTGTCATTGCACGTATTTGTTTTTTAAATCCCGATTTGATGACCATCACCACATGCACGAGCAAAAAAAGTAGGAGCAAAGCGGAAGCAAAGAAGTGGATGGTACGTGCCGATTGCGCTCCAAAAAATATTTTTAAGAGGAACGGATATGCTGCAGTAATGGCCGGTGACATCGTGAAGCCCGTCAATATTGTTACAGGCAACAGGACGAATATGACTACAGAGTAGGTACATTTCTGCAAGAGGCCGTATTGCGGGCCATAGGTTGCGGACGGAATGCGCATTCGCAAATGGTTGATAAGATCACGCCAGAACAACCGTAGCCTGAACTCGCTAACCCGTGGCCACAGATGATTTCGAAAATGGCCGGTGAGAATCCCCGCCAGCAGATAAAGCGCACCAGTCAGGACAAGGAACCAGGCCGCAAGGAAATGGAGGCTTCGCGCCCAGCTATTTTTATTAAACATGGCAAAGTTACGACTCATGCTGACCGGAGAGCCTGCATCATCAAAAAAGGGCGATTTGTTTTCCCAGCCACCATGGTGGTAGTTTCGGCTGATCGGCAATTCAAAGAGTGCTGGTGTCAGACTGTTTCCTGCCTCCCCCCAGTAAAGCCGCGGGTGGACCATGAGAATAAAAAATCCGCTATAGGCCAGAGCCAGGAAACTCAAGGTTATGATCCAGTGAGTGCTTTTCACCCAGCGTTTATGCCGACTGTTTTTCGGGTTTAAAGTTTGATGCGAGATCATTTAGTTCTAATTTCCTCATTAGATATTAAATGTACATTTTCCTAACCATATATTGCAACAAAACTGTTGCTGTTTTCAGTTTGGTGTAGTCCTGGTGCGATCACCAGCCATTTGCATGGCAAGGCCCACTGTTGGCGCAAGCATCGCCTCCTATGTTCGCGCAAGCGTCTCCCACTATTAGCGCAAACTTTATTTCCTTTGTCCCGATAATTATCGGGAGATATTGGATAGATTTTTTTATAGGTGAGGAATATATGGTCCCTCCTGAGGTAGGATTAAAGGAAGCAAAAAGAATAAGCTTGAAGATATAGTAAGAGGTTTTAAATATAACCTCAGAAACCAACCTCCATATGCCTGCCTGGATACCGAATCTTTTTAATTGTACCTTCCGGTATCATTTCTATTTTGAATACGCGTTGGGTTGTTAGATTGGCCAATCCTTTTGGAGCGCCCGGTTCAATGGTTAGTTTTCTCCTTTTATCATCCCATATCATACGGGTCCATGTACCTTTTCCCTTTAGATAATCCTGGCTTATTCCATCATCGTCGTACAGCGTATAAATTCCATCAGCCCCTCTATAAATTTTAAGTGTAGTTGGTTCTTTAACCACTTCACCTGTATATTGCCTTACCGGGTCAAATGGTATTATTGCACCGCTCCGTACATAAAGAGGCACGGTTGCTATGTCAACTTCACGGGAAATAGTTTGCCCGCCCGTTTTCTTTTCATTTGTCCACCAATCGTACCATTCTCCTGCAGGTAAATAAATATTCCAGCTTGTAGCTCCTTTCTTAAATACGGGCGCTATGAGGAGATCACGGCCCCATAAATACTGGCTGCCGATACCTCTTGCGTGTACATCTTCAGGGTAATGAAGCCACATAGCCCGCATTAAAGGCATACCGCTATGGCGTGCTTCCCAGGCCAGCGTGTAGGTGTAAGGCATTAACCGGTAACGCAGCTCATCATATTTTTTTGCGATGGGTTCAATAGCAGGGTTATTTAACGCTGATTTAAGCGGGTACCGGTTTCCTTCAAGAGGCCCCAATTCGCTTAACCCCCACCCCCAGGGAAGACGTGTCCACCATGTTCTTCCGTGTGAGCGGAAGGAGGCACAAAAAGAGGCAAATTGATACCAACGCAGGTAAAGTTCTCCTGTCAATTCTTCATTCGGATAAAATCCGCCGATATCTGAACCCCAAAAAGGCGCAATACTCAACGAATAGTTGATACCAACAGCAACCTGCCCTTCCAGTGTCTTCCATGAAGATTCGGTATCTCCTGACCATACCCAGCCGCCCCATTTCGCAATGCCCGGATAACCGTTGCGATGCAGGCTCCAGGGGCGGATGCCAGGCTTCGTTGAAAGAGCCCCCTGGTAATACAACTGGTGTCTTTTAATACGTTCAAAAAGATCAAACCAATCACCCTCATCAGGCCAGAAAGCATCAACACCTGTTTTTACAAGAGTTACATGTTGCTGCCAATAATTGCTGATATGCGATGCGTCCAAAACCTCAGCTTTGCGTGCAGGAATAGTTCCATGAAGCGTAGGTAATTTATCCCTGTCCCAGGGCACCATATGTAGAACAAACTTTACATTACGGGCATGCATATCAGCAATAACTGACCCGGGATTTCTTTTAAAAACCTCAGGATTAAATTCAAACGAAGGTTGCATTTTATTCCATCCCTTTGGAGTAAAACCGGTGCCTAAATAAATGGCTGCGTCAATTGGAATTTTCTTACTCCGGAAACTATCAATGATACCAATCATCTGTACATCCTCCTCCAGTGTGCGGTGCGATTGCATATAACCAAGAGCCCATTTGGGTGGCAATACTGCCGGGCCGGTTATCACAGAAAAATCCTTCATGAATTGTGCAGGATCATGCGCATCAAAAACAAAAAAATCGTAGAGACCGGGTACCATTTTAGTTATCGGGTGAATTCCTTTACCCTGGCTTTGTTGCTGATTTTTTTGAGTTTGGGGAATGCTGTCTGTTTCAGTTGGTTTCCAGGGAATGAATAAGCCCCGGCCATCTTGCCTCAGGTCAACCAACACCCAGGGGGTTGCTATGAAAAGCCCCCAGCCTTCAGTACCTATCAACATGGCTACCGGATTTCTTGATCCGTATGCATCACTTTGCCAACGCGGCTGCATACTGTCCATTGCTCCCCGACGGTCGAACTGAATTGGTTGGGTGCGCCAGGAAATACCGGGTTGTGGTTTTGGCCCTCCTTCACCCATGCCCAGTACCGGCTGATTACTAAGTTTGAAAGAAAGGTTTCCATCATTTTCAAAAACAATATGCTGAATGTTTTGCCCTTTATTGTTCGTTATGACAATTGTCAAAGGGCCTGGCTTTATTTCAACCGTAAGATTGCCGATTTTTTCCTTAACAACCTTATCAAGCGTGTGCAAACTAATTACAGGGGCCGGATATTTATTTTCTGCTACTGCCGGTGTATAGGGAAAATCATCCTTAAAGCTCAAGGGCTTTAGGGTTATGCGAATGCTATTAGCACCTGCAATACGAATGGCTAACCGGGCAGGCTTATTTGCTGTTGTAATTTGCTGTGCATGCAATGTTGCAGGAAGTATAATAAACATTATGCCAAGTCGAAAAACGTCTGCAAAACCATACTGATTTGCCATATATCGAAGATATATCGTTTTCTATTTTGATGATCTGCAGATCATCCTGCATTTAACCATTTTCTTCGCAACAGGGTGTAAGGCGTTTTTGCGGACCCAATAACTATCGGTGAAAGGATTAATTGAATTGAGTTATAGTTAGCTACATGGCATAAATGGACGTTGCGCCAGAGAAGGGGCTTTTAACTTTTCAGAATAATATTGAAGCAAAACGAAGAGCCAATAACAAAAACTTCATTGAATAGATGCGGTGAATAGAAGCAACGAAGCCTCTCTTCGGAGACATTGCCCGGAATTAGATTTCCGTAAATTTTTCATCAGTGGTTACCTGTATTTGCATTTTGTACAAATCTTTATCCAGTTAAAGGCATAGATCAATTTTTAGATAATTATTTTCAACTATAAATTTGATTATTGTTTTACCTAAATCTTTCAACTTCGCATCATGTCTTATAAAACGATTCTTATCACATTATTCCTCTGGAGCATTGCGTTGAAGCCATTGGCCCAGGATACTTTGCTGTTTGAGCATTTACCGGTGCTGAATGGAAGAGTAAATTACAATGGCACCATTCATCCTGGAACTTATCCCCTCGAGGAGGCACGCGAAAGAATTACCCGGTGGTACCATGACCAATATAAAAAGACAGTAAATGATAATGATACATTAACGATTATAGACAATGCAGGTAGTGTAATAATTCATGGCTACTTTACTGCTAAGTGGAAAATACCTTTGTTTTCAAAATACACTGATGTTGCAAATAATACAAAGGTAAGGGTCTTTCACCAGGTAAACTTACAGTTTCTCAATAATGAATGCTTTTACAAGATCACTGATTTCAGGCTATACGTTTATAAAACTAAAAATGTATTGCGGCCTTTTTCTGCCTATCTCGATCTACCGATTGAACGTCTTACAGACAAAACAAGTGAGCAAAAAGCGGAAAAATTTGGCAATGAGGTTGATAAGAAGGTAAAAAACCTGATAACCTCGCTGAAGGATTTTCTTAAATAGTATGAATACGGTTGAAAGCTTAGGCTTAACCCGAAACGTTGTTTGTGGTATAGTAACTGCTGCTATCAGCTATTAGCTATAATTTTATAGATGCCAATTTTACAAACTATTCCTTATGATGATGGGACATTCTCGTGATTGGTTGCCATTAATAGACAACCAGATGGTTACGATATAGTATTTAAATGGTTCGATTATTTAAAATTAAAGAGTCATAAAATAAATGGGGATATAATACCTGATCACCTACATGCATTAATAAGCTTTGCTGCTATTGGACAACATATTAAATACAATCATAGGCAATGCATATGCTCGTGTCCCGACCTGAAAAGAGATTTGTACTTTTACTTTATAGATAGTTCGGTTATAGTAGTAAACTTTATCTCATTTATTTTAGGAGTATGTGTAATCAGAAATATTCAACTGGCATTGCATTTAAATTACAGATTATTAATTTTATATCCGTTTTTCTCAGTAATGGTATAATAAAACTATTTTTATATGGCATGGAGAAATTGGTTTCAAATTCACAATGAAACTGTTTTTAATCAAAGAAGCCCGGTGGTAATTTCGAGAAACCCAAACCAGTTAGATGTTTTTAAAATTGGTTTTGATAATGCTGTCTGGACAACATTCTGGAACCCGGCAAACGGTTGGAATGCGTGGTTTCAAATTCACCCTGAAACAGTGTTTGATAATGCAAACGGACATATAACTGCTGTTTCCAGGAACCCGGAGCAAATTGATCTATTCACCACAGGTTTTGATAATGCGGTATGGACTACTTTCTGGAACCCGGCAAACGGATGGAATGGATGGTTTCAAATTCATCCTGAAACCGTATTTAATCAGAACACACCCGTTACTGTTATATCGAGAAACCCCGACCAACTGGACCTGTTTAAAATAGGATTTGATGGTGCGGTATGGACTACTTTCTGGAACCCGGCAAACGGATGGAATGGATGGTTTCAAATACATCCTGAAACTGTATTTGATGTAAATGGTACTGTGACTGCAATTGCAAGAAACCCAAACCAGATTGACTTATTTGTTACAGGATTTGATGGCGCTATCTGGTCAACTTTCTGGAACCCGGCAAACGGATGGAATGGATGGTTTCAAATTCATCCCGAAACCGTATTCAACCAGCAGGCGCCCATTGCTGCACTTTCGAGAAACCCGGACCAGCTGGATTTATTTCGTATCGGTTTTGATGGGGCTGTGTGGACAACCTTCTGGAACCCTGCTAATGGATGGAACGGATGGTTTCAACTTCACCCCGAAACAAGATTTGATGCGGGGGGTATTGTAACTGCTATATCAAGAAACCCGGACCAGATTGATCTTTTTACAACCGGTTTTGATGGTGCCGTATGGAGTTCATTCTGGAACCCTGCCATTGGCTGGAGCAACTGGTTTCCAATACGCCCTGCAACAGTGTTTAACCAGTTAACTTCGGTGGCATGCGTGGCAAGAACACCAGATCATATAGATCTTTTCAGGATCGGGTTTGATAATGTACTTTGGTCAGACTGGTGGGAGCGTGGCCAGCAATATGTAAAAATTTATTTTAAGTCCCTTTTAAGAATCGATGCCACTATTCAGACCTTTATTGATACTCAGTTTGCAGGTATTGAGGAACTATATGCAGAAGGGGCTATCGATACCGTTTTTGGCACAGTAGAAGATTTAAGCAGGATGCAAAATGCAGCCACACTTTCGAATTTCAATGTTGGAAACTGCATATTAGGACAACCAACCCAGGACCATAATACTCTTTTCCCTAACCGGAATGGTGCCGGTGCGAATGATATTGTTATCTATATAGTTCAAACATTAATTGGAGGATCAGGAAACTTTGTAGGTTGTGCTACATTTCCATCAGGACAACCCGGTTGTGTAATTGTACAAACTAATGCAAGATGGCTGGCTGCTCATGAAGTAGGCCATGTGCTGGGTTTGCTGCACGTTTGCCAGCCGCCGGCTACACCTTGCGTTGCCGGAAATTCGGATTCCCTTATGTTTCCCAATACAGGCTGGACAAATCTGCCGCCTGATATTTCTGCAGGCGAATTTACAACTATGCTAAACAGTCCGTTTACTGTAAACTATTAATTTATTTAGTATGAAAAGTTATGAGGAAGTAAAATCGATATTGAGTGACATTGAACCAACTGATGCGATGTATGCTAAGTTAAATGAGGAAGATATTCCGATTATTAAAGAATTGCTCCAGGAACCTGAACAATGGCTGGCCTCAAGGGCAGTTTTTGCTCTCAGTAAATTTCACACCCAACCCACTTTTGATATTCTTTCCGGCCTGGTAAACGATCAGCGTGTCTCAATAAGAGTGTCGCTCGCATCCTGTGCTAATAAACTTCCACCAGAGGTATCATTAAATATCTTACACAAGTTAATTGATGATGGCGAAACGGGGGTTAGAAAGTTTGCATACCAGTCAATAATTCCAAATACAAACCAGGAATTTAATGAACACCTAAAGAGTGTTTTTGCCAGGGAACACGATCCCTATTTAAAAGAAATATTGGATAAAAAAATATCTGACCTTAATATAAGATAGGAGTCAAATCTGATAAAATCACCGGATGTGTTTTCTATGTCGGGCCCGGAGAAGAATCAGGAAAAGATATGAGTCGGTGCCCCGTACCACTGCCGGTTCGTATCCTCTGTTCGCGCAAGCATCTCCTCTCCCACTGTCAGTGTATTCGGCGTTTAGCACTATCCGAAAAAAAATTTATTTTTATCTACCCTTTGATGCCTGGGTTTGGAAAATCATGCTGATAACGCTGAAGTAATTCCTTCGGATCATTTTTTAGAATATAAAGTTTCCCCCTTAGTTTCTTCACTTCGTCAGCCTTTAATCCTCCGATTCTCGGATCGCTATGAATGCATACAAATATTCCCTGGAATAATTCCTGGTAGTTATCCCACGCAGTGGCCATTATATATTTATTATCATTAGAAAAACAGCCTATAATACCATTGACTGGTTGGTCAGGACTTATAGGACGGGGGTTAACATCTTTCAAATTGATACCCTGGGGTACGTATACCTGGCCACCTTTGTAAACCGCCTCTTCAGTCCGCCGGGTTTTATCTAAGGTCGTCAAACCTGAGTTGGTGAAAATAAAACACCGGGAAATATAATCTTCCTGTTTGCGGTTTGTGAACTCATTTACACTGATGCATGGCTGAAACCAGTCTACATCTATAGCCTTATCACCTTTATTGTGGAATACAAGATTAAATTCCACTTCATCTTTACCGGCCCTGATATCATGTATGACTTCTATGTCCGGTTGCACGATAGTTCTAAGTTTGATGTGTTTGTCGTTATCCCCCGTGGAGACCAATTCTGTCTCATGCGGAATAGTGGTTTCTTGCCACTTCCGGTTTGTTGAACCGGTTTTACAAAAAGCTTCGAGATAGGTAATGTTCATTTTTTTACCCGGCAGGTCTTCACCCGAAATAGTGAGTGTATTATTTTTCCAATGAATATGGAGGCCATCACTTTTTTTTTCTATTTCTTCAGAGGGATTTTTGGAGGACCAGGCAAAACCCAAAATCGTGGTAAGGCACATTACAAAAATTAATTTTCCAATGACGCCCGGGTGGTCAATAATTTTCATAAATTATTAATTTACTTGTTTAAAATTGTAAAATTACTTTGATAAATCATTTTTTCATTTCAAAATCTATACTTGTCCACTATTGGCGCAAACGTCTCCTCCA
>Ga0068860_100002160_pt1 | contig 20716 bp, 14 predicted proteins | sample KBSSwiS32_FD_66597 | JGI IMG/M metagenome (GOLD analysis project Ga0068860, IMG submission 66597) | Switchgrass rhizosphere microbial communities from Kellogg Biological Station, Michigan, USA - KBS Switchgrass S3-2 | ecosystem: Host-associated > Plants > Roots > Rhizosphere > Soil ...
CGCGATGCCGCAGCGTCAGGGTATATGCGCCCAACAGCTCCCGACGCGTGCCGAGCCACATCATCACGGCCATGATCGGCACGGCAATCACACCGTTGACCACGGCCGCCCACACCAGGGCCTTGATCGGATCGAGCGGCGTAAAGTCTATCAACGTACCAATCAGCGTTCCCAGGCCGATCACCAGGTAGAAGCCACGCGCCTCCAGCAGCCGATTGTCCAGACCCGAGCGCCACTGCAGTGCATCCGCCACAGCGTATCCGGAAGAAGCCGCAAGCACCGGCACGGCCAGCATGCCGGTGCCGATGATGCCGAGCGCGAACAGCGTAAAGGCCAGATCACCCGCCAGGGGACGCAAGGCCTCCGCTGCCTGGGCGGTGCTCTGGATGTCGGTTATGCCGTGCGCATGCAGCGTCAAGGTCGTGGCCAGCATTACGCAAAACGCAATGATGTTGGAATACACCATGCCGACCGTGGTATCGAGCTTGATGCGGTACAGGTGCTCGAGTACGTAGACCGATGAGGGAGCGATCGCCCGCTCAGTGCCCCCGGTGGAGTCCATGCGCTGGCGTTGTTCAGCCTCCTGAGCCGCCTGCCAGAAGAACAGGTAGGGACTGATGGTGGTGCCCAGAACCGCCACCACCATGGTCCAGTAGCCTCCGCCGTAGCGCAGGCGCGGAATAAGCGAGTGCGAGAGCACCGTCTCCCAGTTGACGTGCAGCATGAACACCACGGCTACATAGGAGAGCAAGGCCAGCGTGAGCCATTTGAGCATGCGGACCATGGCATTGAACCCGAGCCAGATGGGGAGCACCGTGCACAGCAGCCCGAACAGCAGCGCCAAACCATGCTCGGAAGGCTTGCCGTACAGCAGCCGTAGCGCACCTCCCATCGCGGCGATGTCGGCTGCGATATTGAGGGTATTGGCGACCATCAACAGCACGACAATGCTAATGGTGACCCAGCCCGGCATCACGCGCCGGATGCTCGCCGCCAGACCCTGGCCCGTCAGCCAGCCGATGCGCGCGCTCACCATCTGGATGCCGATCATCAAGGGCGTCGTGAACGCAACGGTCCAAAGCAACCCGGCACCAAACTGGGCGCCCGCCTGGGAGTAAGTGGCCAGTCCGCTCGGATCGTCGTCCGCCGCTCCGGTAATTAGGCCGGGACCTAGCTTCTCGGCGAACTGGCGGGCCTTCAGAGTATTTAGCATGCCCGTCCAATGTTAAGAGGTTGCCGGATACGCGCTCCCACTTAGGACAGCGCGCGCGAATTCTTGCACGTTATATTACACGCGTAACCGTCCCCGCCACTTGTAACGGACAGCGGCTACTGTATCGTTGCAACAAAATTAATGGCGGTTCGCATCGGGTGCGGGTGGCACCCGAGTAGCGCGAAATGACTGCAAGACGGTCTTCAATAAATGAAATCAGTACGATTGCTTGTGCGCCCGAATCGCGTTGCTCTTCACTCGCTTATTGCGGGCCAGCGACTTGCTTCTCCGGCGGCCCTGATCAATAGGTTCGTAGCGCTGGTTGCCGGCCTTTGGATCGTGAGCGGTACGGCATTGGCGTGGGTCTATCCGGAGCATCGCGATATTGCCGTGCTCAGCGTGGCCGGTATGGACCCGGAACATCGCGCGGTCTTTGATCAGCTCTGGAACACGGCGCGGGTCGGGCAGGAAAAGCGCCTTTGCAAGGATGGCGCGGACGCGGCGCAGGGCCTCGATCCGCAATGCATCGACTGGGCAGCCATGTCGGCGATCGCGGGCGATCATTCCTGCTCGAGTCAGGGCTTGCTGGACGCTGTGGAAAATGCGCCCTGGATCCTGGAAGTGGCGGACGTGGCCGCTCAGCTCAAGGTGGACCTGGCCAAAAGCGCGGCCGCCTCACCGGCGCCCGCAACGCCAAGCACCGGGGCCATCAGCGATCTGCGGCGGCAGCTGGAAAGCGAATCCGCCCGCGCCCAACGCATAAACGCACTACGCGTCGCGGACACGCGCTTGCAGGGGGTCGATCCGGAGTACGCCACGCGCGCCGGATCGAACAACGCCCACTTCCTGCTGCCTCGACCCAGCACGGATTCGAGCGCCCGGGACTACTTCCTGGCGGCGCTCAAGCCCGGTTCAGAGATCAATGCCGTGGGCGTGTATGCCTGGTATCACCTCACAGCGTTGCAGAAAGCCAGCCGGCTGGCACACGAGCAGTTGTCCGCGGCCGATCGGAGCGCGTTAACGCGCGCCATGCTGGCCGATGAGGCCTTTGCGCTGCACTTCATGGAGGATGTCTTTGCCGCCGGGCACGTGGCTGGCACCTGGGGAGATGTCTCGCAGCGCAAGGGAACGCACGACTACTACAACGAAAACGGACTCGAGGTGACGACCTGGCTAGGCGAGGCGAAGACCATGGTGCTGCTGGGCGATGCGCACATGCGCCCGGAAGATGCGGCTCGTGCCGCAGCGGACGTGCGCCTCAGCCTTGAGCAGGTCCTCAACGTCGCAGCCGGCGCGGGCGGCAGCACTTTCCCCTATACGCCTAAGGCACCTTCCCAGCCGGGTGCGTTCGATGTGTGCAAGAACAACACGCTGCTGGCGCGATCAGAAGAACTGAAGGCATCTCCCGAAGCGGTCGCCCTGGGCGTTGAAGTGCTCAAGCCCATGCCGGTACCAGGCCTGGGCCAGGGGCTGGGTGCATTACCGCGCTACCGCTCGGAACTCGGCCGCTTTATCGGGGCCGCCGGCTCGCTCGATGTGCGCCATATCGACGGCGGGTTTACCGGTCTTGAGCAAGGGACCGGTTTTATCACCGGCGCGGATCTGTCGGCGCGGGTGGGCCTGGGGCTCGATGGCGTGCTGGGAGAAGCGGGCGATGGGCTGGTATTCCTGTCGCTGGGCTACCGCGGCGACTCATCTTCCACGAACAAGTTCTCCAACGGCTCCGTGGCCCAGCAGGCGGGGTCGCTTTCCAGCGCGATACCGGCACGTTCAGGGCTGTCCGCACGCCTGCGGATGCCTTTCTATCTGCTGCCCGGTGACCTATTGTTGCTGGCGCCGTTGTACTTCATCTCTCCCAAGACCTATCAAAACATGGGGGTCACCGCGGTCAACGGTGGCCTCATCCCCTGGCAACTGGGCTGGGCGACGCCGGTTGGCCGGTTCCAGTTCGTGTTGGGACGCGAGATCGGCGTGGCTTTCTATGGCTTACAGGACGACACCAGCCTGCTGGCGCCCGGCGCCACGTCCGGCGCGAGTCCACGGATCATCTCGTTCAAGTCCACTTACTTTGACTTTCCGATCGCCGAATACCGCCCGTACCGGGCCTTTGACACCAAGCAGACCTCGGAACTGCGCTTCCAGCTCTATTATGGGATCGACTATCCCTACGGAGCCAAGGTGATCTACCCGGCGGATGCTCCAGGCGTAGGCCTGCACCGCGTCCAGTCCATCGGGCTGCGGGTGGTCTTCGACTGGCGCCACTATTACTGAGCGGAAATCCGGATCCTGGGCGCGAGCTTCCAGCCCCGCCCACGTGTGGCCTAGTCGGTCAGCACCAGCTGCACTTTCGGGGCGTTTGCGCCCGCGTGCTGATTGACCCTCTGCTGAGTGAGCGCGGCCGCCGCGGTCGAGGCCGGCGTCGCTTGAGCTATGCGAAATGAGAACTCGGCGGCGTTGCCGCCGGCCTGCGGTGGGCCAACACCGGCGTTTCCGCCGGCCTGCTGCTGGAGGCAATCGTAGAGATGCTGCGCGCCCATGATGCGCGTGAAACTGTCGTCTTGGACCGCTGCACAGACCCTGATCTTCGGATTCACAGCCTTGATGGCCCGGTAATAGTCCACGAAGCCATCGTGGTGCCCCGAGGTATAGGTCAGGCTCACGCGGCTGCCCTTAGGCGGAATGGCTCCGTGTACGCCATCGCCAAAACTCACGGCGCCCGATTGATAGTCGATCGTGTACACCTTGGCGTCGGCCGCGGCGGAAGCCAGGTCTGACAGTCCCTGCCAGGCCGCTCCATCAATCATGACGATCTCGCTCCCGGCGGCCACCGGCGCGTATCGAGCGTAGAGAGATTGCTGCGGGTCGCCGTTGCTAAGCGACGCGCCATCGCGCCAGTCCGCCGGCAGCACGGCCGGCTGCTTTTCAAATCGTGTTGCCCCTCCGAACGCGTACAGGCATGAAATCTTGTCCGCTGCGCAGGCCGCATTGATACTCACCGGCACGCCTTGCATCCAGTAGCCTCGCTCGTCCGCCGGTGCGCCCAAATCCATGCCGACATCAACATAGGCGATCGGGTAGGCCGGCGGGTGGTGATTCGCCGCCCGGCGTGCCGCCCAGTCGACGCCATTGACCAATCCACCGCCAATCGGATGTGCCATGTAGGCCACGAAGTCGGCGGCTTCGGCCGCCGTGCCGGTGCCGAAGTTGACCACTAGCTCGCCCGACGTGCCGGTCTTGTCGAGCAGGTCGCCGTATTCATCCGGGCCGAACCGGCTCTCCTGCGGCGCGGGTGCGCCAGCCATGCCACCGGCCTGCAGCCCGCGACGATTCTGAGGTCCCACAGATCTCTGCCAGTGAAACGTGTTTGCGAGGTCCGAGGCAGGATATCGAATCAGCGAGATCCCGGCCTGCCTGATCTTGATGATGGCGGAGGGGCGGGCAAATCCGAATTCCGGATCGACGCCAGCCAGGAAATCAGCGCTGTGACGGAAACTGGCGCTGTATATCAACGCACTGCTCGCGGCAGCGCTGGCATTGGCGGAAGAGACGACGGGGGAGGTATCTGATGTCTGCGGGTGCACTGGCAGGGATGCGAGCGCCAATGATGTCAGGCAGCCACCGAGCCATGTTCGCAAGTTCGATCTCATGTGCAGAGTCCTCGCTGAGATACGGAGGCGAAGCGCACCATCACGCGCCTAGCGCAGCTGTCCACGGAATATTGGCTGGCGGCCTCGCCAACCAAATGCGTGCAATGGGAATCAGTTTAGCAGGCGACACCCACAAACTGAATTGCGGATAGTGTGGCAGAAAGCATCGATTTTCTAAGCCGCAGTCAGAACCAAGCGAGAAATATTAAGTTGCCGATAGGTGCAAATCGTTGCCTTGATTTTTCAGTTCAAGACCTTGAAGCCGAACGCCTCAAATCGAGCGTCGCCCACCGGCCCGCGCAAGAACTCAACGAAAGAGGCGGCCTTCGCAGCGGCGTTGGAGGTGAGGGCTATGGGATAGGTGATAGGCAAATGCGAATCTTCTGGAAATATGTCCACGATACGGACGCGTTTGTCGATGCGGGCATCAGTTTCGTAGACGATTCCGAGCGGCGATTCACCGCGAGCCACGAAGGCGAGCGCGCTGCGGACGTTGTCCGCCCGCACTAGGTGGTCCTCAACATCCTTCCATACACCCAGATTGGTCAATGCCGCGCGGGCGTATCGACCAACGGGCACGGAATCGGGATCGCCGGTGGCCAGACGTCCACCGGCCAGCGATTCAAGCAGGGGAAAGCCGGGCTTGATCTGCAGCTGTACGCCGCTTGAGGCAGGCGCGACTAGCGCCAGCCGGTTACCGAGCAGGTTACTGCGCGTTGCCTTCTGCACAAGGCTGCGCTGCTCGAGGTAATCCATCCAGTCCTGATCCGCTGAAAAGAACACGTCGGCATGAGCACCGCTTTCAATTTGGCGAGCCAGAATCGAGGTCGCTGCAAAGGAAAGCTCCACTTTAGTGCCGGTGGCCTTGGTGTACGCCGCACTCACCTCCTGCATTACGTCGGTGAGTGATGCTGCCGCAAATACCGTTATCGAGTCGGTGCCCTCGGCACCACGCACAATCCACGGCAGCAGGCACAGCGCTAACGGCAGCGCCAAGCCTACAAACTTACGTCTCAACATGTCATTCCCCACCCTGAATGCGTTATATTTCGATAAATATATCGTGGCGAATAGCTACTCAAAGCGCAAGCGGCTCACGGAGCTTGCGTGCATTGGTGGCGGCGGCACGCTAAAGTTGTTTGTGGGAGGCATTACATGACCCGCATCAACGTGCGAGTACGCATCTACTTTGATGCAGCTTTGGCCATTGGACCTGGCAGGATCGAACTACTCGAAGGCGTCCAACGGACCGGATCACTGGCGCAAGCTGCACGGGAAATGAGCATGAGCTACCGCCGCGCCTGGCTGTTGATGCAAAGCTTGAATGGCGCCCTGCGCAGTCCCGCCTCAGTGCCCGCGCGCGGCGGACGCAAGGGGGGTGGCGCTTCGGTAACGCCCCTGGGAAGGGCGCTCATCAAGGCCTACCGGCAAACCGAGGCCCAAGTGACGGGAAACATCAACCGGCGATTCGCCAGGTTTGCCCGCGGAACCTAGCGATCTGCCTAAGATCGGGCGGCGCGACGGGCACAGTCGCTAGAATCCGTAGCGCACTTCGAACCGCGCGCTCCGGGCGGGTAACCGGTAATAGCCTGCCGTCTGCGTCACAGTAACGGATTCATTCAATTCGCTAGCTGCGACCGGATCGCGGACATTGGTGAGATTGTAGCCCGTCAATTGCAGGCGGTAGTGACCCAGCGTGTAGTTCAGGCTCGCATCCAGCGTCGTGTAGCTACCCGTGGAAAGCAGATTTTCCAAGTCCAGCTCGCGTGCGCCAATATAGTTGGCCACCAGAGAACCGCTCAGTCCCGAGGCCGGCGCGTACAGCAGACCAAGGCTCGCCAGCTGGTGCGGTGACATTTCAATGCGATTGCCCGAAACGTCAAGTCCGCCATCGTTTATGAAGTCGACAAACCGCGCATTGTGTTGGGCATAGTTCGCGGCGAGCTGCCAGTCATTGGCCATACGAAGGCGCGCTTCAACCTCAAAGCCCTCGAAGCGCGATTTGCCGCCATTGGCGGGACCGAATTCACCGCTCGCATCCTGCGTAAAGGTCAGCCCGTTGCGAAAGTCCATCCGAAAGATGCTGGCATCGAGAGACAGGTGGCCGTTGAGCAACTCGCTTTTGGCGCCCAGCTCAACACTCACTCCGGTCTCCGGCTCAAGAATGTCGACTTCAGCCTCCGGCCCGAAGTCGATCGCCAGAGGCTTGAAGCTGTTGCGGTAATCGGCGTACCAGATCAGATTGTCGTTCCCCGACGCCCATGATCGCCAGCTCGCTCCAACCATTCCGCTCAAGCGCGTGGTGGTACGCTCGTCACTGCCGTCGAAGGCCAGCACCGGTGCAGCGCCCGTGTTGTCGATCGCGACACCGTCGGCGGTCTCGCGAGTGTGATTCAGGCGAATCCCCGCTAGCACATCGACTGTGGGGCTAACCTGCCAGTCAAGTTGTGCGTAGGCACCGGCGAAGCCGCGCTGGTCATCAGAGTAAACAAGCTCGTCCGAATGGTGCGCTCCATCGCAGGCATATTCGTGGCCACCACCATCAACGCAGTAGCCGAAATTGATGGCGTTTTCGGCGCCGTAGCCATACAGATAGTCGACGCCATACATCAAGTGCATATTGGGCGCGGGCGTGCTCGCCAGGTGCGCGTCAAAATAGATGTCGGTGATCGCGGTGCTTTGGGTGTAGCCATCCGCCTGAAACCCATCCCCCACTCCGGCATCGGGCGGATCGGCAAATGCGTTGCCGCGCAGGAAACCTCGCAGCACATCGTTAAGCGTGCGGGTAGCCGACAGCGTGACTGACCAGTTTCCGAGCGAAGCCGTGCCGTCCAGCCCGAGGTTAAGCGCGTAACGCTGCTGATCAAGTTTCGCGCCCGCTGGGTTGTAATTTGCGTCAATAGGCAGTTCAGTGTGCAGCGTAGTACCGTCGAGCAACAGCATATTTCCCGAGGGGTCTTGCGGCAGAATTGAAATGTCGCCATCCACATGAAACGTGCCGAACCCCAGATCGCTTTGCCCGCGGTACAGGGCGTGGTAGCGCTGATATTCGGTCCGGTCTTCCGCGTAGCCCCGCTTTTCGAAATTCGCAGTCAGCGAGTGATGGTAGCTGCCGACATCCGGGAGGTCTGCCGCCCCGCTTGCTGCAACGCCGCCGTAAGAGGCCGCGGACAGGGCCGCAAAGCTCGGCGTGCTGCCGGCCGAATAGTGGATCACCTGAATCACACCGACAAACGAGGTAGCGCCGTATATCGTGGGAGCCGCGCCACGCAATACCTCGATGCGCTCGACGTTGGTCATGTCGATGGATGGCGTTGCCGGATTGAATGCTCCGCCCCAGGGGACGCCATCCACGACCAATAAGAACGCGTCGGCTTCGCGCAGGCCCCACAACGCCGGCACCGAACCGGCCGGGCCACTATCACCACCAGGCGTGCCCTCGACACCCGCAACCAGCGACAGCGCGGTGCGAAGATCATTCGCGCCACGCAGACGCAGTTCTTCACCCGTGACTATCGTGATCGACGCTGGAACCTTCTCGACCTCTTCCGGCACACGTGTGGCGGTGATCTCCAAGGTTTCGCGAGACGCCTCAGCTTCGTACTGTTCGGCCCCCACCGAGCGGGAGAGCGAAAGTGCAACGCACAGCGCACTAACCACAAGATACTTCACGAAGACATTCCTGGTGATGCCGAAATGAATATTCGGCGGCCGCAAGAATAGTGGGAATTGCCGTCTTTGCGCAAAGTCCCGACGGCCAGTGGCAATTCAGTTTCCATCAATATGGTGATCAGATCGCGGCCAACTGACTAAAGGTCGCGCATTCTTTGTGCTACTGACGGCAGCGCGAGTTTCTTAGTGTTAGGCGATTGCTTGGGTCGCAGACGCTGCGCGCGTATCGCGAGCGCTTTAGAAGACTGTTAACATAACGACTCTATTATATTGATTTTGCGGGCCTTCTTTAGGGTTGTGTTGAGCTTAGGCGCGCGGGGGTGACTAACCCATTCACGTCGCGTCCCAAAACTGCTCCATCTTACGCCGCATGTTCTGGTCAGGAAGGTGACCCTGCGCGGCCCCTTGGTTATCTTCCAAATGCGCGACTTGCGTGGAGCCTGGAATCGTGCAGGTAACAGCCGGATGCGATACCACATACTTGAGCAGAAACTGGGCCCAGCTGCTGACATCAATCTCATCAGCCCACGGGGGCAGGGCGCGTGAGCGCAACTGCCCTAGAAGCGATCCGTACGCAAACGGCACGTTAACCAGCACCGCCGTGTTGCGTTCGATCGCCAGCGGGAGAATTGCATTGGCGGCATCGCGATTTGCGAGCGAGTAGTCGACCTGGATAAAGTCCAGCGGATACTTTCGCATGTAGGCAGCCATTTGCGCGTGCTGGCCCACACGTGATGTGGTTATTCCTAGGTAGCGTATCCGGCCGGACTGTTTCCAGCGCTGCAGTATCGGCAAGAGTTCATCGACACCGTCGAGATTATGCACCTGCAAGAGATCGATGCGCGTCGTCCGCATGCGTTCCAGCGAACGGTTGAAGCTTGCCTCCCCCGTTGCACCGCCCCTGAACGAGCCCGAGCCGGTCAGTTTAGTCGCCAGGAATAACCGATCTCGAACACCGAGCGAAGCCACCACATCGCCAATAATGGCCTCACTGTCGCCATAAGCCGCCGCCGTGTCGATAACTGTGCCTCCGAGCTCGACCATGCGACTGATCTCGGCGCGAATTGCATCGCGAGCGTCAGTACGGAATTTGTCGGTACCCAATCCCACGACCGGGAGGCGCTCGCTGGTGCCGGGAATCGCCCTTGAAATCGGCGAGGGCGGCGCTGCCGGCCAGGATGTACGTGCGCAAGCCAGGCTCGCGCCTGCCGCCAGGCCCGCACACAGTACTTGTCGACGTGAAACAGGGTTCGAAGATGTGGGTTTGTTCATGGCTTGTGCTTCCGTCGTCACATCGGCATTCCTCTTATACGCCCAGAAACCGCGAAAGTTCCCGATGATCGAGTGGGTTGGATTCACATTCGACTGGGACAGGTCTACCATTCGGCAAGGACCCAGGGATTGAGCCGGCATATCAACAATAACGCGCATCCGCCAAGCCCCTAGACCATAGCCCCGCCGCCTTCGGGTGCGGAAGACGGTGGCTTTCCGGGAATGCCGGCCCATACTGCGCAACTCGAGGGTCTTCCGACAGGGAGAAGAATTTATGAGACGACGAAACAAGGTGCTGCTCATTACTCTCGCAGTCGTGTTCGCGGCCGTTGCTGCATTGGCCCTCTGGGTCAGCCATGACACCCCGTGCAGTGCAAATACGCCGCCAAGTCCGAGCGCGGGCGGCATGAAAGCCGTGGTGTACCGATGCTACGGATCGCCGGAGGTGGTGAAATTCGAAGACGTGCCAACACCTGCTCCCGCAGACGATCGGATGATCATCAAGGTGCAGGCAGCGTCCGTTAATCCGCTGGACTGGCACTTCATGCGCGGCAAGCCCTACATCATGCGGCCCATGGCCGGAATTGGGGCCCCCAAAGACTCACGGCTCGGCGTGGATTTCGCCGGAACGGTCCAGTCGGTTGGCAAGGACGTAAGGAGTTTCAAACCCGGTGACGAGGTGTTTGGTGGCGCGGATGGCGCGTTCGCCGAGTACGTTTCGGTGCGCGGCGCCGGTTCAGTAGCCCATAAGCCCGCCAACGTGAGTTTTGAACAGGCGGCCGCTGTGCCGATTGCAGGGATCACCGCCCTGCAGGCCTTGCGTGATCAAGGCAAAGTGCAAGCGGGCCAGAAAGTTCTCATCAACGGCGCCTCGGGAGGCGTTGGCACCTTTGCCGTGCAAATTGCCAAGGCTATGGATGCGGAGGTCACAGGCGTATGCAGCACCAGGAATCTTGAGCTTGTGAAGTCACTGGGCGCTGACCACGTCATCGACTACACGCGCGAAGACTTCACTCGCAGTGCGGAAAAGTACGACGTGATCGTCGACAACGTCGGTTCGCATTCGGCATCCGAATACCGTCGCGTGCTCAAGCCGGACGGCAAGCTCGTGATCGTCGGCGGATCAAGTGACGGCCAATGGCTCGGCGGTATGTCAGGGGCGATCCGTGCAAAGCTGCTGAGTCCCTTTGTCAGTCAGCAGATGAGCTTTTTCCTGGCGCATTTAAACCCTATGGACCTCGAATACCTGGCTGGACTTCTTCAGAACGGGAAATTGAATCCCGTGATCGACCGGCGCTACCCGCTGAAGGACTCAGCAGAGGCTATTCGCTATCTGGAAGCCGGCCACGCGCGCGGCAAAGTCATCATCCAAGTACAGTGAGAAGCGGGCAGCAGAGGACATCGCCAAAGGCCCTGACTCGATGACCGTGGCCCCACACGAGCGTCGTGCATTGGCGATCGCCTTTGCCTGCAACTTTGTCCTGCTGGGTAGCTACTACATCCTGCGCCCGTTGCGGGACACCATGGCCACGGTATACGGAGTCGACAAGCTTCAACAGCTGTTCACCGCAACCTTTGTCGGCACGATCATCGGCTCTGCGATTTTTTCCGCCTTAGCATCAAAAATCAGGCTCACCCGGCTGCTGCCGGGCGTTTTCTGGTTCTGGCTCCTGAATCTGGCGTTGTTTGTAGTTCTCTTCCGACTAGAGCCGGAAGGCCGCGCGGTCGGGGGTAGTTACTACGTTTGGTTCAGTGTCGCCAACCTATTCATGATCTCGGTGTTCTGGAGTCTGATGGTTGACGTCTTTTCCTCCGCCCAGGCCACCCGCCTGTTCGCATACATTGCGGCGGGGGGTGCACTCGGCGCTGTCATCGGACCATTGCTTACGCGGCTCCTAATCGGTCGTCTGGGAATCAGCGGGTTGCTGGTCGTGGCGGCGATTGGCTTTGGCATTGTTATTGTGTTGATTCACCTGCTGATGGGGGAGAAGACGCGGCTGCGCTCTCACGATCGGGAGGCGCAGCAAACCACGCTCGACCATAGTTTGCGCGGTAGCGCCCTGGAAGGATTTGGAGAACTCTTGCGGTCGCCCTATGCCCTAAGTCAGGCCGCCTTCATCCTACTGATGACCTGGGTCAACACCGTTGCCTATTTTTTGCAGACCGACGTGGTGGCGCGCAGCTACACCGCCATCGCCAGTCGTGCACAGGTGTTCGCGGACATAGACCTGGTGGTCAACGTATGCACTGCGGCTACTCTGATTCTGGGTCTGGGCCGCATCGTGCAGCGCTTCGGGGTGACCACTGGGTTGCTTCTCAATCCATTGCTCATGATCGTGGCGTTTATCGCCACGTTGCTCGCGCCCACCATCTACATGATTCAGGGGCTGCAAATTATCCGGCGTGTGGCGCAGTACGCTATCGCGCGGCCAAGCCGCGAGATCTGCTTTACCGTCGTCGAACAGAGCGGCCGTTACAAGGCCAAGAATGTAATAGACACTGTTGTCTATCGGTTTGGTGATGTCAGTTCCGCGTGGATGCAGGCTGGGTTCCGCGCCATCGGCTACGGACTAGAAGGGGCAGTCGCGGTCGGAGTCGGTGCTTCGATAGTATGGAGTGCAAGCGCTCTGCATCTGGGTCGCAATTATGAAAGGCTAAGATTACTGGGACTGGCGCGCCCTCCGGCTCGCGATGAGGCTGTAAAGGAAACCGTATGAATCCACCGCCGACCTCGAACTCATCTCATTCTTCCGCGGTTGCCTGGTTTTATCGCAAGGTGGGTGCCGTTCAGCCGAATGAGATTCGCGCGGTGACGCTCAGCATTCTGTATTTCTTTTTCTTATTTGGCAGTTACTCCGTCCTCAAGCCGGTTCGTGATGCCATGGGTACCGTCTATGGCATGCATCACCTGCAGGAGCTGTTCACCGTCACCCTGGTGGCCAGCCTGATTTTCGCGCCGCTCTACTCGGGCCTCGCGACGCGCGTCAAGTTGTCGCGGTTCCTACCTTGGGTCTATGGGTTCGTCGCCCTTAGCATTCTGCTCTTCTACGGACTGTTCGTGAGCCACGAAGACCAAGACCGCTGGGTGGCCGCGGGCTTTTACGTGTGGGTGAGCACCTTCAACATGCTCATCATCTCGGTGTTCTGGAGCTTCATGGCCGATCTGTACTCGAAGACGCAGGCCAAGCGCCTGTTCGGGTTGGTGGCCACCGGCGGGACAATCGGTGGGATCGTCGGACCTGCCGCGGCGACTTGGCTGGCCACGTCTATCGGCAACAACAATCTGCTGTTGGTGGCGGCCGCCGGGTTTGCAGCCACGGCCCTGATAGTCCGTTCCCTCGCAACGGAGAAGCAACGCCTGCTGTCCGCGGGCGCCGAAGCTCAGCCCACAAGTCTTGACCAGCGTCTTCGCGGAAGCGCTTTCGACGGATTCCGACTGTTAGCCCAGTCACGCTATCTGTTGCTGATCGCGCTGTTCCTGTTGTTGATGACCTGGATTTCGACAATCGTCTATTTCCAATTGGGCGAATTAATCACCAAGGCATTTAGCAGCCGGGAAGAGCGCACGCAGGTCTATGCAATGATAGATCTCATCGTCAATAGCTGCGCCCTCCTTATTCAGTTGTTCGGGACTGGTCGGTTCATTGCACGCTTTGGAGTGGGAGCGGGCTTGTTGATCAATCCCATCGTCATGGTCATTGCATTCCTTGCCATTGCCTTCTCGCCGGTATTGATGCTGCTTGGAGCGATCCAGGTTGTTCGCCGTGTGGCGGAATACGCCGTTGCGAAGCCCACTCGAGAGATGCTCTTTACTGTTGTGGACCAGGAGAGTCGCTATAAAGCGAAGAATGTCATCGATACCGTCGTCTACCGTTTTGGCGATTTCAGCTCTGCGTGGATAAGCGCGGCAATTCTCCCGTACGGCGTGGCGGGGCTGGCGGTATTCGGTGTTATCGCATCCGCCGTGTGGTTTCCGATCGCCTACCTATTGGGCGCGCGCTACGAAGGCGTCAGAGCCGCCGGTCACCACGGATCCGATACACATTAAGGTATTTTCTCGCTTCCGTTTGGCAGCGCGCATCGCCTAGGTAGGCTGCGCAAATGAAGTTTAGAATATACACGTAAGTGTATGATCTTAAAGTCTAAAGGCAGCGGCAATTCGCGGTCATCTATTAGATACGGCAATCCATGCTCCGCTCATGCCAGAGCGGCGCGCGTATTGACTCGTTAGAAGTATCGGCGATTCCGAATGTACTGGTAGGACATCGTCTGACACCGTTTTTGGCGCCGATCCTCAAAATCGTGGCCATGAATTTCATACATCGAACCGTCCTAGTTCTCATGGCAGTCGTCAGCCTGAGTGCATGCTTCGGCAAGGACGACAGCAACGACATGACGGGAACCACCACCCCAACGCCGCCGCCGGTGCAACGAGGCGATGTCGTCAACGGTCCACCGATGTTGGTTGCGACTTATTCGCCGACAGACCTACTGACCGTGCTGGGCGGCAATGATCTGGGCCAGACACTTTTGCAGCTGGCCTACACGCCACTGTGCACCATTTCGGTCTATCACATGAACTACGAGACGGTAGATCCCGCCGGCAACCTGACGGTCGCTGCCGGTGCCATCATGGTGCCCAGTGGTACCGACACGCGCTGCACTGGCGGCCGGCCCGTCGTCCTGTACGGGCACGGAACCACGACCTCTACCACCTATGATATCAGCCAAATTGATGTCAACGGCGAGGGCTCCATACTCGCGGCCGTATTCGCCGCTGAGGGTTACATCGTGGTCGCGCCAAATTACGTGGGGTACGACGGGTCAACGGTGGACTACCATCCTTATCTGATTGCCGATCAGGAATCGAAGGACATGATTGATTCGCTGACGGCAGCACGCGCTTCGCTCCCGACCGCGGACGCCCCAAATTCGACCGATGGCGGCAAGCTGTTCATCACCGGGTATTCGGAAGGCGGATACGTGGCGATGGCGACGCACCGGGCCATGGAAGCCGCGGGTATGACAGTCACGGCATCCGCGCCGATGTCTGGCCCCTATGCGCTGGCCGCCTTCTCGGATGCCATCTTTGAAGGCCAGACCAACAACAGCGCAGCGAAGAGCCTGGCCTTGGTTGTCGTCGCCTACCAGAAGGCCTACGGCGATATATACGCCAGTCCGGACGACGCCTTTGACCCGAAGTACGCGCCGACAATCGAGAGCCTGCTGCCTGGACCCGTCTCGGTGAGCGAGTTGCAGGCGGAGGGCAAATTCCCGCTCGCGGCGTTCAGCAGCATCCCGCCCACGCCGGCCTATGCGATCTATACCCCGGCGACGACTCCCACAAAGTTCGCGACCATATTCGCCATGGGATTTGGTACTGACTTCCTCCTGACCAACGATTTTCGCGGTGCTTACATGGATGACGCCTTCGCCGAGCCGGACGGCGGGTTTCCGCTCATCACCGACGGCTTGCCCGCAGCGAGTCCTCAAAACATCTTCCGAGAACACCTGAAGGTGAACGACCTTCGCAATTGGTCACCGACCGCGCCCACGCTGTTGTGCGGCGGGAACTCCGATCCGGAAGTGTTCTTTTTCAATACCACGCTTATGCAGAATTACTGGTCCGGGCACGCGCCCGCGGTTGCACCGGTCATTCTGGATATTGATTCTCCGGTCGCGACCGGCGACCCGTATGGAACACTGAAGGACGGGTTTGCTGCCGCGGTCAACCTGGTACGCAGCAATGCCATACTCGGTGGCGCGACTGACGGCGGAGATGCGGCAGTGCTGGACGCCTACCACGCGGGGCTCGTTCCGCCTTTCTGCTTGAGCGCCGTGAAGGCATTCTTCGACGCACATTGATCGAAGGGCAGGGCGTATGCGGACGCGCTCCTTTGAGTGCGCCTCTCCCGCATTGGAGAGATCTTGGCCAACACCAAATCACAACTCGCCAAGTATCGCGCGAAGCGCGACTTCAAGAAAACCGCGGAGCCCAGCGGCGATGTAAAGGTTGCTCCATCGGCGCGGCTGAGATTTGTAGTGCAGAAGCACGCGGCCACCCGGCTGCATTACGACCTGCGGCTGGAACTCGACGGCGTATTTAAGTCCTGGGCGGTAACCAAGGGACCATCGTTGGATCCAGCCAATAAGCGGCTTGCCGTTGAGGTCGAGGATCACCCGCTGGAATATGGCGACTTCGAGGGCACCATCGCTGCCGGTCAATACGGCGCGGGCACCGTGCAGCTCTGGGACCGAGGCTACTGGCAGCCCGATGGGGCACGGCCCGCGCAAGAGATGCTCGCTAAGGGAGATCTGAAATTCCAGCTCGACGGCGAACGCTTGCGCGGCGGCTGGGTGTTGGTGCGCATGAGAAACGACAAGTACCGCAGTAAGCGCAACAACTGGCTGCTCATCAAGCATCGCGATGAATTTGCCCGCCCGGCCGACGATGTCCTACTAGAGCAGGATGCCTCGGTAGCCTCCGACCGATCCATGGCCGCCATCGCTGCGGGACAGGGCCGCAAGCCAAAGCCGTTTATGCTCAAGAACAAATCGTTCGCTGCCGATGCCAAATGGGCTTCCAAAGAGCGCACCGATTCGACGAAAGTCCCCGTCACAACCGCGAGGCCCTCAAGGCAGCACGTCTATAAGATCGCCAGGATGCCCGCGTTTGTCGCCCCGCAGCTCTGCAAGCTGCTGCCGCGCCCCCCGGCCGGTTCGGGCTGGGGCCATGAGGTCAAGTTCGACGGATACCGGATCCAGATGCGAGTCGAATCCGGTAAATGTGTTCTCAGCACCCGCAAGGGCCTGGACTGGAGCCGAAAATTTCCGGAAATCATGAAGGCTGGTGCGGAACTGCCGGACTGTATAGTCGATGGGGAAATCGTGGCCCTGGATTCCGCAGGAGCACCGGACTTTGCGGCCCTGCAAGCCGCGCTGGCAGAGGCCAAGACGGGCCAACTGGTGTATTTTGCCTTTGACCTTCTGTGCGTGAAGGGGGAGGACCTGCGGAAGTTACCGCTTTCGGATCGCAAGTCGAGACTGCAGGATCTACTGACCAAGCACGACCAGGACGGCGCCCTAATTCGTTACGTCGAACACTTCGAGAGCGGTGGCGATGCGCTCCTGAATTCCGCGTGCCGGATGAAATTGGAGGGCATTGTCTCCAAGAAACTCGACGCGCCTTACCGTTCCGGGCGCGGCGACGGGTGGACGAAAGCCAAGTGCCGCACCGGCCACGAGGTTGTGATCGGCGGATGGAGCGAGGCCGACGGCCGCTTTCGGTCCCTGCTGATCGGCGTCCACCGCGATGAGTTAGTCTACGTCGGCCGCGTAGGCACGGGATTCGGAGCTCAGACAGTTGCCCGGATTTTTCCGCAGCTAAAGAAACTGGCCAGCGACCACAACCCCTTCGCTGGTGCCAATGCACCGAGGAAAACCGCCGACGTGCACTGGGTCAAGCCTCTCTTGGTGGCCGAGATCGAATTTGCAGGGTGGACCGAGGATGGCATGGTGCGGCAGGGTGCGTTCAAGGGCTTGCGTGAAGACAAACCCGCCGATGAAGTTCGCGCCGAAGTGCCCTCAAAGGCGAAGACCACCCCGCTCGCGGCTCCAACACCCCGAGCTAAGGCTACGCCTGCGCGCGGGCGATCCGCAGGATCGCCCACCTATGTCATGGGGGTGGCCATTTCAAACCCGGACAAACCACTTTGGCCCGCCGCGGGTCAGCAGCGTGCATTAACGAAGCTAGATCTGGCGCAGTATTTTGAAACTGTCGGAGCGTGGATGCTCGCGCACGTCCGCGGCCGGCCGACATCATTGGTCCGGGCTCCGGACGGGATCGACGGCCAACGTTTCTTTCAAAGGCATGCCATGCCGGGTATGTCGAGCCTGATCAATACCGTGCGGGTCTCAGGTGACCGCAAGCCGTATCTGCAGATAGACCGACCAGAAGGTCTCATTGCGACGGCCCAGATCGCGGCGATCGAATTGCACCCATGGAACTGCGAGCCCGGCTCTCCGGAGACCCCGGGGCGCCTGGTGTTCGATCTCGACCCTTCACCTGAGCTCCATTTCCATCGGGTCATCGAGGCAGCCCTGGAGCTCAAGGCCCGAGTGGAAAAGCTCGGGCTCGTTGCCTTCTGCAAGACGACGGGCGGTAAGGGACTGCACCTGGTGACCCCTTTGAAGCCTACGAAACAGCACTCAATCGGCTGGCCCGAGGCCAAGCTCATTGCCCGTACGATCTGCGAACAGATGGCCGCTGACAGTCCCACGAAGTACCTGACGACGATGGCCAAGAAGGAGCGAACCGGACGGCTGTTTTTGGACTACCTGCGTAATGACCGGATGGCGACCGCTGTTGCGCCGCTGTCACCACGGGCCCGTGTGGGTGCAACCGTTTCCATGCCTTTGCCATGGTCGCAGATCACAAAACGCCTCGAGCCATCGCGGTACACGTTGCTAACGGCGCCGGCCCTTATCGAGAAATCGGACGCCTGGGACGAATACCCGCAGTCCGCGCGGTCGCTAATAGATCCGCTCAAGAAGTTGGTTGCGGCAAGCAAGGCCGCATGACCTGGCCGTGCAGCGGACATTGGCCGCCCACTTGCTGAGCGTTGCCAGGAACACTGGTAGTTGACCTTAACCTTCTGCGCTTCGTCGGAAGGCAAGCATATGCCGCAGGGCATCCCGGGGACGCTGTAGCCGTTCATGCAACAGACTGAGGTTGAGGTGCGCCTCGTGCATTGCCGGATCCAGTGCCAGTGCCTCCCGGTAGGCCTGTACCGCCTCGTCGTCCCTGCCGCGATCCTCCAGCAGTAATCCCAGGTTGAATGCGAGCAGCGCGCTGCCTTGTTTGGCGGCCCGATACACTTCTTCCGCGGCATCGAGCTCGCCGTCCAGATGCATCAATCTGCCGAGGTTGATTCGCGCCGACAAATGCTCACTGTGCTTGGCCAGTGCCTCGGCATATGCCGCTCGCGCGGCAACCGTGTCGGATTCCTCGAGCGCCAACCCGCGCTCAAAGTGCAAAGATGCCTCAGCCATTCTCCGCGCCGCTGGGGCGTCACTGCCTTTGTCAGCGGACCGCGTCGCACGAATATCGATCACGACTCGGCCACGCGGATACGCGCCCGATGCCTCATCCGACTTCTGTGCGGTGCGAGGCACACCGGTTGTCGATGCTCCCGTGACTTGCAGCAATCTCGTGAGTTTGCGCAGGATTCCCGGAATTTTCGCGACGGATACTCCGGATTGCTGCAGGGTCCTAGCGGCCCGCACCATGGCCTTTTCCGCCGGGATCGCGGACATTCCGGCTGAGCGCGCCCTGATGAGTTTCTCGCCAATGAGCGCCGTGAGGAGGTCCCTTGACCCACTGCGTGCCGCGGTACCACTCGTCCGTTTTCGCGAAGGGCTCTTCATCGCCTACTGGCCTTCCCGGTGGCGCTGCTGGTGGCACGCTTCGGGCTGCGCCTGGTCGCGCCGCCTTCGGGTTTGCCGCCCAGGCTCTTCTTCAATGCTTGCATGAGATCAATCACATTACCTTCGCTTTGCGCAGTTCCCGCTTCCGCAGCCACGGAGATCTCCTTGCCATCGATTTTGCGGCGCACGGCAGCGGCTAGCCGTCCCTTGAACTCGTCGGCGTACTCCGTCGGGTCAAATTTCTTTGCGGCCAGCTGATCGATGAGCTGGCGAGCCAACTTCAATTCCGCATCGCTCACCTTGGCCGTCTCGATGCCGAGATCCTTCATGGAGCGAATCTCCGCATGAAAGTGCAACTGATGCATAGCCAGGCCGCCATCGAGTGGTCTTAGGACCACAATATGCTCCTTGCCGTGCGAGACCCAGCGGCCAACAGCGCAAAGTTCGGATTCACTAAGCGACCGAGCGAGGAGGGCGTAGGGCTTTGCGCCACCCTTCTCGGGAGCCAATAGGTAGGTTCCGGCGAAGTAGATCGGGTCGACCGACTCCAAAGGCACAAACTCAGTAATGTCGATCGTTCTGCTGGTCTTGTCCTCCAGCTCCTTCAGCTCCTTCGCCGAAAATATGACGAACTGCCCCTTTGAGAACTCGTATCCCTTGGTGATTTCCGATCGTGGCACCACCTCGCCGTCGTTCACCGCAATGTACTGCTGCCTCACGCGCGAGCCATCTTTGGCCCGGAGAAAATTGAAGGACATCCGTTCTGCTGTTACCACGGATGAGTAAACATTGACAGGAATTGCCACCAGCCCGAAGGACACGGTGACTGAAGCCATTGGACGAGCGTTGGTTGCCATTCGGACGACCTTGAAAACCCATTGATAGATTGCACACTGCAGCCGCAATTGCCGGTTGATCGGGCGGGGCTGACGGGCGCTTAGGATTTGGCCGCGCGGGAGGCAGATTCAATGTTCCTCAGCGTCGCGCGGCGGGGCAATAGGACGCTGCCTACACCTTATCGCCATTCTGGAGCCTTTTCCTCGCCCGGCGTCAAACTCCACTGGTCGTTTTGGCCTCCGGCTCCGAATTGCCTAGGCCGCGAATGTTCATCACCACCAGAAACAGTTGCAGCGCCACCAGCGCGTAGGCATGTGCATGCAAGCCCCAGATCACCCACAAGAGATTGCTTAGTAGGAATAACCAGAATCCAAGATTGCGGCGGCGCTTTCTGGTCGATGCAACGAACCAGGATGCCGCCACCGTGACCAACATTGCAGGCCATTGCACCAGGTCAAGGTCACTCATAACTCACGTGCCAAGTTCAGCGTGCGCTTCCGATCGTCAGAATGAAGAACACCATTGATGCGACTACCGGGCTGTGGGTCGGGAGCCATGCTATTGGCCGTGCGCCGAGCTGCTACATCGCCGCTCGCCCGTTCATGTCGTAGGATTCCTCCTATCGAGCCAGTCCCAATGGAGTTTTTCG
>Ga0068860_100002166_pt1 | contig 20690 bp, 24 predicted proteins | sample KBSSwiS32_FD_66597 | JGI IMG/M metagenome (GOLD analysis project Ga0068860, IMG submission 66597) | Switchgrass rhizosphere microbial communities from Kellogg Biological Station, Michigan, USA - KBS Switchgrass S3-2 | ecosystem: Host-associated > Plants > Roots > Rhizosphere > Soil ...
TGATCGAGCCCAAATCTACACTCAATACGGGTAATATCGTTAACGAAAGGACCGTCGCACAGTCCGAGCGCATTTGACCGCGTCGGCTGACCACGACATCGATCTCTTATGGAACGCCGCTTCTATACTCTGGACGTTTTTACCAACACGCGCTTCGAAGGCAATCCACTGGCAGTAATTACCGACGGCGACGGCCTCTCCGATGAGGCCATGCTGGCGATCGCGCGCGAAATGAATCTTTCGGAAACCGTGTTCGTGCAGAAACCCACGGAAGATTCCGCGCTCGCGAGGCTGCGCATTTTCACAACGCGCCAAGAGTTGAAGCTGGCGGGGCATCCAGTGATTGGCACATGGTTCCTGCTGGCCGAACTGGGCGTCGTGCCCGCGCAGGAAGGCGGCGTGCACGTAACGCAGCAAACCGGCGCAGGCTTACTGCCGGTAGAAATTCGTTTCAAGGACGGCCGCCCGCAACGCGTGACGATGACGCAAACGGAGGCGGCGTTTCGCCCTTCGAAGATCAACAAGAAGGCGCTGGCGACGTCGCTCGGCCTTACAGCAAAAGATCTGGACCCCAAGCTGGATCCTGAATATGTCTCGACCGGCATCTTCAATCTGATGGTGCCGCTGCGCAATCGCGCGGCGCTCGGCAAGATCGCAATGAATACCGTGACGCTGCGCAAATTGCTGGGCAGCAACGGGACGATGGCGTACTGCTTCGTGTGCGGAGACAACAGCAAGGCTTTCTCGCGGGGCATGCTTCCGTGGGATACCTACGAAGATGCCGCCACCGGGTCCGCCGCCGGTTCGCTGGGCGCGTACCTGGTGAAACACGGGAAGCTCGCCGCGGCACACATGCTTCAGATTCTGCAGGGCGAAGAAATGGGGCGTCCTAGTCACATCGAAGTGGAAGTCACACAGCAGGGCAAGAAGCTGGTACCGCGCGTCAGCGGCGCCGCAGTGAGGGTCTTCGAAGGCACCATTCAGGCCTAACATCCGCGCCGCGCAGGGTTGGAAGCGTGCTGGCGGCTAAGGCGCCGCCATGGTCTTGCGAAACGCGTCGAGAATTCCGTTCACGAACGATCCCGACTCCTCGGAAGAAAATTTCTTGGCTAGTTCCACGGCTTCATTCAGCACAACTTTCGGCGGGGTATCCGTGGCGCGTAACTCGTGAATCGCCAAGCGCAAAATCGCACGATCGATGGCCGCCAGGCGTTCGAAGCGCCAATTTTCCGCGTGCTTGCCGATGATCTCGTCGAGCACGGCAATCTCGCGGGCGGCGCCTTCAAACAAAAGATTGGCGAAATTGCGGGTGGAATCGGTGCCCTTCGCGGACTTCCAGAATTTTGTTTCCAGTTTCGCAGGATCCTGCTGGCTCATGTCCCACTGAAAGAGCATTTGCATGGCAAATTCGCGTGATTTCGTGCGTAGCGACGACACGTTAGTTGCGCCGCATCTTTCGCGACGATTTTGAGGGCGAGGCCGGCGCACTCGCACCGGGCGATTTTTGCCCATGCAATTTTTGCGAAAGCCGCGCCATCTCGATTGCCGCTAGACCGGACTCGAATCCTTTGTTGCCACCTTTCAAACCGGCGCGGTCGATGGCCTGCTCCACTGTGTCGCAAGTCAGCACGCAGAAAATAATCGGCAATCCCGTATCCATCTGCGCAAGCTGCAAACCCCGCGAGGTCTCCGAGCAGACGTAGTCGTAGTGGGAAGTCTCGCCGCGCAGCACGCAGCCAATCGCGATCAGGGCGTCATACTTTCCCGTGGCCGCCAGTTTCTTGGCGGCCAGCGGCAACTCAAACGCACCGGGCACGTGCACGACGTCGACATCCTTACCCGAAGCACCGGCGCGCTCGAGGGCATCGACCGAGGCCGCCAGCAATCGCTCGGTGATGAAACTGTTGAAGCGGCTGACCACGATTCCGAATCGCAAGCCTGCGCCACTCAACTCGCCGTTCACGACGCCCGGCTGAATTTTTTGCTCCATGTCTTTCCCTTTGGAGTGCCGCGAGCCGGCACCGCCCTTTGCGATCAAGAACCCAGCACCCATGGCGCTACTTTCCCTTGAACGCCGCCGGCCGCTTCTCCAAGAACGCTTTGGTGCCTTCGCGCATATCTTCGGTCGCGCAGGAAAGCCCGAACAGCGTGGCCTCGAGAAACAGGCCTTCTTCCTGCGCCATCTCGACGCCACGTTCGATGGCTTCCATGGTGTACTTCACCGCGATGGGCGCGTTGGCGATAATTTTCTTGGCCATCGCCTCGGCCGCAGCAAGCAACTCGCCGGGCTCGTAGATCCGATTGACCAAGCCAATTCGCTGCGCCTCTTCCGCGGTAATCATTTCTCCGGTCAGGCACAATTCGTGGGCCACGCCTTTGCCGCAAAGTCGAGCCAGCCGCTGCGAGCCGCCATATCCGGGAATAATCCCGAGCTTTACCTCGGGCTGTCCCAGTTTTGCCGTTTTGCTGGCGATTCGAATGGAGCAGGAAAGGGCGAGCTCGCACCCGCCGCCCAGCGCAAATCCATTGATCGCGCAAATTGACGGCTTCCCCATGGTTTCCAGCAAATGAAAAACGCTTTGCCCGAACAGAGAAAACTCCTTGCCGTTTACCGGGGTTTGCTGCGCCAATTCGCTGATGTCCGCGCCGGCGACAAAGGACTTCTCGCCCGCGCCGGTCAAAATCAGCACGCGGACGGCGGCATCGTCGCGCGCGGCCACCAATGCATCGCGCAATTCCTCGATGGTCCTGCGATTCAGCGCATTCAAGACCTTCGGCCGATTGAAGGTGATAACCGCAATCGCATCGCGTACCTCATACAAAATATTTTCGTATGCCATTTCGAGTGTTTCCCCAGCCTCAAGTCCCCGGCATCTAAAACTTCATGGCCTTCGGCTTCGCCGGATCCGAATAATCATAAAATCCTCGACCGGCCTTCCGGCCGTTCCAGCCCGCCAGCACCATGCGCTTCAACAACGGCGGTGATGCAAACCGCTTCTCCCGGAACTCTTCGAACATGATATTCGCGATGTAGTACGTGGTATCCAGCCCCACAAAATCCAGCAGCGTCAGCGGTCCCATTGGATGGCCGCAGCCGAGTTTCATGGAATTGTCGATATCCTCGATGGAGCCGACGCCCTCTTCCAACGCACGGATCGAATCGAGTAAATACGGCACCAGCAGCCGGTTCACGATGAACCCGGTGCTGTCGTGCGCGCGTACTGCAGTTTTCCCGAGTTTCGCGCCGAAGGCCACCATCTCCTCGTACACTTTTTCGTCGGTGGCAATCGTCCGCACCACTTCCACCAATTTCATTACCGGGACAGGATTAAAAAAGTGCAAGCCCACAAACCGCTCCGGGCGCTTGGTGGCCGTGGAGATTTCCGTTATGGTCAGGGAGGAAGTATTGCTGGCGAAAATTGCCGAGGGCGGACACATCGCATCAAGCTTTGCGAACAACTCGCGCTTTGCCGGCAACTGCTCGATGATCGCTTCCACCACCAGGTCGCAATCCTTCAAATCCTCGAGCGCCGTCGTGCCGGTCATGCGCCCGCGTATGTCGGTCTTTTGAGCCTCGGTGAGTGCTCCCTTTTCCACCAGCCGAGCCAGATTTTTCTCGATTCCTTTGAATCCCTTGTCGACAATCTCCGGGCTAACCTCGCGTACCACGGTCGTGAATCCCGCCTGCGCGCACACTTGCGCGATGCCCGAACCCATCAGACCACACCCTACGACTCCCACTTTCTGAATCGCCATACTTTCCTCGTTTAAGAGATTGCCGGAACCACGAAGCAGCGCCAAACGGCCAGCCGAAAAGTCTAACCCCTTCTTCCCATCATTACTTCTTTACTTCATTACTTCTCTAATTCAAAGATTCCACCACCATCGCGATCCCCTGGCCGCCTCCAATACACGCGGTGGCCAATCCATATCGCAGCCCGTTGCGCCGGAGTTCATTCAAAATGGTAATGAGCAATCGGGTGCCGGAAGCTCCCAACGGATGCCCGAGAGCAATCGCTCCTCCATTCACATTCGTTTTGTCACGATTGAGTCCCAAAACTTTCTCCACCGCCAGATACTGCGCTGCAAATGCTTCGTTGACCTCCAGGCGATCCATCTGATCGAGCGAAAGTCCCGCCAACTTCAAGGCCTTTTGCGAAGACGGCACCGGACCAATGCCCATGATGCTGGGGTCCACTCCCGCCACGGCCCAGGATACGATGCGACCCACGGGCCTCAACCCGCGGTCCTTCGCGGTGCTCTCTCGCGTCACAACCACGGCCGCTGCGCCGTCGACAATTCCGCTGGCGTTACCAGCAGTCACAATGCCCTCTTTCTTGAACGAGGGCGGCAGCTTCTCCAGCGTTTCCATGGTTGTTTCCGGCCGCCGGTGATCGTCTTCGCTCACGGTCACGGTCTTTTTTCCCTGCTTCACGTCCACGGGTACGAGCTCCTCGCGAATCCGGCACGCCTTGTACGCCGCATCCGCCGCCTGCTGGCTACGCAGCGCGTAAGCGTCGGCATCCTTGCGCGTGATTCCTTGCTGCTCCGCGAGTTTTTCCGCCGTCAACGCCATCGGCAAGCCGCAGAACGAATCGGTCAGCCCGGCCATCAGCGTGTCTTCCAGCGCGCCGCCGCCCAGCCGCAAGCCGTTGCGCGCACCGCGAATGACAAAGGGCGCCTGGGTCATGTTTTCCATGCCGCCGGCCAGCACCATGGTGGCTTCGCCCAACAGAAGCCGCTGCGCTGCTTGCGCCACGGCCTCAATCCCCGACCCGCACAGCCGGTTCACCGTTACCGCCGGCGTCTCGACCTTCAGGCCCGCCTTGAGCCCCACGTGCCGCGCGCCGTAAAGCGCGTCCGCGCTCGTTTGCATCACATTACCAAAAATCGCGTGATCGAAATCCCCGGCATCCACACCCGCGCGTTTGATGGCCTCTTTGGAGGCATGCGCCGCCAGGTCGATCGCCGACACCTCCGAAAACGCTCCGGTATAACGCGCCATCGGGGTCCGCGCTCCCGCCACAATCACTACATCCGTCGGAAACATTGCAACCTCTCCTTCTCCATCGTCACCAGTTTACCGTCTTGGCTCAAAACCACCAATCAGGCGACTCGCCATCATCATGGCCATGGCCCGCTCGGCAGAGAGCCAGCTTGATCTCGGCATTTGCGCTGTCCAGGGTTGCTTGGACAAAACTACTTCGCTGGTTCCTTCTTCTTATATACCCGCACCCAATCCACCAGCATACGCTGCGGGAATTCGGTGGTGGCATCCGGCGGCCCCGGCCAATCTCCGCCCACGGCCACATTCAGCAAAATAAAAAACGGATGATCGAACACCCACTTCTTCCCCGGCGGCAACTGCGACGGGCGAAAGGCCGCATACGGCCGCCCATCCATCGCAAACCGCACCTCGCCTGGCTCCCACTCCATGGCGTATTCATGAAAATCGTCCGCCAGCTTTACGCCACCCGGGAGATGCATGATCGACGTGAAATCCTGATCGCCCGAATAGCCCGGCCCATGCAGCGATCCGTGATTGGTGGAAGGCTCCCGACCAATGTTCTCCATCACATCGATCTCGCCGCACTGCGGCCAACCGCGTGACTCGATATCCTCGCCCAATAGCCAAAACGCCGGCCAGATTCCCCGCCCCCGCGGAATCTGGATTCGCGCCACGAATCGCCCATACGCCTGCGCAAATAGCCCCTGCGTCTTCAACCGCGCCGATGTGTAGGACCGCGTCAAATTATCCGCCCCGGTGTACTCCTCGCGCTGCGCGGTGATCACTAATTTCCCGGCGCGCACCACAGCATTCGCCGCCCGGTCGGTGTAGTACTCCAGCTCACGATTCCCCCACCCACCACCGCCGACATCAAATTTCCACTTCTTCGCGTCTGGCATAGATCCATCCGCGCCATCAAACTCATCGCTCCAAACCAAAGTCCAGTCTGCCTTGGTCGTTTCATCCAGCGGCGAAGCCGCGGCAGGTCGCTGTGCAAATCGTGGCATCGCCACGACCATCATCAATCCCACAAAACTGAACGTCGAGGTAACCGCCCAACGCAACGATTTCATGCCGCATATTGAGCCACATTCAAAAAGGCCAAGCAAACCCCAACGCAGGCATAGAGCTACCAACCCAAGATCCACCCTCGCAACCGAGGATGGGGTACCACTGCCGCTCACTACCCCAAATGTGATTGGCAAAATTCCCTAGCCTCCGGGCTACCTACCTTGTTTTAGCCGATTTTCGACGCCGAGTCTGTCAATCTCCCGAGCTCCCGTTCTATTCATTGCTTGCATACGTATCGCCAGAGGAACGACTTGGCACGGCGTTCAACCGATGTTGTAGAATGCCACATGGCCCTGGCCCTTCCTCCCAGCGAGCAGCTCAAGGATATCCGCACGCGTCTGGGTATCACCACGCGCGACGTTGCCGAGTTCAGCCACCGCATCGCCGAGGCCGAAGGCAACACCGAATTCCACATCTCCAACGCCTGGCTGACGCAGATCGAAAATTCCGACTCCGTTCCCAGCGTTTTCAAGCTTTACAGCCTCAGTTCCATCTACCGCATCAAGTTCAGTGACCTGCTGCTGCTCTACGGCGTGGATCTGGCCAACCTTAGCAAGCACCAGATGACCGCGCCGATGCCCAACACGCACCTGACGCAGCTGGAAGTCTACGACGCGGAGAAAACCGTGTCGTTCCCGGTGCGCTTCGATCGCTCGTTCGACGTGGACAACACCAACTTGCTGTCGCGCATGGTGGAAGTGTGGGGCGAAGTGCCCATCGCGCTGATCCAGCATCTGGACATTCGTCACAGCCTCTACGGCTATATCGGCTTACAAGACAACACGTTATCGCCATTGCTGCGGCCGGGCTCGTTCGTGCAGATCGATCCGCACGTCCGCAAGGTGCAACCCTTAAAGTGGCGCACGGAATTCGACCGGCCCATCTATTTTGTGGAATTACGGGACGGGTACGCCTGCTCGTGGTGCGAAATGCAGGAAGGTTACTTGCTGCTGCTGCCGCATCCGCTTTCGTCGCGTAGCGTGCGCCGGCTCAATTACGGCACCGAAGCGGAAATCATCGGCCAGGTAACCGCCGTGGCCATGCGCCTCACCGAGGCTCCAGAGCCTGCTTCTGACGGTGCCGCCAGATTGCCAAGGCGAGTCTGACGTTCGAGAGAAAAAGCCGGGCCATGGCGGGATTCACATCCAGCGGAATGGCCACTCGATAGGGCTCCAGCTTCTGCCAGATTTGCAGCACATCGGCAGGACTTTCGTGCGAAGAATTCAGATATAGCTCCAGCTCTTCCACCAATTGTTCCAGCGAATACGCAGATAGGCGGTAAAAAATGTCGCGGTGCGCGATTCCCAGCGCCTTGCCGGCGGCGTCTGGACGAAAGCGTGCGGCAAGACCGTCGTGGTGATACGTCCCGGTGTTGTAGTCTCGGGTAGAGGCGAGATAAATCAGACGAGCGAGATCTCCCGGCAATTTTGCCAGTGATCGCTGCAACAGATCGTCGTAGGCAGCTTGTACGGGAACGAGTTTGCCGGCGACAGTCATCAAAGTTCAGATGAAACGAATTAGCCCATCGGGGCGGGGGATACCAGGGCTTCGTTCCTATTGTCAGACGTTACGCGGCTCCAGCGCGGGGAAGTTCGCGGGAACCAGCTGCAGTCTTGACGGTCTGGTGGACCGTGGCAAGCCGCTGCGAATGCGTCTCCGCGTAATCGGCAAGACGGCGAAGGCCCAAGGGTCCGACCGAGCCTACGGCCACGAAAAGGACGCCGCAAAGCAAGATCAGCTCGGAATAGAGCAGCAAGAGCTTGAACTCGGTTCCTGCATCCAAGTCGTGGCTTGTTCGGGAAACCTGCTTGTGTTCGCGCATCGTGCGTTGAATGGCCGCGGATGTCTGGCGCACCCACGCAAGGGCTACCTGCTTGCGCTCGCGCTGAAATAACTTCGCCAGCGCCGGTGAGTTGATAGCCAAGACGTAACGGGAATCGTCGTTCGAAAAAACCCTGGCTACAAATTGGCAGGGGCACGGGGGGTAATCCGCAGGATAGTCGAACAGGGGATAGTCCGATTCGAGGTTGGCGCCGCGAGCGGCGGAAAAACCGCGGACCATCAGCAACAATATCCCCAGGAGCGTGAAACTAGCCAAGATTGTAAGCGGGGCGCCCATCATGAGCGCACTGCCTTCACGAGGTCCCCACGCGCCGTCTGGAGCCGGCGCCGCGTCGCCGTAGCAGTTTGCTGGTAGGCATTCCTCGAGCCGCCATCACCTTCCGCGAAGTTGTCGGTGGGTGTGGGAACCCAATTCTCTGTATCTGAATATGACCAGAGGTGAATCAGCCAGACGGCCAGGGCTACCGGATAGCAAGCGGAATGGGCATACCACCAAAAATTATGTCCCTGTATGGGAACGAAAGTAAGACACACCGCGAGGACGCCGACAAAGAGCCCATAGCCCAGAAGGATGCCACGCAAGTTCTTGCGAAACGGTATTGCATATAGCAGGCAGACCCCTGCAAGGGCGGCCACGGCTACTGCTTGAACGGTTCGAAGGACCCGCTCGATCTCAAGCGTATTCGCTCGCAACCACCACCCAGGCTCGTCCGCGGCGGTCACCAACGCTTTCGCCAGAGCTAAGGCAAAGATGACAGCCAAGGCGTTTCGCGCCATCCTTGCGGTTCCCGGATATCGCAAAAGGCCCATGCGGAAAATTTCAAAGACCACGCCGCAGCCTATTACTACGCCGATGAATTCAGTTATCCAATAAACGTAGAGGTAGAGCCCGGGATTCCAGTGTCTGATCAGGTAGGAGGCGATATCTTCGAACAGCAAGACATATGCGACGTAACCGTAGAAAACCGGATAGTGTGACGCCAGGTTGGTTTGCAGCCCTCGAATAATTACGAGGAATGCCAGCACGATACTGCTCGACCAAATGAGATGGCTGAGCATACGTCTCCCGGTCAGGTCTCGTCAGTTGCCGGACCGAATAATAGCACAGAGAAAGAGGGAAAATGCGGACCATTTTTCCCCCTTCTCAACTGCGCCTAAGCAACGAGTTCAGCGAGTGACGGCGTAGGCAACGGACGGCCTCCGTCGGCAACGTGCTGAGCCGGCGGCGTGGGTAGCGGTCGACCTCCGTCAGCAACGAGCTGAGCCGGCGGCGTGGGCAGCGGTCGACCTCCGTCAGCAACGAACTGCGCTGGCGGCGTGGGCAGCGGTCGACCTCCATCGGCAAAGAATAGGTTGTTGGGTGGCGTCGGTAAGGGTCTGCCACCATCAGCAGTGAGGACGGCGGTGTGAAGTACCACACCAGCGAGCAAAATCGCCGTGCAAAGCGCAAACAGGGTCTTGGCCAAACGCATATGTCCTCCTGAGAGAAATTAGCGACGGACGCAGGGCGCCCGGAGCACTCCTAAAAGAGCGGGGCTAGCCTAAGAGAAGTTGGGAGGGAAAGAGAAAGGAAGGATGGGGTGGTTGGAATACCAACCAGAATAGAAACCACGATCGGGATACCGAGAAATTTAGGTGCGGTACATTGCAACGCAGGCGCCCGGAGTTTCCGCAAAAGGGGCGCCTGACGGACGGTCTAAGGGAAATGCGGCGCACCACCTCTCAGCAAGCTCTCCGCGGCAATTTTCTCAGCGACTCGAGGAAACGCAAAAAACATTGGTACTAACTAGTGTTCCAGCAAACCGTCCAGCCGCGTCGAGTTTGAAAAGACGACCGGATAAACGGACGCCCGATGCTCCGGAAAGGACGCGGGCGAGTATCCAAAACTAGGTTACGGAAATTGTAAGGCGGCGCGATCGGAGTAGCGAAGAAGTGGACACATTTTGCTTGCAATAACAAGCGAACGGAAAATTCCGGGATGGTGGGGTATCGACGGCGCGCACATTGCGACGACAAGTGGGGACCTTCCTCACATGTGGAACCCGACCAAAACGGAGTTATGAACCCATGACAATGCGTACTGGACAGCTTTGGGAATGCCTGAATGCCGCATGCGGATGCGAAATTCTAGTAGTAGCCAAGAGCGGAGTCAAAAGCAGGATTGAACCGCGCTGCTGCTGCGGAAGCATGATGCAAAAATCGTATGCGCAACAGATTCCCGGCGCGCGCAGCGGACACCATCGAGGAAATTTGCCGGGACGCCTAGAGGCATCCAGGGCGGACGGACCAGCGAACGCGACTCTGAGTAAAACTTCACAGCGTCTGTTCTTTCCAAAGTAACGCAGCGTTTGAGCTGAAATTCCGGGCGCGGGGTCACGGAATGGATAAGGTCACGGAAACGTCCGCCACAATACACCTGCATTGCCGTGCGGATTTCATCTTCGACAGCCGAGCGCGAAACCAAAAATCGCGACCGATCAAAGTGCTCAGTGAATGCATGTGCGACTTCCGGCGTCCCGACTGGGAGAGCCGGTGGAACGACTGGAGTTCAGGGCACAATCCCTATCTGAACTTGTTCTTGTGCGAGGAACACGCACGCAAGCTCGGATTGATGCGCTAAGCAAGCCTCTTACTCGTTTCTCACGACAATTCGCGGCTATTCCTGGTAGGCCCGGTACAGTTTCATATCCGATGGGCGCAAGTAAAGTACGAGTGTTATCGGATGGCGGCCGGAAGGCCAACTCGATAAGGTGCACCAACACGCTGGTGAAAGTGAAAAGCGAGCGGCCAAGTCTTGTGGGAATTGTTGTCCGGCAGCGCAGCGCCGGCTTCCGCGTCGCGTAGGAAATAACTACTCGGTAGGGAGCAGCGAAAAGACTCCAGCGGCAGTTGCGCAGCTGCAGGCGAATCCGCCAGGGCTACCCAAACCGGGCTGCGAGCGTCGAGTTTTCTGAAGATGCCATAACCCGGCCCCGTATCTAGGGCGCGCCTATCCCACGAGCGCCGAGAAGAACTGCACACAAAAAATCCGGATCGTGATTTTCGCTCACAGTAGGGCGCAGACTTCCACCGTTCTGTTCAATTTTGAACAGACGACATGCGCAGAGAGGGTAGAAATCAGTCGCTCAACTTAAGGAACAGTAAGCGCAGGGCCAAGCTATTTCGCTTGGAAACCAGTATTTGCCTGCGGGCGAAGGGCCCGCGCACAAGGATGAAATGAAATCTCGCCCGCGAACGGGTTCGGGAAACAGGGTTTTTTCGACGCGAAGCGTGCGTTCAAGAAAACAACGGAATACGGGGCCGCCGAGACGATCGTGGCGCAGGGCGAGGATTGCTCGGACATTACACTATGTGGAAAGCGGGCTGGTGAAGCTGGCGCTGGTATCCAAGCGCGGGAAGGGCGCGGCCCTGGGGACCCTTGGGCAAGGAGATTTCTTTGGAGAGGCATGCATCGGGCGCGATACGGTGTACAGCACCTCAGCGATTGCCCTCGTGCGAACGTGCATATCGGTCATGCCTGGGAGGGCCATGCGGACGCTGAAAGAGGATTCTGCGTTCGCGATGCAGTTCATGAATTGACGCGCAATCGCCGCATCGAGCAAAACTTGATCGATCATATGCTACATTTTAGCGAGAAGCGACTAGCGCGGACGCTGATCTCCCTGGCGCAATCCAGGAATAACGGCCAAATGGCGTCGATGCTGGAAAATATCGGACAGGACACGCTGGCGGACATGATTGGAACAACGCGCTCACGGGTGAATTTCTTTATGAACAAGTTCCGGAAATCAGGATACATCCACTACAGCTACGGATTGAAGGTCTACGATTCGCTCGCCAGCATACTACAGGATTAGATAGACGGTCAGGAGTTCCAGGCAACGCGACTGAGCTGCCGTTTTCGCGATTCCCATTCGCTGCCGGAGAGAATGCGAGGAGCGACTTCGATAAGACGCGGTGTCAGCTTGAAAACCGCAAGGGCGGTCCAACTTTTGCCTTCCCGGGTATGAAAGCCGCGTTGATTGAGCGACTCCGCCATGTGTGCGTAGGAAAGATCCTGCACAACCATTTCGGCGAGGTGGTTCAAAATTTGTCTCTCGGTGGGATTTTCCTGGAGGTGTAGGCAGTCGGAGGCAATGCGGGTTCCATAGGGGATTTCTTCCATAAGGCCGGAAGGTGCAGGGGCTTCGCCGGCAGTATCAGCGTCCACCTCGCGCTGCCACTCCACGGCCGCGATGCGCCAGCCGGCGGCTTCGTGATGCTTGACATACTCGTAAGTGGGCCAGGAGGTAAGAGCGTCGCGCACGGATTCGGTTTTCTTCATGGGGATATCTCCTCGGAGCTGAGTTTGTCCTTCGGGAGAGACACAAAGTCGCCGGCAGGAACACGGGCAATTCTCATTCCGCGGGATGGATTTAACAAAGTAGTTGATCCAGAAGGAGTTAGTTTGAGCGGAAACGGGCATTGGCGCCAGGTACTGTCCGCTCGTGGGATGAGATGTTGCAAGGACGGACACTACGTTGTCAGCGGCAAAACAACTAACAGCGGAACGGTGGAGCGCTCTTGTGGCTAGTGAAGCAAGGCCAAGGGCCGTTTTACCCACAACCTCCGGAGGTAAAAAGCCCCTTTTTCTGAATGAACTACGGTGTCCCCGACAGCGAGCGAATTGAGGGGAAACCTTGACCGCACACAGCGGTGAGGTATGATGCCCCGCGTCGCTGGTCCCCGCACGACAATTCTCGCGCTGCAAGTCTGGAATCGGTTTGCTGATCGGGCTGGTGGTGTTCCATGGATATCTCAAAACGCACCGAAGATCGCACACCCATGAAGATCAGTGTTGATCTGGCCAGCCTGGATGTTCGCACGCCGGCACAGGAAGGGATCACGGAAAACGTTAGTGCGCGCGGGGCGCGCATCCTGACCAGCAAGCCCTGGAAGCCGAACGATCGCCTGAACGTTCGATCGCTGCTGGGGAATTTTCGTTCGCGTGCGCGGGTAGTGTACTGCGTGCCGGTGGACGCGGGCCAGTTTGCGATCGGGCTGCAGCTATTTGCGACCGCAGGCACGTGGAAGTCGCCGAACTGATAGGTGATGAGGCTGCTTCGGCGCGTCGCCATGGACAAAGGCAAAAGCGGCCGCCTTAAGCCGGCAAAATGCGGGGATCGAACGCGTGTCTGCAATGCAAATTCGAGGAAGCCGATAGGGGTGTGGAACGATAGGGGCTAGCTTGCTTTCGCAAGACGGCGTGCGGTGCGAATGATACAATGGCCGTGGTGTACATTCAGAAATTTCACGTGGACGTGGTAATCGGCGGAGAACGGCGCGCTTGCCCGCTGGACTGGCTGGATCAATTCTGCATGCGGAATTTCACGAACTCAGCCGACTTCGACGATACGCTGCCGGTCGGCGACGGAAAAATCGAAGCGAGTTTTCGAGTTACCCCAGAGCGATTTGCACACGGCCTGGGGGCGTGGTTGACGCAACGCGGTAAAGGCGAAGGTAAAACGGTGCAAGTCGAAGTTACACCAACCTGAGAACGATTTCCTGACCGACGTAGTTCGCGAATTTGGGCGCGAAAGATTAGCCGGCAACATCCGCCCTTCAACTACGTGTTCTAATAGCCTGCCGCAGAGAAGTCTCCGAGTCCGCAAGAGATGCGCCCTGAAATCGCGTCACGCGGCAGGCTCGCGCTTCTCATTCCCCAGCACTTCCCGAATCTGCGGGAGCGCGGCCTGAGCGGCGGCTTCACCGACAGCCACAAGATCATTGGTGTGGGTGAAGTCATCCCACACGAACGGCTTCACGTCTGGCTCGATGATCACGTCAGCTTGCTGCCGCCAAGCCAAATCCGCGTGGCGTTGAATGATGGTGAACGAGCGACTGATCACGTCCGCGGCCGTGCGCGGCTGCTCGAGGCTGCCGGCCTCGAGATATACCGCGATGATGATGTCCGCGCCCAGGAGCAGAGCACCTTCGACAGGAACCGGAGAGGTGAGGAAGCCATCGACCAGAGTGCGATTCTCAAATTGAATCGGGACGAATAGTCCTGGATAAGCGCACGAGCCTCGGAGCGGCGGACAGATGGGACCACGCGTGTAGTAGACGGTGACCCCGGCATTGATGTCCGTTGCAGCGATGGCCAGCGGAGTTGTGAGTTCCTCGAAGGTGGTCGCCGGCGTGAATCGTGCGAGGTATTTCTCCATGCGCTGATTGGTTGCCAGGCCAAGCCAGGACGGCGTCCAGCGGCCGAAGTCGTGGAAGGTGGTGGTAGTGGCGATACGCTGCATTTCGTCCAGCGGCACACGGGCGCAATAACACGCGCCGATCAGCGCGCCAACGCTGGTGCCTGCGACTACATCGATGGGAATACCAGCATTTTTCAGGGCGCGCAGAACGCCAATGTGGGCGATACCGCGGGCAAAACCGCCAGCCAGCGCCAGACCCACACGGCGCGGAGCAGGAGCCGGCGTCTCCTCAACGCCTGCAAAAGAGCGCAGTTTATCCTTGGCAGTGCGCAGCCAATCGACGGCGTTGGCGACTTTGTCGTCCATGCTGATTTCATTCTAGTGCCAGTCTGGATTATGAGCATGTAGTTTGACCGTGGAATGGCGGTTTTGTAACCTGTCCAGCCGAGCAGCTGCTGCGGGAAGGCTTCTTCATGAAACGTCGCATCGACAAAGTGGCGGTGTTGGGTGCGGGAACAATGGGTTCCCGGATTGCAGCGCATCTGGCGAACGCCGGAGTTTCCTGCGTTTTGCTCGATATGGTTCTGCCAGACGCTACGCAAGACGCGAGTGCCGCGGTTCGCAACAAAATTGTCAGCGCAGGGCTGGAAGCGGCAAGGAAGGCAAAGCCGGCGGCGTTTTTCACCGCGCGGCTCGCGGAACGCGTGGCTATCGGAAATTTCGAGGACGATCTGGGGCGCTGCGCGGAAGCCGACTGGATCATCGAAGTCGTCGCGGAAAATCTGGAGATCAAACGCAAGCTGCTGGGGCGCGTCGCGGAAGTCCGTAAACCGGGCTCGATCGTGACCACCAACACCTCGGGCCTTCCGGTGCGTTTGATCGCGGAGGGCATGAGCGAAGAGTTCCAGCGGCACTGGGCAGGGACGCATTTCTTCAATCCACCACGGTACCTGAAACTGGTCGAACTGATTCCCGGGCGGAAAACCATACCCGAAGTGATCGCGGCGCTGAGTGAGTTTTGCGATCGGCGGCTGGGCAAAGGCGTAGTCGTCGCCAAAGACACGCCGAACTTCATCGCTAATCGCATCGGAACGTTTTCGATGCTGAACGCTCTCCGCCTGATGGGCACGCTGGGAATGACCATCGAAGAGGTTGACGCGTGCACGGGACCGATCATCGGACAGCCAAAGTCGGCGACCTTTCGAACGGCGGACATCGTGGGACTCGATGTGCTGGTGCACGTGGTGAAGAATATTTACGACAGTGTTCCCTACGACGAATCGCGAGAGATGTATCGCGTGCCCGCGCTGGTAGAAGAGATGGCACGGCGGAATTGGCTGGGCGACAAAACCGGGCAGGGGTTTTACAAACGAGTGAAGGGCGGTGAAGCCGAGAAAGAAATTCTGACGTTGGACGTGAACACCATGGAATATCGCGCGCGTCAGAAGGCGCGTTTCGGTTCGCTGGAAGCGGCGAAAGGGATTGAGGATCTCGGCGAGCGACTGCGCGCGCTTATTGGCCCGGTACTGGAGGGAGAGAAGGGCGACAAGGCGCAGCAATTCCTATGGGATGCGTTGTCCGAAACTTGTTTGTACACTGCACGGCGCGTACCTGAGATTTCCGACAGCATAGCCGAAGTCGATCGCGCGATGCGCTGGGGATTCGGGTGGGAGCTTGGACCATTCGAAGTGATCGACGCGATCGGGGTAAAGGCTTTCGCCGCGAGAGTGCAGCGGGAGGGGAGATCGTTGCCGCCGGTGATTGAGAAAGTGCTAGCGAGCGGGCGCACTGGCTTTTACGAATCGCAGAAAGGCGCGACCACGGTTTTTGATGAGGTTGCCGGCGGCGCGACGAAAGTCGAAGAGCCAAGCGGCGTGTTGATCCTGAAAGCACTGAAAGAGGCCGGCCGCGAAGTCGAACGCAACTCTGGCGCGAGCCTGGTGGACCTGGGCGACGGCGTGGTGTGTTGTGAATTTCATTCGAAGATGAACGCGATCGGCGCGGACTTGATCGCGATGATTCATAAGGGGCTCAAGCGGCTTGATTCCGATTTCGACGCGATGGTGATCGCCAATCAGGCGGTGAATTTTTCGGTCGGCGCGAACCTAATGCTCGTGCTTGTGGCGGCGCAGGAACAGGAATGGGACGAGCTGCACCTGGCGGTGAAGCAATTTCAGAACGTGAATCTGGCGATCAAGTACGCGCCGAAGCCGGTGGTGATCGCGCCGCAAGGTATGGCGCTGGGCGGCGGATGCGAGGTGAGCCTACACGGCGCGAAGATCCAAGCTGCGGCTGAGGCATACATGGGACTGGTGGAGGCCGGCGTGGGGTTGATTCCCGGCGGCGGCGGGTCAAAGGAGATGCTGATTCGCGCAAACGAGCACGCAGCCGACGGTCAGGACTTGGACTTGTTTCACGCACTTCGGCCGATTTTCGAAACGATCGCCATGGCTAAAGTCGGGACGAGCGCCGAGGAATGCCGAACTCTGGGATTCTTGCGGCGTGAAGATGGCGTGTCGATGAATCGCGATCGCGTGGTGGGTGATGCCAAGGAAGCGGCGCTAGCTTTGTGGCGAAGCGGATACAAAGCATCCGCGGCCAGCTGGCAGGAAGGCGCGCAGACCACGCAAGTCAAGGTGCTGGGCGAGCAGTTTCTGGCGGCTGCGAAGATGGCGATTCACCTAATGCAGCGGGGCGGATATGCCTCCGATCATGACGCACTGGTGGGACGAAAACTGGCAAACATTTTGGCGGGAGGCGCGTTGAGCGCGCCGCAGATGGTCAGTGAGCAGTATGTGCTGGATCTGGAGCGCGAGGCATTCGTTTCACTGTGCGGCGAGAAGAAAACGCAGGAACGCATCGCGCATACTTTGAAGACCGGCAAGCCGCTAAGAAACTGACCATCGCGCCCGGACGCGCGCACCTTAATGCCCGACCAGGTCTCGTTGTGAACTGGGCGTTTTGTGATCCGGGCTCCCCTCGAGCAGTGGAGCTGCAGACCCGCAATACGTATAAAAACGTATCAACTTGGCGATTTCAATAGTATGCTCCTGGTGCGGAGGGCGTAGTGCAAAAACTTCTGGCACCGCGGGAAGCGGCGAATATTCTGGCGATCAGCTACCCTACGCTGAAGCAGTGGATCTATCGCGGCAAGATCAAGACGGCCAAAACGCCCGGCGGTCATCATCGGGTTCCGGAGAGCGAGATCGACCGCCTGCTGCCCACCAAGCTGCAGCACGGCGATATTCGGACGCGGCGTGGGAACTTCCGTAAGATCAGCGGCCGAAACCAACTGATCGGACGGGTGCTGTCGATCAAGTACAGCGGATTGCTGGCGCAGGTGACCATGGCCATCGGCGAACAGCACATCACCGCGATTATAACAGCGGACGCGGCGAAAGAGATGCGGCTCAAACCGGGCGAGCGCGCGGCGGCACTGATCAAGTCGACCGAGGTCATGATCCTGCGGGTATGAAGGGCGGGGTGCGACATCGTCCCTTTAGCAAATGGCGTGCTTGAGGTATTCCGTGACATATATTTCAAAGATTCTCGGTGTCGCGGCACTGTTGATCATGGGTTCCGCCGTGGCGCGGGGACAAGGCGCGCAGATCAGCGTGGCCGCTGCCGCCGATTTGACTTTCGCGTTAAACGAAATCGCCAAAGAATACGAATCGCAAACGCACAATAAGGTAAAGATCGTTTATGGATCGAGCGGAAATTTCTTTTCGCAGATTCAGAATGGTGCGCCGTTTGATGTCTTTCTTTCCGCCGATCTGGAGTACCCGCGTAAGTTGCAGGCTGCTGGTCTTGTCGAATCGGGAACGTTATACCGGTATGCGATCGGAGAGATCGCACTGTGGTGTCCCGCCAATTTGAGCCTAGATCTGAAGAATAAGCACTGGAACGCGCTGAAGGATCCCAGGGTACAAAAAATTGCGATGGCCAATCCCGCCCATGCGCCCTACGGACGGGCGGCGCTAGAGGCATTGCAAAAATCGGGAATCTACAGCCAGATCCAACCGAAGCTGGTGTACGGCGAGAACATTTCGCAGGCTGCACAGTTCGTGCAATCAGGAAACGCACAGATCGGCATTGTGGCATTGTCACTGGCACTTTCGCCCGCCATGAAATCCGGCGAGACGTGGGAAATTCCCGGAGACATGCATGAACCGATCGAGCAGGCGGTGGTGGTGCTGAAGCGCACGAAGGACAAGCCGGCCGCGCGGTCTTTCTTCAATTTCTTGAAAGGCGATAGTGCGCGGGGAATTCTAGTGGACTACGGATTTACCTTTCCCGCGCACGCTCCGGTCGCTCCTTCAACGAGGCGGGAACCCTGACGATGGAGGCGCTGTTTCTCTCTGTGCGGCTGGCTTTGTGCGTGTCGGCAATCCTGTTTGCGATTGGGATGCCGCTGGCATACTGGCTTGCGTATTCGCGATGGCGCGGAAAGTTTTTGGTGGAATCGGTGGTAGCTTTACCTCTGGTGTTGCCGCCCACGGTACTGGGATTTTATCTCCTGGTGGCCATGGGACCACGTGGGCCGCTCGGTAAGTTGTGGCAGGCATTGTTTGGCCACGGGCTGGCATTCACTTTCACAGGATTGATTGTCGCGTCGGTGCTTTACAGTTTGCCGTTTGCGGTGCAGCCGCTGGTAGCTTCGTTTGAGGGCGTCGATCGGAAGCTTCTGGACGCCTCGGCGGTCTTGGGTGCTAGCGCCTTGAGAACTTTTCGCCGGGTAGTATTTCCGATGTCTATTCCCGGGGTATTGACCGCGCTGGTGCTGAGCTTTGCGCACACGCTGGGCGAGTTCGGCGTAGTGCTGATGGTCGGCGGAAATTTGCCGGGGATCACGCGCACGGTTTCCATTGACATTTACGATCATGTGCAATCGTTGGAGTATGCCGATGCGAATCGGATGGCCGTAATCCTGCTGGTCTTTTCTTTTGCCGTTCTCAGCGTCGTGTATGGAGTCAATCGCCGAGTCGGGCGGCGAGTCTGGGCAACGTGGCCGGCGAGGTAGAGTCCGGCGCTTTGACGGCGTTGATACGCGTGCAGCGCGGCGGTGCGTCACAGCCTGTCTTTGTTCTGGATATTTCCGTAGCCGTGCCTTCCGGTATCACGATCCTTTTCGGGCCGTCTGGGTCAGGCAAATCGACGCTGTTGGACTGTGTAGCGGGATTATTGCGGCCGACTGTCGGACGAATTGCGGTCGGCGATCGCGTGCTGTTTGATTCTTCCGGTGGCGTAAACCTGCCGCCGCAACAAAGGCGCGTTGCCTATGTTTTTCAATCGCTGGCGCTCTTTCCGCGAATGAGCGTGGAAGAAAACGTTGCATATGGATTGGCTGACACGCCGGAGGCACGGCGGGGAGAGCGTGTTGACTTGATTTTGGCAGCGTTTCGGGTAGCACATCTGCGCAGCCGTAAGCCGGGCGAGATCTCCGGCGGCGAGCAACAACGCGTGGCGCTGGCGCGATCGCTTGTAACGCTGCCGCAGGTGTTGTTGCTAGACGAACCGCTGAGCAGGCTGGACGCTGAATTGAAGGCGTCGATCGTGGAAGACCTGCGGGCATGGAACCAGACGCAGCGGATTCCGATTCTGTATGTGACGCACAGCCGCGACGAGGTCGACGCGCTGGCCCAGCGCGTCATCGCAATCGAGCACGGGCGTGTGATCGGGCAAGGGCACCCGCGCGAGGTGCTGGACGCGCCTCGGCGCACCAGACTGGCGTTGGCTGCCGGCTTCGAGAATTTACTGGATGCGACGGTCGTGAGCTTGCGCGAGGCGGACGGCGTGATGAGTGCTCGATTGGCGGAGACGGCTGTCGAGATCGAGGTACCACTGAGTTACGCGACGCCCGGCGATCGAGTGCGCATCGCCGTTCGCGCGGGCGACATTATGCTGGCGACACAACACCCGAGCGGCCTGAGCGCTCGGAATGTACTGGAAGGCCAGATCGAATCGATGGAGCACCGCGGCACGCTAATCGCGGTTCACGTCAATTGCAGGAGTGCCGTGTTGATGTCCCACGTGACGCCAGGCGCACTGCGTTCGCTTGAACTATCCACCGGAAAGACGGTTTGGGTGGTGTTGAAGACGCACTCCTGCCATCTGGTCTCCGACTGAGGAGTGGCGTGGTTCTAGTCGCTCATGACTTTGGCTTGGTCGAAGCAGCGGGAGCCGTGCCCGGCGGAGAGAACTTGACTTCGTCGGCCGCAAGAGTGTCGCCGATTGGGGTGGCATGGATGACCACGCGTTCGCCGACGGCGAGGTCGCTCTGCTTGGAAGTTTTTCCATCGCGGGAAACGTACACGGTGTTGGCGACAAGTTTTACCTCGACGCTCTTGCCGTCCGCGGTTTTAACCACGACGGAGTCGGAATTCACCGTTTCAAGTGTGCCAACGATGTGTTTCTTGTCGCCGTGAGCTGTGGCTAGGGCGGCGGTCATGGCGACCATCGCTAGCAAGGTTAGAAATTGAAATCTCTTTTGCATTGATCTCTCCTGACTTTTCCATTTCAACGAAAGAGCGCGCATTTGATCCTGACCTGGGAACAAACGGATCGAAATCTACTTCTTGCCCAGG
>Ga0068860_100002171_pt1 | contig 20645 bp, 17 predicted proteins | sample KBSSwiS32_FD_66597 | JGI IMG/M metagenome (GOLD analysis project Ga0068860, IMG submission 66597) | Switchgrass rhizosphere microbial communities from Kellogg Biological Station, Michigan, USA - KBS Switchgrass S3-2 | ecosystem: Host-associated > Plants > Roots > Rhizosphere > Soil ...
GGCAGTGACGGCACTGTGATCATCTGGGACCTGCTCAAGCACACCGTGGTCGCCCGCCTGCCCCATCCGTCCATCGTCCGCCAGGTGAGATTCAGCGCCGATCACCAGTTCCTGGCAACTGAGCAGGAGCAGATCATCCGCATCTGGGACGTCGCAACTGGTCGCCAAGTCACGGCGCTGGCGCACGGAGATCCTGTCGGGTACATGCTGCGCGACGGGGGCCCGAAAATTCTTACCAGGAGCTCCTACGACACCTTCAGAGCGAGCCAACTCATGGTCTGGGACTACGCCACGGGTGCGCGCCTTTTCTCCGGCCCTGACGTGTTCTCCAGCGCGCGGGTCAGCCCGGATGGGCAAACCCTCGCTACCACGGAACGCGATGGGAATATCCGCGTCTGGGACCTCTCGAATGGAGCGATCCTTGCCTGGATCCGGTTCGCCGGTGCGCGCGATGCCACCTTCAGCTCCGACGGTAAGCTCTTGGTGGTGACAACGGAGGACGGTGCCCAGGTCATTGCCTGGCGCTCCGCGGACGTGCTCAAGACGGCGTGCTCCCTCCTGAGCCGCAACCTCACCGCCGAAGAGTGGACCACGTACGTCGGCAACGAGCCCTACCAGAAGACCTGCCCCAACCTCCCGGGGCCCTGAGGTCAGCTCTTCGCCTGGGACGCGCTGCTCAGGTGCTCCAGCTGCCGGTCCGCCCGCTCCGTGACCGCGCGGCGCAACCATTCCGCATCCTGGATCCCCTCCTGCTGGGCCAACATCGTCACCAGATGCCTCAGGTACCGCTCCAGCCGGAAGGTGATCTGCGTGCCGTCGCCGTTGCGCGCCCGCCCGTACTCCGGCAGCGGCGGGGCGCCCCGGCGGGCGCGCGCGTAGCAGCGGCGGCAGAGGCCGCGCGCCACCGCGGGCGACCCGCAGATGCGGCAAGTGGAGGGAATCTCGCTCGCTTCACGACGGCGCTGGGGGCTCATGGGGAAGCCCGTATTCTACACTTCCGCACGGCGGTTGTTAAGCCATGGCGGCGCCGGCGGTCATCTCCCGCAGGCCCTCCTCCCGCGTCACCACCGGCCGGTACCCCAGCTCCTCCCGCGCCTTCCGGTCGTTCACCGTCACCTCTTCGCCGATCACCTTCACGTCGAAGCGGGTGAGCGGCGGCGGTCTCCGGATCCTCAGGAACGACCACGCCGCCTCGCCGGCGAACGCCACCGCCGCCGCCAGCGCGTGCGGCACCGCCCGCTTCCCCGGCGTGACCCCCTGGGTCTGCAGCATCCGGGTGATGAAGTCGCGAAGCTCCACCGGCTCCCCGTCCGTGAGGAAGTAGATCTCCCTCGCCTTCCCCTTCTCCGCCGCCAGGACGCACCCCTCCACCACGTTCCGCACGTGGCACGTCGACGTCGGGTACCGCCCGCCGCCGATCCACGCGAACCGCCCCTCCTTCACCGCCTTGATCAGCTCCGGGAGCACGGTGGTGTCGTCCTTCCCCCAGATGAACCTCGGCCGCACCACCACCGTCTCCCGCTCCAGGCAGCTCGCGGCCACCACCTGCTTCTCCGCCATCCCCTTCGTCAGCGCGTACAGGCTGATCGGGTACCGCGGCAGCGGCCGCGTCTCGTCCGCGTTCCGGATGGGCCCGCCGCCCACCAGCACCGCCTCGGTGCTGACGTGGACCAGCCGCCGCGCCCCGGCCGCCAGCGACGCCTCGAGGACGTTCTCCGTCCCCCGCACGTTGGCCTCGATGAAGTCCCGCCTGGGGCCCCAGTTCTTCGCCATGGCGGCGGAGTGGAACACCCACTGGCACCCCGCCATCCCGTCCCGCATCACCGCCACGTCCGCCAGGTCGCCGCGGACGGGCTCGGCGCCGGCGGCGCGCACCGTCTCCACCGCCGCGTCGGACCGCGCCAGGGCGCGCACCTGGTGCCCCTTCTCCTTGAGCCCGCGGATCAGCGCGCGGCCCAGGAACCCCGACCCACCGGTGACGAACGTCTCCATGCGCGCATCATCCTTGTCAGCCCGGGGGCCGTCATCTACCTTGCCGCGCCCCCATGTTCCGCAAGCTCCTCATCGCCAATCGCGGAGAGATCTCCCGCCGGATCGGCCAGGCGGCGCGCGCCATGGGCCTGTCCACCGTCGCGGTCTACTCGGACGCGGACGAGAAGCTCCCCTTCGTGCGCGAGGCGAGCGAGGCGGTGCGCATTGGCCCGCCCCCCGCCAGGGACAGCTACCTCAACGTCCCGGCCATCCTCGACGCCGCCAAGAAGACCGGCGCCGAGGCCATCCACCCCGGCTACGGCTTCCTCTCCGAGAACGCCGACTTCGCCCGCGCCTGCCAGGACGCCGGCGTCACCTGGGTGGGCCCGCCCCCGGAGGCGATGGCCCGGATGAAGGACAAGAGCCAGGCCCGGAAGATCGTCCAGGCGGCCGGCGTCCCGGTGGTGCCGGGCAGCGAGGACGTGGTGCCGGACCTCGACGCCTGCCAGCGCGAGGCGGCGCGGATCGGCTTCCCCGTCCTGTGCAAGGCGGCCGGCGGCGGCGGCGGCATCGGGATGGCGGCGGCCAAGGACCCCGCGGAGCTGGAGAAGGTGTTCCGCCAGTGCACCGACCGGGCGAGGGCCGCCTTCGGCCGCGAGGGCGTGTACCTGGAGCGCTACTTCCCGCGGCCCCGCCACATCGAGGTGCAGATCCTGGGCGACCACCACGGCCACCTCATCCACGGCCTGGAGCGCGAGTGCAGCATCCAGCGCCGGCACCAGAAGGTCGTGGAGGAGGCCCCGTCCCCGCTCTTCGCCGGCGGGGCGAACCAGGACGTCTACGCCACCCTCCTCGACGCCGCGGTGAAGGCGGCGCGCGCCTTCGGCTACGCCAACGCGGGGACGGTGGAGTTCCTGTACTCGGATGGCGCGGTCTACTTCATCGAGATGAACGCGCGCCTGCAGGTCGAGCACCCGGTCACCGAGCTGACCACCGGCCTGGACCTGATCGGCTGGCAGCTGCGCATCGCCGCCGGCGAGGAGCTCACCGTCCAGCAAGGCGACGTGCGGCGCTGCGGCGCGGCGCTCGAGTTCCGCATCTACGCCGAGGACCCGGTGAAGTTCTTCCCCTCGCCCGGCACCATCCAGAGGTACGTCCCGCCCTCGGGCGAGGGCGTGCGGCTGGACGGCGGGTACGAGGAGGGTTCGGTGGTGACGCCGAACTACGACCCGATGATCGCCAAGCTGATCGTCTCCGGGCGCGACCGGGCGGAGGCCATCGCCCGCTCCCGCGCGGCGCTGGAGGCGTTCACCGTGGAGGGGATCAAGACCAACATCCCGCTCCACCGGCGCATCGTCGCCGACCCGGCGTTCGCCGCCGGGACGCTGGACACGAAGTTCCTCGAGGAGCACGCCCGGCCGTGAAGCCCCAGGCGGCCCGGAACGAAAGGACAGCACAGCCATGGCGGACGTCCCCGCGCACATCACCGGCACCGTGTGGAAGATCGAGGTCAAGGTCGGCGACACCGTCTCCGAAGGCCAGACCCTGGTCATCCTGGAGTCGATGAAGATGGAGATGCCGGTGGAGGCCACGAGCGGCGGGAAGGTGAAGGAGATCCGCATCAAGGAGGCGCAGGCCGTCAACGAGGGCGACGTCCTCGTCGTCCTGGAGTAGCCCCACGCCATGGAGCGCGGCGTCCACATCGAGGACCGGCCGGACGGCGTCCGCGCGCTCACCCTGTGCAACCCCAAGAAGCGCAACGCGCTCGACCCGGGGCTGCTGGACGACCTGATGGCGGCGCTGCGCAAGCCGCGCGCGGACGGCTCCAGGGTCCGGGCGCTGCTGCTCCGCGGCGCGGGCGACACCGCCTTCTGCTCCGGTTACGACCTGACGGTGCTGGACTCGATCAGCGCTTCCGGCCCGCTCCCGGATGAGCAACTCCAGCGCGCGCTGGAGGCGCTCGAGTCCCACGACGCGCCCTCCGTGGCCTACGTGACCGGCCCCGCCTTCGGCGCCGGCTGCGAGCTGGCGTGCGCCTGCGACCTCCGCGTCGGGGACCCGCGGGCGGTGTTCTCCATGCCGCCCGCCAGGCTCGGCATCGTCTACGCGCCGGAGGGCCTGTCGCGGGTGATGGCGCTGGTGGGGCCGTCCCGCGCGAAGCGGATGTTCTTCCTCGCGGAGAAGCTGGGCGGTGAGGAGGCGCTGCGCGCGGGCTTGCTCGACGTGCTGCGCCCGGAGGAGGGGGCCCAGGGCGCCGCGGAGGCGCTGTGCGCGGAGCTGGCTTCCGGCGCCCCGCTGGCCATCGCCGGGATGAAGCGCGGCTTCCGCTGGCTGGCGTCGCCCCTGCGCACCGCCGAGGAGCGCGCGGAGCTGGAGCGACTGCGCCGCGCCTCGTACCGCTCCGCCGACGCGCGCGAGGGCCGCGCCGCGTTCCTGGAGAAGCGCCCGCCGCGGTTCACGGGGCAGTGACGCCGGCGGCCCGCTGCGCCGCCCGCCTCCAGGCGCGCGCGGTGGCCTACGCTCCTGCGCCCACCATGCCGAACACCGCTCGACTCCTCGCCGCCGCGCCGGTGCTGCTCGCCTGCGCGTGTGCCCACCCGACGCCGCCCATGACCTCCGGAGACCCCGCCGCCGCGCTGCAGGCGCTCGCGGCCGAGCACTGGGAGGACCGGCTCAAGCAGAGCCCCTTCTTCGCCACCCACCTGGGCGACCGCCGCTACGACGCGGAGATCGCGGACGAGTCGCCCCAGGCGCTGGAGGCGGAGGCCGCCGGGTGGCGCGCCCAGCTGGAGCGCGCCCGTCAGATCCCCGAGGCGCCGCTGCCGGTGGAGGACCGGATCACCCGCGCCGCGCTCATCCGCACGCTGGAGGACGGCCTCTCCGAGCACGAGTGCCACTTCGAGGAGTGGGTGGTGGACCCCATGGGCGGGGAGGTGACGGAGCTGTTGGACCTGCCCTCCATCCAGCGCAGCGGCACGCCCGAGGACCGCGCGAACCTGCTCGCGCGCTGGCGCAAGCTGCCCCGCCACGTCGACCAGTCGCTGGCCAACCTCCGGCGGGGGCTGGCCAAGGGGCGGGTGGCGACGGCGGACTCGGTGGGCCGGGTGGTGGGGGAGCTGGACCGGCTCCTCTCGCAGCCGGCGGCCGCCTGGCCGCTGATGCAGCCCGCGGCGCAGAGCGGGCTGGCCCAGGGCTCCGCCGAGCGCGCCGCCTTCGAGCGCGATCTGGCCGCCGCGGTCGACGGGCCGGAGGGCCTCCGCGCCGCCTTCACCCGCTACCGCGACTTCCTCCGGGACGAGGTGAAGCCCAAGGCGCGGCCGGACGAGAAGGTGGGCCTGAAGTGGCTCCCCGGCGGGCAGGACTGCTACGCGCGCATGGTCCGCATCGAGACCACGCTGGACGTGTCGCCCGCCGCGCTCCACCAGCTGGGGCTGGAGGAGGTCAAGCGGATCGAGGGGGAGCTGTCCGCGCTCGGGCAGCGCGCGCTGGGGACGTCCGACCTCAAGGAGATCCAGCGCCGCCTCCGCACCGACCCGGCGCTGTTCTTCAAGACGCGCGACGAGGTGGAGGCGAAGGCGAGGTCGGCGCTGGCGGCGGCCCAGGCGGCGGTGCCCAAGGCGTTCGGGCGGCTGCCGAAGACGCCGTGCGTGGTGAAGCGCATCGAGCCGCACGAGGAGGTGGACACCACCATCGCCTACTACAAGCGCGGCGCCGGCGACGGCTCGCGGCCCGGCACCTACTACATCAACACCTACGCCCCCCAGACGCGCCCCCGCTACGAGGCGGAGGCCCTGGCGTTCCACGAGGCGGTGCCCGGCCACCACCTGCAGATCGCCATGGCGATGGAGCAGCAGCAGCTCCCCGCCTTCCGCCGCAACACGGGCGTCACCGCCTTCGTGGAGGGCTGGGGCCTGTACTCGGAGCGGCTGGCGGACGAGCTGGGCCTCTACTCGTCGGACCTGGACCGCATCGGGATGCTCTCCTTCGACGCCTGGCGCGCCTGCCGCCTGGTGGTGGACACCGGGCTGCACGAGCTGGGCTGGAGCCGGCAGCAGGCCATCCAGTTCATGCTCGACCACTCGGTGCTGGCGGAGAACAACGTGGTCAACGAGGTGAGCCGCTACACCGTGACGCCCGGCCAGGCGCTGGCGTACAAGGCCGGCCAGCTGGAGATCCTGAGGCTGCGGCGCGAGGCGGAGCGCCGGCTGGGGAAGAAGTTCGACCTCGCCGCCTTCCACGACGAGCTCCTCGGCCACGGGGCGGTGCGGCTCTCCGTCCTGCGCGAACAGATGGAGCGCTGGATCGCCTCGCGCGAGTAGCGCCCGGCCGCCCGAGTCACCAACTTGCGGGCGTGGCGGACGACGGCGCGCCCAGGGTGAGGTACGGCTCCACGCTGGACTTCCTGCGCGCATTGCCCGGGCCGGCGCGCCGCTTCTGGCTCCTGGTGGTGGCCACCGGTCTGCTGGCCGGCCTGGGGGCGGCCGGGCTCCTGCTCGCGCTCCGGGCGGTGCAGCACGTGGCCTGGGGCGGCGGCTCCGGGCACGAGCTGCTGAACGCGGTGAGCGGGGCGAGCGGGCTGCGGCGGGTGCTCGTCCCCGCCTCGGCCGGCCTGCTGGTGGTGATCGCCACCATCGTGGTGCGGCGGCCGCTCAAGGGGCACGGCACCGCCAGCATCATCGAGTCCATCTGGGCGCGGTCCGGCCGGATGGGGCTGCCGTGGGCGCTCTTCCGCGGGGCGGTCTCCATCACCGCGGTCGGCATGGGCGCGCCGCTGGGCCGCGAGGGCGCGCTGCTCAGCTCCGGCGCCGCCACCGCCTCCGCGCTCTCCACCCGCTTCCAGATCGGCCCCGAGCAGCGGCGCCTCCTGGTGGCCTGCGGCGCCTCGGCCGGGATGGCGGCGGCGTACAACGCGCCCATCGGCGCGGCGCTCTTCGGGCTGGAGGTGCTGCTGGGGAGCTTCGCGCTGGAGCTGTTCGGCCCCATCGTCATCGCCTCCGTCATCGCCACCGCGGTGGCGCGGCTGCTCACCGGCGACCGGCCCGCGTACCTCATCCCGCACTACGCGGTGGGCGGCGGCGAGGCGGTGCTGGTGGCGCTGCTGCTGGGCCCGCTCCTGGGCGTGGCCTCCGCCGTCTACGTGCGCACGGTGAGCGCCTTCTCGGACGTGCTGGAGCGGCCGGGCCGCCTCCGCGCGCTGGCCTCCCCGGTGGTGGCGATGGCGGCGGTGGGCGTGGCCGCGCTGTGGTTCCCGCAGGTCCTGGGCAACGGCTACGACTCGGTGAACGCGGCGCTGGTGGGGCAGCTCCCGCTGGCGCTGTTGCTGGTGCTCCCCTGGCTGAAGATGGTGGCCACCGCGGGGACGGCGGGCGCCGGGGTGCCGGGTGGGTTGTTCACGCCGTCGCTCTTCTTCGGCTCGCTCCTGGGCGGGGCGGTGGGGCACCTCGTCCACCTGGTGGTGCCGGCCGCGCCGCCGGAGGGGGCCTTCGCCCTGTTGGGCATGGGCGCGGTGCTGGCCGGCACCACCCACGCCGCGGTCTCCGCGGTGCTCCTCATCTTCGAGCTCACCGGCGACTACGGGGTGGTGCTGCCGCTGATGGTGGTGGCGGTGCTGGCGGCGGCGGTGAGCCGGAGGCTGTGGCCGCAGTCGCTCTACACCGAGGTGCTCCACCGGCGGCAGGTGGCGCTGCCGCAGCTGCAGCCGCCCTCGTGGCTCACCCGCGCGGACGCCGGCCAGCTCATGGAGCCGGGCGCGGTCACCGTGCGCGAGGACGCCTCGCTGGACGAGGTGATGGCCACCTGGCTGGAGCTGGCGCCGGGGCACGACATCCACGTGGTGGCGCCGGACGGCCGCTACCTCGGCCCCATCCTGGTCGAGCGCCTGCGCGGCCACGCCCCCGACCACCGGCGGCTGCGGCGCACGGCCGCCCGGGAGCTGGTGGACCACTCGATCCCGAGGGTGCGGGAGGACACCGCCACCTCCGAGCTGGCCGCGCTGTTCGCCAGGGTAGGGGTGGAGCGGCTGCCAGTGGTGGATGCGGGCGGGCGGCTCGCCGGAACCGTGGGCAAGTCGGCGCTGTTGAGCAAGGGGCTCTTCTGATGGGGATCGGAGAACGAGGGAGATGGACGGACCGCTGGGTGGCGGGCGCGCTGGGCGGCGCGCTGCTCCTGGGCGTGCTTGGGGCGCGGGCGGTCCCGCCGCCGCCGCCGCTGCTGAAGGTCGACCCGCGCGCCGCGGTCGCCGCGGCGGCCGCGCACGAGGCTCCGGAAGCGCCGCCGGCCCAGGCGGAGGAGGAGCCCGGCGCGGGCCCGGCCCTCATCTGGCTGCTGCCGGCGGCCGGCCAACTCTCCGGCGCGCCCGGCGCGGGCGAGTGACCTCCGCGTCCCCGAACCGCTCGCTCACCTTGAGCCGCACCGCCGGGGCGATGTTCCCGGGATGCCTCAGGCATCCCCCAAAAGCTCGCTCACCTTGAGCCGCACCGCCGGGGCGATGTTCCCCGGGATGCCTCAGGCATCCCCCAAAAGCTCGCTCACCTTGAGCCGCACCGCCGGGGCGATGTTCCCGGGATGCCTCAGGCATCCCCCAAAAGCTCGCTCACCTTGAGCCGTACCGCCGGGGCGATGTTCCCCGGGATGCCTCAGGCATCCCCAAAAAGCTCGCTCATCTTCAACCGGAGCGCCGAGGCAATCTTGTACAGCGACGAGATGGAAGCCGAGGACTCGGCGCGCTCGATCTGCGAGAGCAGCGACACCGAGAGGCCGGTGCGGCGGGCGAGCTGCTTGAGCGTCAGCTCCTGCGTCTTGCGCGCGTCGCGGATGGTCCGGCCGATGGCGCGGTGGAGGTCCGCCTCCGGGTCCTTGGAGAGGCCCTTCTTGGCCAGGGCGTTGCGCACCGTGGCCAGGAACTCGGCCGGCTCCAGTGGCTTCTTCACGTAGTCGGACGCCTGCGCCTTCAGCGACGCCACCGCCGTGTCCACGTTCGGGTACGCGGTGGCCACGATGACCGCGATGTCGCTGTCCACCTTCCGGATCTGGTCCAGCACCTCCGTCCCGGAGAGCTGGGGCATCATCATGTCCAGCACGACCAGGTGGTAGTCGGCGCTCTTGAGGATATCGAGCGTCTTGGTGGGGTCCGAAAGCGTCGTGACCTCATAGCCTTCCTTGGTCAGGACCAGCTTGAGGTACTCACAATTGTCCGGCTCGTCGTCGACGACCAGGATACGAATCTGCACGGCCCACTCCCAGGTTGCGAACCTGCCGCTGGGAGCGTGCCCTTACCACATTCCTGGACGGCTCCTACTTCTGTTTAATGCGCTGATCCTCGTAATCCTGGAGGAGCTTGCGCACCTCGTCCGCCTGCGCATGGGTAGGAGCCAAGCGCAGGAATTCACGATAGTGCAGGGCGCCCTTCTCCGCGTCCCTCAACCGGGCATAGGTGGAGCCCAGGGCCAGGTGGCACTCGGGGTTGTTCTTGTCCAGCTCCAGGCACTTGGTGAAGAAGACCAGGGCCTCCTTGTACTGGCGCTTCTTGAGGAGGAGCCGGCCGTCGTCGTACGCCTTCGTCGCCTCGTCCTGGCGGGCCTGTTCGGCGGCCTTGGTGTTCGTCGCGGGCTGGACGGTGGTCTTCTTCCGGCACTGCTTCTCCAGCTTGCCGCGGGTGCTCTGCCACTCGGTGGCGAAGCTCAGGGTGCCCTGGGACTCGGCGAGCAGCTTCTCCGCCGCCTCGCAGTTGCCCGAGTTCATCTCCTTCACCGCCTGGGTGAGCTTCCGCCGGTTCTCCTTCTCCTCGGTGGCCTGCTTGAGCAGGTCCTCGACCGGGCCCGGGCGGGTGCCGTCCGGGTTCTTGATGGGTTCGAGGATGTCCTCGACCTGGTCGAAGTCCTGCTTGTCCATCGCCTTCTGCGCGGCGGCCAGGCGGGCCTCCACGTCGGAGCCCTGGACCGGCGGGGGCGTGGTGCCCGCGTGGGGAGGGGGCGGGGTGGCCGTGGTCCCCGGCTCGGTGCCGCCGGTCTGGTGCGGGTCCTTGGGGCCCGTCGGGGTGTCCACCGGCTTGGAGCCGCTGCCCATCAAGGCGTAGCCGCCCAAGCCCAGGGCGATGAGCACCACCACGGCGCCCGCGCCGAGGATCAGCTTCTGCTTCCCGGCGCCGTCGCGGCCGGGGACGTAGCGGAAGGCCTCGCCGGGGGCGAGGAACTTCATCTTCACGTGGCCCAGCTCGATGACGTCGCCGGAGCGGAGGGAGACCTGGGCGTAGCGCTCGCCGTTGACGGTGACGCCGTTGGCGGACTCCATGTCCAGGATGCGCCACTCGCCCGTCTCCTCGCGGACGATCTTGGCGTGGAGGCGGGACAGGGAGCGGTGGTCCACCGCGACGTCGTTGTCCTCGGTGCGGCCGATCCGGATCTCGGTGCGGACGAGGGCGAACTCGCGGCCGCCCAGCTCGGTGTTGAGGATGCAGAGGCGGGGCGCCTCGGCGGCGTCGATGGCCACCACCTGGCGGCGCGGCGCGCCCTCCACCTGGTCCATCCGGATGACGGCGGTGGACTGGGTGCGGCGCGGGCCGTCGCCCTCGTGCGCGGCCGGCTGCGCGTCGGCCTGCATCACCGGGGTGGCGGTCTCGGTGGGGAGGTCCTGCGGGTGCACCAGCGCGTGCGCGGCCGGGTGCGGGTGCGCCGGCGGCGGGTGGACCGGGATGCGGGGGCTGGAGATGTGGCCGGCGGCGGCGCCGTTGCCCAGGGAGCCCGGTGGCGGCGACGACATCTGGATGGTCGCCGCCATGGAGGGCGACGCCTCCGTCTGGATGGCGAGGTCGTAGTCGCCGATCTGGATCAGGTCGCCGTCGTTGACGGGGGTCTGGCCCTGGATGCGCTCGCCGTTGATCTTGATGCCGTTGTACGAGCCCAGGTCCTCCACCACCACGTGGCCGTTCTGGCGGAGGAGGCGGGCGTGGCGCCGGGACACGTTCCGCTCGGTGAGCCGGATGGTGTTCCCCTCCTGGCGGCCGATGGTGATCTCTTCCCGCACGAAGGGGACGACGGTCTTCCGGCCTTCGTCGTCTTCAATAATCAGCTTCATCACGGAGTCGGGCCTGGGGCGGCGCGCGAACAAACTCTACACCAGAGGCACTCTAGCTCAACACGGCACCATCCCCCCTGAACGACTTGGTTTTTCGGCGTTTGAGCCGGTGCCGGGCCGCCTGTCCATCGGTCGACTGGCCGCGCGCGTCTGCAGGCAAAACCGCGTAACGTCTAGGTTCATGAGCGTCATGGTGGGTCTGTCGCCGCGGTCGGCCGGCGCCCTGCTCGCCGGGCTGGTGTGGATTGGCTCGCCAGCCGCGCGGGCCGAGGAGAGCGCGCAGGAGATCTCCCGGAAGAGCCGCGAGCGCGGGGCGCTGGACCTGCTGGACCTCACCGCGGAGCTGCGGATGGTCACCACCGGGAAGGACGGGGTGGCCAAGGAGCAGCGGATGGTCTCTTCGGCGAAGAAGGTGGGGGGGAGGATCCGGTCCCTGTCCCGGTTCACCGCCCCGCCGGGCGTGGCGGGGGTGGCGGTGCTCACGGTGGAGGGGGAGGGGAAGGGGACGGAGGAGATCTCGCTGTACCTGCCGAAGCTGAAGCGGGTGAGGAAGATCGCCCAGGCGCAGCGGGGGGAGTCGTTCATGTCGACCGACTTCTCGTACGCGGACCTGGGGTCGCAGGGGGCGCGGGAGGATTCGGTGACGCGCGGCCCGGACGCGGTGGCGGAGGGGCGGAAGTGCTTCGTGCTGAAGGGGCGCGCGGGGGAGGGGTCGCCGTACGGGGAGGTGACGCTCTTCGTGGATCAGGAGACGTACGTCCCGATGCGGGTGGAGTACCGGGACAAGGAGGGCGCGCTCGCGAAGGTGTTCCGGACGCTGAAGCTGAAGCGGTTCCAGGAGCGGACGATCGCCGCGGAGGCGGTGATGGAGAACCAGGCGACGGGGTCGAAGACCGCGCTCAGCGTCCTCAAGCTGGAGGCGTCCAAGCTCACGGACGACGACTTCACCGAGCGCGCGCTGGAGCGCGGGTGAGGGGAGCGGCGGTCCTCGCGCTCGCCCTGGTTCCCGCCGCCGCGTGGGGAGAAGGCTCCGCGCCGCACGCGGGGGAAACGGTGGCGCTGCGCGCGGGGGAAACAGCGCTGCGCGCGGGGGAACCACTGGCTCCCCGCGCGAGCGAGACCGGCGCGCCGGACGGAGGCGGCGAAGCCCCGGACGGTGGTTCCGAGCGAAGCGCGGAGGGGACGCTCGACCCAGGGGCGAAGCCCCCACCCATCGAGTCCTTCGAACCCATCGAATCCTTCGACACCCCGCCTCCCGCCGCCGACGCCGGCACCCCGGACGCTGGACCACCCCCGGACACCGCGCCGCGCCTCAACCGCACCTGGGCGGAGCTCACCGGCCTGGTCGGCCTGGACACCCGCTTCGAACCGCCACCCTCCCTCGGCACCCCCGAGGACATCCTGGAGGGCCAGTTCCGCGCCACGGCGGGCGCCGACCTCCACCTCTCCGACGCCGCCCGCCTCGTCCTCGAAGCGCGCGCCCGCTGGAAGGGCCTGGCCCGCGCCGGCCTGACGCACGCGCGCGCGGACGTGGAGGCGCGCCTGGGCGACGCCTACCTCGACCTCTACAGTCGCTGGGCAGACCTCCGCGTCGGCTGGCAGCGCATCCCGCTGGGCGCCAACGCGCTCCTCGCCCCCGAGGACACCCTCAACCCCCGCGACCTCCGCGACGGCTTCATCCCCACCGGCACCGACCCCGAATCCACCGTCCTCACCGTCCTCGCCGTCCGCGCGCAAGGCGACCTGGGCCCCATCCGCTGGCTCCTCGCCTACGCCCCCTTCTTCGAACCCGACCGCTACGCCGTCTTCGGCCAGGACCAGGCCCTCCTCCAGCCCGCCGCCGAAGTGGCGCTCCCCTTCGACCTGGACCCCACCATCGAGGACGGCCTCCAATCCCACCTCCTCGAGACCGAACGCCCTCCCAACTCCGGCCTCTCCGGCGACCTCGCGGCGCGCGTGCGCGTGGACCTCGGCGGGCGCGGGCACGCCGGCGCCGGCTGGCTCTGGGCCACCGAGAAGCTCCCCCTGGTCCAGGTCGATCCGGAGCTGGCGGCCGCCATCAAGGCGCAGTCGCTGGGCCGCGCCATCGACCCCGCCATCCTCCTCTCCCTCCAGAACCGGCTCGCCGCGGGCGAAGCCCTCTACCGCGGCACCTACCCGCGCCAGCACGTCTTCTGGCTGGAGGGCTCCACCCTCTTCGGCCCCGTCCAGGCTGATCTCGACCTCGCCTACTCCCCCGCGCGGACCTTCGGCACCGACGGGCTCACCATGCTCCGCCTCCCCAGCCTCACCTGGGTGGCCGGCATCTCCCCCGCCGAGCAATCCGACCTCGTCTACAGCGCCAGCTACCTGGGGATGGCGGTCCCCGGCGTCCCCGCGGGCGACCTCCTCTTCCCGCTGGAGCCGGCCACCGCGCGCGGCGCCGCCCGCACCGCCTGGCTCCACCTGCTCGTCGTCGCCGGGTCGCGCAAATTCCTCGACGGCCGCCTGGAGATCGGCGGCGCGCTGGCCTTCGAGGTCGTGCAGCGATCCGTCTTCCTCGCGCCGCAGGTCAGCTATGAGCTCCAGCCGCAGCTCAAGCTGGGCCTGGGCCTCGAGTGGTACGCCGGCCCGCCGTCCAGCCCCTTCGGCTACTTCGACCGCAACGACCGCGTCCTGCTCAGCGCGGTCTGGACCCCCCGCTGACGCCGCCGTCCGGCGCCCCGGATCCACCCGCGCCCGCGCCCGCCCCGGGGGAGGCGCCGCCGCTGCTGCCGCGGAACCGCTGCTCCGGCCCGCCCGGCACGTAGAACTGCACGAGCTGGAGCGCCTCCGTCCCCACCACCTTGGCGGCGTGCTGCTCCCCGGCGGGCAGCGCGATGGCCTCTCCCGGCCCCAGCGTCTTCGCCTTCCCCTCCAGCGTGACCTCCGTCTTCCCGGACACCACGTAGATGATCTCCACCGAGCCTTTGTGCTGGTGGGGCGGCACCGCCGCGCCCGGCTGCAGCGTGAGCCGCTGCTGCGAGAACGCGTCCGTCCCCACCACCCCCTTGTCCAGCACCAGCGCCACCTCACCCTGCCCGCCGAGCATCCGGTAGTGCACCGTGTCCTTCTCGTTCCGCTGGGTGGTGGCCGTGACGTTCGCCGGGGTGGGGAGCGACAGGATGACCACCCGCACCTTCGGCTGGGGGGTCAGCCACCAATCCTTGGGGGCCGGCGCGAAGAGGGAGTCCCCGGCCTTCAGCAGCTCGCCCCCCGGCTGCAGCGGCACCTGCGCCGTCCCCTCCACCACCACGATCACCTCCGCGCCCTTGGGCTTGAACGGCACCGGCTTCTCCGCCACCAGCTCCAGCAGCTTGACCGGACCGCTGGTCAGGAGGGTCTTCGGTTGTGGAACGGCGGCGGCGAGGAGCGCGACGAGTGAGAGCACCTGCATGGGCCCGGACTTAAGCCTGTCTGTCCCCTCCGGGTCGACCCCAGATGTAGGCGTGATAGAAGCCCGCATCGAATGTCGACCCAGGATCCAGATCGGCGTGAGCCACCGCACCAGACCATCACCGAGGCCTTCCTCGGGGACGGCTTCTTCGACCGCCCGTGGGTGAAGCGGCTCCGCTCGCAGTCGGACGCGGTGCGGCTGATGCTGGTGGTAGGGCTGTTCGCGGGAGTGCTCTACCTGCCCATGCTCGGCGCGGTGGGCCTGTGGGACTGCTGGGAGGACCACTACGGCGAGGTCGCCCGGATGATGATCCACCGGCGCGACTTCGTGTTCCCCTACTGGGAGAGCGCGTACTTCTTCTCCAAGCCGCCGCTCACCATGTGGATCCAGGCGCTGGGGATGCTCTTCGCCGGGTCGACGGAGGGCGTGGGCCCCGGCTTCGGCGGGCTCTCCTGGCCGGCGGCCATCCTCCTCGCCCTCGTCTCCGGCGCGGCGGCCCTCTCGCCCGCCTCCCCGCGCGTGACCCAGCGGCTGGGCGCGTGGAAGTGGGCGGTGGCGGCGCTGGGCGGGCTGGGGTTGTCCTTCGCGCTGGTGCGCGGGCCCTGGCTGGACAGCGAGTTCTGGCAGAGGGCGCGCGCCAACTCCGGGCCCGACGGCGTCCTGGGCATCGGCACCGAGTGGGGGATGCGGCTGCCGATGACGGCCATGTCCATCGCCGCGCTCTGCCTGCTCGCCTACGCGGTCTCGCGGGTGGCCAGCCGGCGCGCCGCCTACGCCACCGCGCTCATCCTCTCCACCATGCCGCTGTACTTCCTGCTCTCGCGGCAGAGCAGCGTCACCGACGTGCCCTTCGTCTCGCTGCTGATGGGCGGCTTCGCGTGCGCCATCATTGGCCAGCTGGACGACGAGACGAAGCACCGCACCGCCTGGTGGTACGGCTTCTACGCCTGCGGCGCGTTCGCCGTGTTCGCCAAGGGCCTGATGGGCCCGGGCGTGCCGGCGGTGGTGCTCATCCTCTATGCCGCCCTCTGCGTGATGCCGTGGGACGCGGACAGCATGGCCGCCCACTGGGACTGGCTGGCCAGCCCCGCCTACCGCATCCGGGTCCGCAAGGGCGAGCTGCCCATGCCCTGGCTGTGGGGTCAGTGCTACCGGATGCGCCTGGGCACCGGGCTCTTGCTCTTCTTCGCCATGATCGGCCCGTGGTTCGCCGTCCTCTTCAGCTTCCAGGGCGTGGACGACGAGCAGAAGCTGTTCTGGTACCGCTTCCTCATCCACGACCACTTCGCGCGGCTCACCTCCGGCGTGCACACCACCACGCCCGGCGGCACCTTCATCTACTTCGTGGAGCAGGGCGGCTTCGCCATGGGGCCGTGGGTGGCGCTGTTGCCCGGCGCCTTCGCGCTCGCCGCGGGCCTGAAGATGCGCGGCGGCACCAAGGCCGACCACCTGATGGTGCTGATGGTGCTGTGGGGGCTGGGCCTGTTCACCATGCTCGACCTCTCCGCCACCAAGTTCCACCACTACATCTTCCCGGTGCTCCCGCCGGTGGCGGTGCTGATGGGGCTGTTCGCGGACAAGCTCTGGAAGGAGGGCGTCGTCCCGCACGCGGTGTCGCTGCTGGCCGGGCTGGCCCTCTTCACGCTGGTGGCCAAGGACCTCGCCGCCAACCCGAAGAACTTCACCGACCTGTTCGTCTACAACTACGACAACGCGGCCCGCCCGTACCCCATGAACGAGGTGACGCTGCGGGCGATGTCGCTGGGGTCGCGAGCGCTGTGGACGGGCGACCTGCTGGCGTGGCTGCTGATCGCCTTCGGTGGCTACCTGCTCTGGGACTCCATCCGTGCCAAGGCCCAGGCCGCGTCCGCCCGCGCGATGGCGCTGGCGCTGCTGCTCGCCGGGCTGGGGCTGCTGGTGGCCATGCTCAGCGGCCAGAGCGCCACGCTGTTCCTCGGGCTCTCGCTGGCGCTGGTGGCCATCTACCTGGGCAACGCGGGCACGAGCGCCAAGGACCGCGAGCGGAACGACCTCTTCCTCGGCGCCGGGGCGGTGGGCCTGGCCGCCGTCGCGCTCATCGTCACCGGGCTCCGCCGCGGCACGGCGGGGGACGCGCTGCAGGCCTTCTTCACCGAAGCGGTCACCCCCAAGTCCTTCCTGGGCATGGTCTTCCTGGTGGGCGGGGGCCTTTCGGCGCTGGGCGCGGCGCAGCGGGCGAAGGTGATGATGGTGGGGTCGTTCCTGGGGATGGTCCTGGTCTTCGCGGGGTGGTTCAACTACTCGCACTACGAAGACCTCACCCACCACTGGACCCAGCGCGACCAGTTCTGGCGCTACTACGGCCAGAAGGGTCCGGACGAGCCCATCGTCGCGTTCTTGATGAACTGGCGCGGCGAGACCTTCTACTCGCGCAACCGGGTCCGGCAGGTCCGGGACAACCCCATCCTGCGGCAGTACGCCCAGCTCCCCGGCCGCAAGTGGGCGCTGGTGGAGCACTACCGCCTGGGGCTGCTGCGGCAGGCGGTGGGGCCGGACAAGCGCATCACCGAGGTGGACCGGGACCTCAACAACAAGTTCACCCTCGTCACCATCGAGTGAGCAGTCCGATCCCCCAAGCCTGGGGAGTGGACCAGTCGGTCCGGTCCACGGTGCCGCGCTCGTCGATGATCTCGGAGACCGGGTAGCGGGACTTCAGCTCCGACCAGAACACGCCGACGTCGAACCCCTCGGCCTGGTCAGGCTGCCCGGTGATGTCGTGGAAGGCGATCAGGCCGTTCCGCCCCACCAGCTCACCGTACATCTCGAAGTCGGCGCGGACGCCCCCGTAGGAGTGATCGCCATCGATGAAGAGCAGGTCCACCCCGCGTCCATCCAGCAGGCGCTTGAGCGACTCGCGCGTCTGGGCGTGATGGGAGTTGCCGGACAGCAGGCGGACCTCCTGGCCCGGCCGCCCGAAGGTCTCGAACAGCCGGCCCTCCTCGGCCGTGAACGCGCCTCCGCCCGGGCCACCGGGCAGATCGATGCTCACGATCAGCCCGTTCGCGGCCGCCACCTGGCACAGGCAGAAGAGCAGGCCACCCCGACACGTCCCGATCTCCACGATCACCTCGGGTTGCCGCTGGTGGACCAGCTCCAGGAACCGCCGGAGCTCGACCGCGTTTTGCCAGGCGATGAAGCGGTCCCTCGTTCCACGGACCAGCTGATCGAGCGCGGCCGGCGTCACGCGCGCGCCCGTGTCCCAGCCCATCCGGCGCAGGGCGGCGCTGAGGCGGCGGACGGCTGGGACCTGCCCTGGGCGCGGGGAAGCTCCTCCCATCAATGCGCGCGCCGCCGCCGCGCCGCCGGCGTCGAGCTCCACCCAGCCAGGCAACCACGCGTGGTACAGCACGAACGGCTTGGTGAGCTCGCGAGGCGGGTGCTCGCGCCGGAAGTCGCGGGCCAGCAACTCCGAGAAGATCTTGCTCCCGACGTTGTCCCGGAGCCGGTTGTTGGCAAGGTACTCATTGAGGGCGCTGGCTGGGGCCAGGTGAAGCGCAGTCCAGCGATCTCGCGATCTCCCCATTCCGACGGAGAGACGGTACTCGAACCCGCGCGCTGAGCCTGGTCAAATGGCCGCGTGCCAGGCCTGGCGATCGACGCGCGCGCGCTGACCAAGTCGTTCGGCGAACGGCCCGCGGTGGAGGGGCTGACCTTCCAGGTCCAGGAGGGCGAGGTGTTCGGGCTGCTGGGGCCCAACGGCGCCGGCAAGACCACCACCGTGCGGATGCTGACCGGGCTGCTCCGGCCCACGTCCGGCGAGGCCACCGTGCTGGGCCTGGACGTGCGCACCGGCGCGGAGCAGCTGCGGCGCGCGGTGGGCCTGCTGACCGAACAGCCCGGCCTCTACGACCGCCTCACCGCCGAGGAGAACCTCCGCTTCTTCATCAAGCTCAACGAGCTGGACGAGCCCGCCGCCTGGGCGCGCGCGGTGCGCTACCTGGAGCGCTTCGGCCTGGGCGGCCGCGAGAAGGAGCCCGCCGGCTCCTACTCCAAGGGCATGCGGCAGAAGCTGGCCATCGTGCGAGCCATCGTCCACGAGCCGAAGGTGATCTTCCTGGACGAGCCCACGTCCGGGCTGGACCCGGAGGCGGCGCGGACGGTGCGCGACGCGGTGGCGGAGCTGGCGTCCGAGGGGCGGACCATCATCCTCTGCTCGCACAACCTGCCGGAGGTCGAGCGGCTCTGCGCGCGGGTGGGCGTGGTGAAGGGGAAGCTCCTGGCGGTGTCCACGGTTCGGGCGCTGCGGCGGCAGGGCGCGTCCGTCGCGGTGCGCGTGGATGGGGAGGCGGCGCGGTTCGCGGACGTGGTGAAGGCGCTCCCGTTCGGGCCCGGCGCGCTCGCGGACGGGGAGGTGCTCACGGTGACGATGGAGAAGGACCAGGACGTGCCGGAGGTGATCGCCGCGCTGGTGAAGGCGGGCGCGCGCGTCCACTCCGCCCTCCCGGCCGAGCGCCCGCTCGAGGAGGTCTACCTGGACCTGGTCAAAGGAGGCGAAGCGTGAGGCTGCGGCGCGTGCAGGCGGTGGTCTGGAAGGAGCTCACGGACCTGAAGAAGAACCGCGGGCTGCTGCTCTCGCTGCTGGTGCTGCCGGCGATGCTGGTGGTGGTGCCCATTGGCACCGTGTTCGCGTACGCCAGCAACCCGGAGGACCCGAACCTGCGGACGATGGCGCTGTACTACGACCCCAAGCTCCCGATGAACGTGTCCGCGGCGACGTTCCTGATCGAGAAGGCGCTGGTGGACTGGTTCGGGATGTTCCTGGTGATGCCCATCTTCGTCCCCATCCTCATCTCGTCCCAGGCGGTGGCGGGGGAGAAGGAGCGCCGCACCATCGAGCCGCTGCTCGCGTCGCCGATCACCGCGGTGGAGCTGGTGGCGGGGAAGTCGCTGGCCTCGCTGGTGCCGGCGGTGGCGATCTCCTGGGTCGCGTTCGCCGCCTTCTGCGCCGGCGTGGACGTGGTGTCGTGGCACTTCCTGAAGGTCACCCTGATGCCGAACGGGATGTGGCTGTTCGGCGTGGGCGTCATCGCGCCGCTGTTCGCGTTCTTCGGCAACGGCATCGCGGTGGTCATCTCCGCGCGCGTGGCGGAGGCCAGGCTGGCGCAGCAGATCGCCGGCGTCTGCGTGCTGCCCGTGGTGGGGCTGGTGGCCTTGCAGATCGCCGGGGTGCTGCGGGCGGGCGGGGCGTACTACGCCATCCAGGGAGCGGTGGTGCTCGTGCTGGACGTGCTGCTGCTGGTTGCCGCAGTGCGTCTTTTCGATCGGGAGCGGCTGATCAGCCGGTGGACCTGAGCTGACGCAACTTTTCTCCCATTTGGTGAGACAAACCTACAAGTAGTTCCCACATGAATCCACAGGGGTAGGGGGCACCCCTTCCATGACCACCTTCGCTATTGGCGCGCCTGGCGCGAATCCTGTCACTCCGGCAAACGGCTTCACCGCACCCGCCGCACCTCAGACTCAACCGGCCGCTGCAGGACCCGTGGACGCCTTCGTCGGCGGTCCCGCTGGAGGGGGCGATCAGCTCTCCCGGGCCCTCAGCTCGCTGATGGACCTGGTCAATCAGCTCGTCCAGATGCTGGGCGGTGGTGGGGCGAATCAGGCTCCCGCTCAGGGCGCTCCGGCCGCTCCGGCGGGCGGCGCCACGGCCAACGCGGCGGCGACGGCGACCGCGACCGCCGGTGGCGCGACGGCGACGGCCACCGCGACCGCGGGCGGCGCGACCGCGACGGCCTCGGCTTTTGCGACCTCTTCTTCGTCGTCCCCGTCCTCTCCGTCCTCGCCCAACTGCGGCCCGGGCGTGTTCGTGATCGGCGACCTGCAGCACTTCGGCGGCACCACGGTGCGCCAGGGCCTGGAGGACATGCTCCGGCCCACCAAGGGCCAGAAGGACCGGGCCGGCGAGCGGACCCACAGCGCGATCTCGGCCGACCAGGCCGCGCAGGTGCAGGCGCTGCTCAACAGCACCGACCCGCAGGTGAAGGCGACCCTGGACACGCACGTGCCCGACCACAAGTCGCTGGTGATCAGCCAGGACGGGCGGCTGCTGGAGACGCTGGACACCAAGGACGTGGTGGCGAACCAGTCCTTGAACGTGGCCGCGCACGCGCAGCACATGCACGACAACGCCGGCCGCAACTACGACCGC